>OESA01000253.1_pt1 | contig 16278 bp, 17 predicted proteins | sample 1540101 | NCBI WGS metagenome assembly OESA01 (sample SAMEA3891891, study PRJEB23780) | metagenome | biome: terrestrial biome; feature: animal house; material: Caecal content | place: Italy | collected 2015-05-05 | reverse complement strand
GCCTGGGACAGTCCACCGGACTGTCCCCACGGCACCGACAATCCTTGGCCTACCCGGAAAGCCAGATAATGCCAATACAAAGAATACCAGGAGCAATCCTGGTGCTCTTTTTTTGCGAAAATGTACGAAATGCTATACTGGACTTCTGCCCTAAGCTGCTGCTTTCCCATTGGGGAAAGGGGCGCTTTTTACATATATGGCCTGAATTTTTTTGATGCGTCCGATTTTTGTAAATCGTTTGGGGGTTGAAATTTTCATTTTTTCACATTAAAATATAGAATAACACATATTTCTGCCTGGGACAGCAGCGATATTACAGGATTTGGTAAGCATAAATGCGTACAGACAGCCTTCAGAATCAGCTTTGGATGTGTCACGGGCCTATGGATATAGACAGAAACAGGAGAAAATCATGGAAAAAATCTATCTTGCCGGTATTGATGTGGGCTCCACCACGGTGAAGCTTGTGATTTTGGATTCCCGGCAAAACCTTGTATTTGGAAAGTACCGCAGGCACCATGCCCATACCTTGGATGTGGTGGCCCAACTGCTTCAGGAGGCAAAGGAAAGCCTGGGGGATTGTGAGCTGCGTATAAAGACTACCGGATCTGGTGCCATTAACCTGGGAAAGGCCCTGGGCATTGGGTTTGTCCAGGAGGTGGTAGCGGTAGCCACGGCCCTGCAGGCGGTTGCACCCCAGACAGATGTGGCAATCGAGCTGGGAGGCGAGGATGCGAAGATCATCTATTTTAGGGGTGGTCTGGAGGAAAGAATGAATGGCGTCTGTGCCGGTGGTACAGGCTCTTTTATTGACCAAATGGCGGCGTTGCTGCAAACGGATGCGGAAGGATTGAATCAGGCAGCCTCCCACTATGAGCATATCTACCCCATTGCCGCCCGGTGCGGTGTGTTTGCCAAGACGGACATTCAACCCCTGATTAACGAAGGCGCCACCAAGGAGGATCTGGCAGCCTCAGTTTTGCAGGCGGTGGTGAACCAGACCATCTCCGGTCTGGCCTGCGGAAAACCTATCCGGGGCTGTGTTGCCTTTTTGGGCGGCCCCCTTCACTTTATGACGGAACTGAAGAAGGCCTTTATCCGCACGTTGAAGCTGACTCCCGAGAACGTGGTGGACCCGGAAAATTCCCACCTGTTTGCCGCCATGGGCGCAGCCCTGGAGTCTGGGGATGCCCAGCCCCGCCTCATCGGGGATTTGATTGATACCCTGGCAAAGGGCGTCACTATGGATTTTGAAATCAAGCGGCTGGAGCCCTTGTTCGATACGGAGGAGGCTTATGAAGCCTTCTGCAACCGTCACCGGAAGGCGGTGGTTGCCCGGGGCGACCTGGCCTCCTACCGGGGCAAGTGCTTCCTGGGTATTGACGCCGGTTCCACCACAACCAAAATGGCCATCATTGGCGAGGAAGGACAGCTGCTGTTTTCCTTCTATGACAGCAACCAGGGCGACACCATCAAGGCTGCCCAGAAGGCCCTCACTGCCCTGGCGGACAACCTTCCGGAGGGGGCGCAGATTGTCCGGGCCTGCTCCACGGGCTATGGGGAGAGCCTGCTGAAAACCGCCTTCCAGCTGGAGGAGGGAGAGGTGGAGACCATCGCCCATTGCACCGCCGCCACCTTCTTTGACCCCCAGGTGGACTGCGTTCTGGACATCGGCGGTCAGGATATGAAGTGCATCAAGCTGAAAAACGGTGCGGTGGATACCATCTTGCTGAATGAGGCCTGCTCCTCCGGCTGCGGCTCCTTTATTGAGAATTTTGCCTCCGGCCTGAACTACACCGCCGCCGCCTTTGCCAAGGAAGCCCTTTTCGGGGAGCATCCTGTGGATCTGGGAACCCGGTGTACGGTGTTTATGAACTCCAATGTGAAGCAGGCCCAGAAGGAGGGAGCATCCGTTGCGGACATTTCCGCCGGACTTGCCTACTCCGTCATCAAGAACGCCCTGTATAAGGTCATCAAGCTGACGGACGCCCGGGACCTGGGACGGCACATTGTGGTCCAGGGCGGTACCTTCTACAACCAGGCGGTGCTTCGTGCCTTTGAGAAAATCGCCGGGGTGGAGGCCATCTGCCCGGATATCTCCGGTATCATGGGTGCCTTCGGCGCAGCCCTCATTGCCCGGGACCGGTACACCGGCCAGGAGCCTACCATGCTGCCCCTTACGGACATTTTGCAGCTTACCTGCAAAACCTCCACCGCCCGTTGCGGCGGCTGCACCAATAACTGTATGCTCACCATCAACCGCTTCCCCGGCGGCCGCCGCCATATCACCGGCAACCGCTGTGAAAAGGGCGCCGGTGTTCACCGGGAGGCCAAGGCCGGGAACATGGTGGAATACAAGCGGCAGCGTCTGTTTGACTATCCCAATCCCAGCAGCACCCCCAGGGGCACCATTGGCATCCCCCGGGTGCTGAATATGTACGAGAATTTCCCCTTCTGGGCCACATTCTTCCAGAATCTGGGGTTCCGGGTGGTGCTTTCTCCCTTCTCTGACCGGTCTATGTACCAGCTGGGTATGGAGTCCATCCCCTCGGAAAGCGAATGCTACCCTGCCAAGCTGGCCCACGGCCATGTCCAATGGCTGATTGACAGCGGCATCCAAACCATCTTCCACCCCTGTGTGTTCTATGAACACCAGGAGACCCCCGGCGCCCAAAACCATTTCAACTGTCCCATCGTTGTATCCTATGCGGAAAACCTGAAAAACAACGTGGAGCCGGTGACCCAGGGACAGGTGCGGTACCTGCGGCCCTTCCTGGCCTTTACAGACCTCAAAACCGTTACCCACCGGCTGGAACAACTGTGCCGGGAGGAGTGGGGAATCCCTGCCGCCCAGGTGCGTCAGGCGGCCCAGGCGGCCTGGCAGGAGCAGGGCAGAGCCAAGCAGGACATCCGGGACAAGGGCAGACAGCTTCTGGAGGAGATGGAGGCTCAGGGAGGCCGGGGCATCGTGCTGGCAGGCCGTCCCTATCACATCGACCCGGAAATCAACCACGGAATCCCGGAGATGATTACCTCCTACGGCCTGACGGTATTCACGGAGGACAGCCTGCCCATCGACTTCACCCCCCAGCGTCCCCTGCGGGTGACGGACCAGTGGGTGTACCATTCCCGGCTTTACAATGCGGCGGAATTTGTAAGCCGCCGGGAGGATCTGGAGCTGATTCAGCTCAACTCCTTTGGCTGCGGTCTGGATGCGGTGACCACCGATGAGGTATGCGAGATTCTGGAAAAGGCCAATAAGCTTTATACAGTACTGAAAATCGACGAGGTGAGCAACCTGGGCGCCGCCCGGATTCGGCTGCGGAGCCTGCTGGCTGCCATGAATCAGCGGAAGCGTCAGGGCGTTGCCATCGTCCGGGAAACCACCCCCTATCACCGGGCGGAGTTTACCCGCCAGATGTTCCGGGAGGGCTACACCATCCTGGCACCCCAGATGAGCCCCATCCACTTTGATTTGATTATTGGGGTGTTCCGGAAATTTGGCTATAACATCGAGCTGCTGAAAAACGACAACCGGAACGCCATCGATACGGGCCTGAAATTTGTAAACAACGATGCCTGCTTCCCGGCCATCACGGTGGTGGGGCAGATTATGGATGCGGTGCTGTCGGGCAACTACGACACCAACAAGCTGGCCATCATCATGACCCAGACCGGCGGCTGCTGCCGGGCCAGCAACTATGTGGCCTTTATCCGCCGTGCCCTGGATAAGGTGGGGCTGTCCCACATCCCGGTCATCTCCCTGAACATGAACGGCATGGAGAAAAACGAAGGCTTCAAGCTGCCTCTGGGACTGCTGACGGCAGCTGCCAAGGGCATCGTGTACGGAGATTTGTTCATGCGCTGCCTGTACCGGGTCCGCCCCTATGAGGAAAAGCCCGGCTCTGCCAACCGGCTCTATGAGTACTGGAAGCAAATCTGCATAGACAGCCTGACAGGAAAGGACAAGTCCCGAAGCTATGAGAGCCTTTGCCGGGATATTGTAAACGCCTTTGATACCCTGCCCATTCAGGAGGGACTGCGGAAGCCCCGGGTGGGCATTGTGGGAGAGATTCTGGTGAAATATATGCCCCTTGCCAACAATCATTTGGTGGAGCTGCTGGAAAAGGAAGGGGCAGAGGCCGTGGTGCCGGATCTGATGGACTTTATGAACTACTCCCTGTATAACGGTGAGTATAAGCACCAGTTCCTGGGCACCAGTTGGACCACGGAGGCCACGGCGGAGCTGGGCATCCACGCCATTGCCATGCTGCGCCAGCCGGCAATCCGGGCCCTGAAAAACAGTAAGCGGTTTGAGCCGCCTATGGACATCCGCCAGGTGGCGGAGCTGGCCAAGCCCTTCCTGTCCCTGGGCAACCAGTACGGCGAAGGCTGGTTCCTCACAGGAGAGATGGCGGAGCTGATTACCACCGGCGTTCCCAACATTGTGTGCATCCAGCCCTTTGCCTGCCTGCCAAACCATGTGGTGGGAAAGGGTGTCATCAAGGTCCTGAAAACCGCCTATCCCCAGAGTAACATCATCGCCGTGGACTATGACCCGGGCGCCAGCGAGGTAAACCAGCTGAACCGGATCAAGCTCATGCTCTCCGCCGCCAAGAAAGCCCTGGCAGAGGAAGAAGCCGCCCCGGCAAAATAAAACAGATACCGTCCTTCCATAATTGGGAAGGGCGGCATTTCTTTTGCAAAAATTATTGACAAACAATAATTCTGCTGTTATACTGAAGATGGAAATTAAATAAAACAATAATTGGAGGGATGGATATGAGCAAGAAAACAATTCTTTTGGGACTGGCGGCGGTTGCCTTGGTCCTTTTTATCTCCACCGGCATTCTGGGGGCGGAAAACAGCGTTGCGGCCCTTTGTCTGCCCTTTACCTGGGTGGCGGCGGGGCTGCGGAAGCTGAGTCTTTCCGGCAGCCTGGGAAACGCCGTGGCCATCGCCTTGCTGGTGGTGCTGGGGCTGCTGCCCCTGGTTCTCAAGTGGAAAAAGTCCTGGGGCCCGGAGGATGTTCTGCTGGTTTTCACCTCCATCGCCATCTGGTATACCCTCTATGTGCTGATTAACCCCTATATCCTTCCGGATATTCTCATGGGCGTCGTGGGGGAGACCCTGCTTTGCGGCAGCTGCTACAGCCTGTTTTTGTCCTGGGCGGTGCTGCGGCTGCTCCGCTTCACCCGCACCATGACCGGGGAGAATTTCATGAAGGCTTTGCGGATTTTCCTGTATCTGTGTGCAGCCAGCCAGCTGTTTTTGATTGTGTCCCAGGCTTCCGGTTTGGTCAACGCCTGGAATCGTCTGGAATCCGGCAACACCATGCCGGGGCAGAATCTTCTGCCATCCTACCTGTTTTTGCTTGGAGGGTTCCTGGTGTCCGTGCTGGAGTACGGTCTGAACGGTTGGCTGCTTCTATTGGGTGCAAGGCTTATGAAAGACCTTTCCCAGGACCCCTATGGGGAGGCGGCTTGCCGGAAGGCGGAGAGCCTGTGCGCCTGGTGCCGCCGTACCCTGGCGGTGGTGCTTCTGAGCCAGGCGGCCCTGAATGTGGCGGCGGTGGTTTTCGCCTCCCGGATTTACTATCTGGTGGGTGTAGGCTTCCGGCTTCCTGTCTCCAGCATGGCGTTGGTTTTTGCCCTTCTGGTGCTGGCCTCCTTGCTGCGGAAGGGACAGCAGCTCCAGGACGATAACCGGCTGTTCATCTGAGGGGGGATTTCATGGCGATTGTTACTCATTTGGATGAGATTTTACGACAGCGGGGGATGACTGCAAAGGAGCTGTGCCAGAAGGTGGGTATTACGGGGGCAAATCTATCTATTCTTCGCAGCGGAAAAGCCAAAGGTATCCGCTTTCATACCATCAACCGGATCTGCTATTATTTGCAGTGTGATGTAGGCGACATTTTGAAATTTGACGGTAATTTGGATGAGGAGGATTGTGATGTATAAGAAAATCATTGCCATGTGTTTGTGCCTGGGACTGATGCTTACCGGCTGCCAGTTGGCTCAGCCGGAGGAAACCCAAACTACCCAAGATGATACCCAAATGACGCAGGGGGATGCTTTGGAATCCCCGGTACAGCCGGATCCGTTGGCAGGGGTGTACCTCACCCTGGAGCCGATCATTCTGGAGGACGGAACCGACCGGCTCCAGGCCCAGAAGGTCTCCGGGGAAGACACCCGCTTTGCTTTTCCCGGTTTGGAAGGACTGCTGTTGGGTTCCTTCTGGATTTCTGAGGGAGAGGGATTTTGGAGCATGGAGTGCTCCCGGGGTATGAGCGATGTGTCCTACAAATACGATACACTGGAAAACGGTCAGGTGCTGACCATAGAAGCAACCTTGTATATGACCAAGGAGGCAGGTCCCCAGGTGTGCTACCTGAATCCGGTGTACCAGGGGCCGGATGGAGCGGTGTATCTGAAGCCGGATGATTCCGGCACCGCTACCAGCACCGAGGCCATTGCATCGGAAAACCTGACTTCCACCACGACCATAGAACAGCAAGAGGCAGATGTGGTGAACACCACAGACATCACGGTGAATTTCATCCATGTGGATCTCTCCCAGGGCCTGACGGTACTGGAAATGGACGAAAACCACCAGATTTTGAAGACCCACACCTTAACCCCCGGTGAATTGCTTGAGAGCCTGGAGCCCCTGGAAGAAACGGCTTACATCCTCACAGAGGAACAGACCGCTTCCGATACCCACCGGGCCCTCTATCAGAAGGAAGATACCTACTTTACGGCCCTGTATCGGATGGACGATATGATCTGCGCCCAAGCCCAGTGCAATTTGGAATGGCAGGAATAAAATAGAAGGGGAAGCATTTTGCTTCCCCTTCAATTTTATGTGCGCCCGGTGAGCGCACGTTCTATAGGGTGAAAGTCCCGAAGTCGCCCGGTAGCGGGAAGACTTAGCCAAAGGCAAGGGTGTCCATCGCGAGGTGGAATCTGAAGAAAGCCGGATATTGGGAGTTGAAAGGTCTCCCAATGGGCAAAACTCTGGCCTGACGAACAGAAATCGCATATAAGGCCGCAAGCGAGGGTGAGTTTGCATAACAAAACAAAGCCCAATAGCTACACGGAATCGCTTACGGTAAATGCGGCAGGTAAAGAGGGAAAGAATGTGTGAGTACCCGGGGAGGTCTCACAGGCGCATCAAAGTAGACGTATTCGAAAAAAAAAATGCGTAGTAACAACGAACTGTGAGAAGTCAGCAGAGGCCATAGTACCGGGGGAAAAAAAAAACCGGGAAGGGCCGAACAATCGTTAGTCCTTAGTAAACGAAAGAAGGAGGTCAACATTATGAAAGCAGAATGTCCAGTAACCCGGAGCTGCCCACAGAAGGATAGTGCGGAACATGAAGAATATGTGGGAGTGCAGAGTGTTGGCAGTCAGGAAGTCGGAGAAGAGGACGGTGCAGACCTTCTTGAGAGGATTCTGAGCAGAGATAATCTGAACAGAGCCTACAAGCGGGTGAGAGCCAACAAGGGAGCGCCGGGAATCGATGGGATGACCATTGAGGACGCACTGCCCTGGTTGAGAGAACATCGGGAAGAACTTCTGGAAACAATTCGGCAAGGGAAGTACAAGCCCCAGCCGGTGCGCCGGAAGGAAATCCCGAAGCCGGATGGCGGGGTGCGAAAGCTTGGTATTCCAACTGTCATAGACCGCATCATCCAGCAGGCAATCGCACAGCAACTGGTTCCAATCTACGAACCGCTCTTCTCGGATGACAGCTACGGTTACCGTCCGAACAGAAGCGCCCAGCAGGCGATTCAGAAAGTGAAGTGGTATGCGGAGCAGGGCTATACCAGTGCAGTATTGGTAGACCTGACCAAATACTTTGATACTCTGAATCACGAACTGCTGATGAATCTGCTGCGAAAGAATATCCGCGACAAACGAGTGATAGAACTCATTAAGAAGTACTTGAAAGCGGGAGTCATGGAGAACGGATTGCTTGTCAAAACCACAGAAGGAAGCCCACAGGGCGGCCCATTATCCCCACTGCTTGCCAACATCTACCTGAATGAATATGACAAGGAAATGGCAAGTCGGGGAGTACCGGTCATCCGGTATGCGGATGACATTGTGGTGCTGGCAAAGAGTCCAAGAGCGGCACAGCGGCTTCTGGAAAGTACACAGCGGTATCTTGAGGGGAAACTGAAACTCAGGATGAATGTGGAAAAGAGCAAGGTTGTCAGCGTGTTTGCAATCCGAAATTTTAAGTTTCTGGGCTTTGCGTTAGGGAAGGGTAAGAATAGCATTTACATTCGAGCACACACAAAGTCCTTGAAGAAAGCCAAGGTCAAACTGAAAGAACTGACTTCCCGCAGTCAGGGCAGAAATGTCCGGAAAGTGATGGAGAACGTAAAAGTCTACATCCGGGGATGGCTGGGCTACTTCGGGATAGCAAGCATGAGGACAACGATGCAGAGATGGGACAAATGGCTTCGCCGGAGGTTTCGGATGTATATCTGGAAACAGTGGAAGAAGCCTAAAACCAGAGTAGAGAGCTTGATAAAGCTGGGAGTGCCGAAAGAAAGGGCATGGATAGCTGCAAGAACTCGAAAGGCATATTGGCGATGTGCTGCGATGCCGATTGTACAGGAAGGTCTCTCAAAAGAAATACTCGCCCGTGCTGGATACTACAGTATCCAGACACGGTACGAGCAAGTGCACTTATGCGATTGAACCGCCGTGTACCGAACGGTACGCACGGTGGTGTGAGAGGTCGGCTACTCAACTAATGGGTAGCCTCCTACTCTATTCCTCCGGAAAGAAAATTTCCTCCACAGGCCGCTGCAACAGTTTTGCGATTTTCATTGCCAGCTCCAATGTGGGATTGTATTTGTTGTTCTCAATGGCGATGATGGTTTGCCGACTGACCCCCAGGACGTTTGCCATGTCCTCCTGTCGGAGCCCGGCCTCTTTTCTTAGCTGTTTGATGCAGTTTTTCATGGCACATCAGGCTTTCATAAGAAAAAATGTACCCACAGACAGCAAAATGGCAGCCAGGGCCGCCACCGCCACAATGGCCCAGAGGATTTTGTTGGGCTCCCGGTATTCTTCATCTCCGGCAATCATCTTTCGCTTCATGGCCATTTGGGCAAAGCCCTGAATACACACGGCAAAGCAGACAACGAGCCCCGGCAGGGGACTGTATTTTGCGCCGTGGGCAAGGACCTGATAGCAGTTGTAAAAAGTCCAAAGGGAAAGAAGGATGAGGGTGCATTTGTACCCCAGAGCCTGGGCCCGGAGCAGGATATTCTTGTCCATTTCGTCCATTTTCTTCATGATGGTTCCCTCCCGATAAGCATTGAAGATGTTAAAACATCTTTACATTTATCAGTATACACAGGAAAGTCCAAAATGTCAAGAGCTTTTAACATTTCGAAAAGCGGCCGTGCCATGGGCACGACCGCTTTTTTTGGGTGTATTTATAAAAACTGTTTTTTGATGTATTCCGTCAGGTTTTCCTGACCGAGAAAGGGGACAATGGGGAGGATGGACTGGAGCCCGTGGGCCTTTATGGATTCCTGAGCGAAAGCCTCCAGGGTATCCTTATCCAGAAAAGGGGCCAGTATGGGAAGGCCTTCAACCCCATGGGTATCAAATTCCTTCCGGGCAATTTTCTTCAGCAGCGCCTGAGAGAGGAAGGAGAGAAGGTTTGCCAGAGCTTCCATGCCCAGACGGGCATAGCGCTTTTGGGCTAACTCATCCAGCTTTTTGCTGCTGACAAAAGGGGCAATCATCTTTATGCTTTTTCCCATATCCTCCATTTTCTGGGCAATATCATCCATTACTGCCGGGGAAACATATGGAGAAACGCTCCGAAGTTTCGTCTCGTCCCCCTCTTTCCATGCTTTGTTTGCCAACAGGTCAATCACATCCTGACTGACAAAGGGCAGAAGTTCCATAATTTCCTCCCAGGAAACCTGGGGCAGCTTTTCAAACAGGGTATCCACCTGCTGGGGCTGCAGGATCGGTGCCACGGCGCTGAGCTCTTCCGGGGTGATTGTGCATTCTTCCATTTTGTCATCCATGACGGCGTGAATCACCCTGGATTCCTCCCCCAGCAGCTCGTCAATGGTTACCCCGAACAGCTGAGCCAGCTCGGGAAGCTTCCCAATATCCGGCATGGAGTTGCCCCGCTCCCAGTTGGACACCGCCTGGAAACTGATGTTCATTTTGTCCGCCAGCTCCATTTGGGTCATGTTGCGTTTCTTCCGAAGCTCCGAGATTTTCGCACCTACCGAATTCATTATAAACATAAGATTCTCCTTTCTGCCTGGGCCGGCTTCTGCCGTCCTTGCAGCATTATCATAGAAGATTTTTCGGCGCTCTCCCAGCAAGTGCTGGTTGAAAAGGAGAAAAACGGATTCCAATGCTGCTTGAGTCCCGTGTGGGGTGGGTTATTTTGGCACATCCACAATCAGGATACCGGCTTGTCCGGCGGGCAATTCTTTTGTGATTTGTCCATCCCGGAAATAAGCTGCCCCGCCCGCTGCGCAATCGGGATTGCAGCAAAAGGGACTTACCAGACACACATTCTCGCCGCACAAAGCAGCTTGCCGGGCGTAGGCATACTTGATACAGGGATTTGTAAAAAGCCAGGGTTTTGGGGGTGTTGTCCGTTGCCAGCTGGATTTGCCGCACCTGGGAAAAGCGGTTCAGGACTTCCCGGAGCAGGGCGGTGCCTACCCCCTGGCGCTGATGGGATGGGAATACCAGAATGTCCTGCACCAGCACCACGGTGCAGCCGTCTCCCACGGTTCGCACCAGACCGATGAGTTTCTCATCTTCGTAAGCTCCCAGAGTCAAAAGGGAATTGGCAAAGCCCCGGGCCAGCACCGAAGGCTGGTCTGTATACGCTGTCCATCCCACGGCAGCGTAAAGGGGAAGAATTTCCTCTTCCCGGTAAGTTGTGTATTCTCGGATTTCCATTTCTGTAACCTCCATAAATCGATTTTGATTGGGTCACAGCATCTTGCGCAATCTCATACAACCGCTCCTTTCCGGTCACAAGTTTATGTCAGCTTCATGCCCATTTCCAGACGGACTTCCTGCCGCTCCGGGTCCTGGTTGGTGTAGGCGTACAGGTCAAAGCCAATGAGGGAAAAGCCTTGCTTCTTGTAAAAGGCAATGGCTTTTTCGTTGCAGGTCTGGGTTTCCAGAACCGCCATTCTGGCCCCACTGGCCCGGGCTTCCTGCAAGATGGTATCCATCAATGCTGTTCCCAGTCCCTGATGCCGCTGGGCTTCCTGGAATACGCAAATATTGCTGATGCGGAAGCGGTTGTTCCAGCTTTCCGGCGTTCCTTCCACAAAGCCTGCCAGATGTCCGTTTTCAAATGCCCCAAAGGCCACGGGAGATTCCAGCCATTGACCAAAAAAGACATCATCAAAGGACATTTCTTTGGGGGTGTCAAAAGCCTGATAGGTAATTTGAAAGCCGTTTGTATTCCTGACAATATCATAATATCCATTGGTTTGATAGCGCATGGTGAATTTCTTTCCTGCATAGTCGGCAGGTTCCAGTTTAATGATTTCCATAGTTTCTCCTGAGATTAGTCTTTTCCGAAGCGTTTTTTCAGGCGTTGGAAAAAGGATGGTTTTATGGGGTCCCCAAAGGGCTCCTCCAGAACCCAGGGCAGGACAATGTTGTAGACCGAGATAACGAAGTAATCCTCGCCTTCCTGCTCGTTGGGTACATACCCCTTGTCTATGACAACGCTTAAAAACAGAGAATCCTGCAAGTCGGTTTCATAAAAATCCTGCCGGAGAATCTCGCCTCTTACAGTGTAGGCGACAAACAGATAGTCAATTTCCCCCTCCGGGGACAGGTCTCCCCAGGCAATTTCATCCGGCCTTTCCAAATCCACGCCGAAATCCGCCAGAAAGGCTTTCAGCTTGGGAAAGGCGGCGGAAGCCTGCTGATAAAAATTCCGGCAGGCCTGACAGTCGCACAGGGAATGGCTTTGATAATAGGCCTTTGTCTTTTCCAAATCCACAAGGAACTTACCGTCATTTTTCTGTAAAATCATAGGTTTGCCTCCTTTGCACCAGGGGGGAATCGGTTGAAAAAACTGTTTGGTGTGGTATAATGCTTTTCAAAGGAGTGTGGAAAATGAATCCAAGTGAATTGCAGTTTCGCCCGGCCCGGGCAGAGGACGGAGTTTTGATTGCCCGGCTGCGGCATAAGATATGGCAGACCACCTATCGGGGCATCTACCCCGACGAGATGCTGGAGAGCTTTGATATTGCCTGGCACACCCAGAAAGACATCCAGCGGATTCTGAGCCCGGATTATGCGGTGTTCCTCATCGTCTGCGGGGAGCAGCCTGTTGGTTATTTAAACCTCCGCAGGGGAGAAACGCCTCACCTGCTTTCCCTGTATGTCCAAAAGGAATATCAGAATCTTGGCATCGGGGGAAAGGCCTTCGCTTTTGTAAGGGAATATTTCCGGGACGAAGGGGCTGCCTTTTTTACCTGTGACTGTCAGCCGGATAACCGGAATGCCATGGATTTCTACCGGCATCAAGGGGGTACAATTATCCGGGAGGATTTGCACAACGAGGAAAGCTGGCAAAACTCCGTTACCTTTCAATTTTTTGTTCAGGACAAGCAGGTATGAGATAGCGAGGAAAAGCAGAAATGCCTTTTAGAAAAAGGAGAATCGGAAAATGGAACGGAATCTTTCAGAAAAAGTTACTGCCTTTTGCCGTGACCATTCTCTGGATGTGAAGCTGTCCAGTGAAATGCCTGCCGGGTATGAAACCGCATTCGGCACCTATGATGTCACGGTCAACACCCTTTTTCTCAACGAAAAGCTGCTGGAGCGGGCACCCCAATGGGAGGTTTTGTACTACCTTTACCATGAACTGCGCCACGCCATGCAGTATCAACACCCGGAAAAGTTCGACCCCAAAATCCAGGAAAGCCGATTTTATGTGGTGCTTTACAATGGGGTTTGCTTCAAGCTCACAAACAACTGCTGGCAGGAATGCACTTTGGAAGGGGAGGACTTCACCCAGGCCTATTTGCACTTGCCCTACGAGATGGACGCCAACAATTTTGCATACCAGATGGTGCAAAAGGTTTTGGGCAGCTCCCCGGAGCTGGAAAATCTGTACCGGAGCTGGATGCCCGATACCCCCTGGCAGTATGAGAAATTGGAAGCCCTATTCCGGCGGATTGACCGCCGCCTGAAGGGGGCGGATTAGTCCTTTTTCTTCGCCATCTCCAGAATGGGCCCCATTTTGCTTAAAATGTGCTGGAAATTTTCCCGGCGGTGGGGAATCAGGCAGTTGGTGCAGTTTTTGATGCCTTTTTCCGTGTAGGTGAAGTTTCCGCCGCACTTGTCCCCCAGGGCATACAGGGGGCAGTAGCAGAACAGACAGCTGAATTCCTCGGGCTTATCGGTTTTGTGGCAGGGGAAATATTCGCAGGCTTTGTTTTGGTTAAAATCGTAGTTGGGCATGGTACTTGCTCCTTTTTTGTGATACAATCCTTACAGGTGATAAAAATGCGTGTATTTGTGGATGCAGACGGCTGTCCCGTGGCAAAGCTTGCCGCCCGGCTGTGCGCCGGGGCTGGGGTGGATTGCACATTGGTGTGCGACACCGCCCACAGCTTCGACCTGCCGGGGGTTACCCTTTTGCAGACGGATAAGGGGCGGGACAGTGCCGATCTGGTGATTGCCAACCGGGTGCAGCCCGGGGATGTGGTGGTGACCCAGGTCTATGGTCTGGCGGCTTTGTGCCTGGCAAGAAAGGTGCGGGTGCTCCACCAGGACGGCTGGGAGTATCGCCAGGAAAACATTGACGGGCTTCTTACCTTCCGGGCAGAGAGCAGCCGGTGGCGGGCCGCCGGGAACCGGCAGAAGGGCCCGGCAAAACGCAAGCCCTCCCAGGATGCGGCCTTCCAAAAGGCTCTGGAAGAAATCCTCAATTCCAGGGATAAACAGCAGGAGGCTCCAGCGTAAATTCCATAGGCTTTCCTGTGGCGGGGTGGCAGAACCCCAGGCGATAGGACCACAGGGCAATCTCGCAGTTGTCCTCCAGGAGGGAATACTTCCGATCCCCCACCAGAGGCAGGCCCCGCCCGGAAAATTGCGCCCGAATCTGATGGGTGCGCCCGGTGACCAGCTGAATCCCCACCTTGGTGAGATTTTCCCGGCTGGACAAAACCTGATAGTGCAAAATGGCCTCCTGGACGCCCTTTCCCGGCTCCTTTACAATGTAGGTTTTCCGCTCCTGCTTGTTCCGCAGCAGCAAATCCTTAAAGGTTCCGGCCTTTTCCTCCGGGCAGCCGTGGATGACCGCCAAATATTCTTTCTGGAAAATATCCTCCCGGATTTGCCGGGACAGCTCCGAGGCGGCCTCCGGGGTGATGGCCAGCACCATAAGCCCGGATACCACCCGGTCCAGCCGGTGGACGGTGCGCACCTGATGGGACGGCAGATTCAGAGCCTGCCGCACCAGCTCCGGCATACCTCCCGGCTCGTCGGTGGAAAGCACCCGGGGCGGTTTGACACAAACCACAATGGCATCATCGTGATACAAAATATCCATAAAAAACTCCCATGTTTTCTTTTCATGGTAACAAATTTAAGGAAAAAATGCAAGAGGTGACCCCATATGAAATTGGTCGTACTGGACAGCCAGGCGGTAAATCCCGGGGATTTAAGCTGGGACTGGCTGAAAGCCTTTGGAGAGGTAGCCGTCTACCCCCGTACCCCGGAGGAAGAGGTGGTGTCCCGGATTGGGGATGCAGAAATCGTCCTCATCAATAAAATCGCCATGACCCGGCAGGTGCTGGAGCGCTGCCCCAACCTGAAGCTGATTTGTGTCCAGGCCACAGGCTATAATGTGGTGGACTGCCAGGCCGCCCGGGAGCTGGGAATCCCGGTGTGCAATGTGCCGGACTACGGCACCGATGCCGTGGCCCAGTTTACCATGGGACTGCTTTTGGAGCTGTGCCACCAGATTGGACACCATAACCGGTGGGTGCAGGCGGGAAATTGGTGCAGCCATCCGGATTTTTGCTATTGGGAAACGCCCCAGATGGAGTTGTCCGGCAAAACCATGGGTATCATCGGCTTTGGCCGGATTGGCCGCCGGGTAGGGGAGCTGGCAAAAGCCTTTGGTATGGAGGTGCTGGCCTACAGCCGCAGCCGCACCCCGGAAGGGGAGAAAATCGCCTCCTATGTGCCCCTGGAGGAGCTGTTGGAAAAGTCCCAGGTACTGAGCCTTCACTGCCCCCTGACACCCCAGACAAATAAGATTATCAACGAGAACACCCTGAATAAAATGCAGACCGGGGCAATTCTTCTCAACACCGCCAGAGGCGACCTGGTGGAAGAAGCTGCGGTAGCCAGCGCCCTGAGAGCCGGAAAGCTCCGGGGCTACGCCGCCGATGTTCTCAGTCGGGAGCCCATGTCCCCGGAGAACCCCCTGCTGGGCGCCCCCAACTGTATCCTCACCCCCCACATGGCCTGGGCTCCGGTGGAAAGCCGCCGCCGGATTCAGCGCTGCACCCAGGATAACATCGAAGCCTTCCTGGCAGGCCGCCCCATCCATGTGGTAAACCCCTGAAAAACGGAATCGGGGATTGCATTTTCCCAAAAAAATGGTATAATGAATTGTCCCCGATTTTCATGGAGATGTACCCAAGTGGTTGAAGGGTCCGGATTCGAAATCCGGTAGGTCGGTTCCGCCGGCGCTGGGGTTCGAATCCCCACATCTCCGCCACAGAACCGGGCACCTGTCAGCACAGGTGCCCGGTTTTGCATATAGATATGGATAAAGGAGGGGGATAAATATGGAATTGAGAGAAATTATGGAGCAGATTACGGCTGTTCCCCTGGGAGACGGCGTGCAGGTGACGCAGCTTACCCACGAAGAAGATGGAGAGCCGTATCAGGTGTGGCAAATCGATAACGGGGATGCCCGGTATATCTTAAAGGAAGCCAAAGAAAAGGAGGCTGAAATTTACCAGTCCATTCTGGCAGACCTCCCCGGGGATAGCGTGCCCAGAATTTACCAGACCATTGGGGAAGAAAATAAAGTCTGCCTGTTGATGGAGTATATCCAAGGGGAGGACTTGCGCAGCTGCAATCGGAGAAAACTTAATTTGGCATTGAATGCCCTGATTGCCCTGCAGAGAAAAACCTGGGAGGATCAAACCCTTGCGGATGTGGGATACACCTACGAAAGAAGCTGCAAAAACCTGGAAAACAGAGCCCGGTATTTGAA
>OESA01000249.1_pt1 | contig 16496 bp, 14 predicted proteins | sample 1540101 | NCBI WGS metagenome assembly OESA01 (sample SAMEA3891891, study PRJEB23780) | metagenome | biome: terrestrial biome; feature: animal house; material: Caecal content | place: Italy | collected 2015-05-05 | reverse complement strand
CCGCCGCTTCTCCGTGTGGGAGGTTAGCTTAGAACGCCCTTTTTACAACGGTCTCGGTGCCTGTCGTAAGGGCAGGTATACGCTGGTTACTCATGAGTGGCCGCCTCTTTCAGCCTCTCGAATGTCTCCGCACTGATAACGTGCTCGATGCGGCAGGCGTCGGCCTCCGCAGTTTTAGGGTCAACGCCTATTTCAATCAGGTGCTTGGTGAAAAAGCAGTGGCGCTCGTAGATTTTTTCTGCAATCTCCCTTCCCAAATCGGTCAGGTGAAGGAAGTGATCTTCGTCCACCATGAGGAAGCCGCCAGTCTGCAGAAGGGAAACCGCATGGCTTACACTGGGCTTTGAGAGGTTCAGGTGCCGCACCACATCTATGGAGCGGACCATTCCCTTCTGCTTTTGGATAACAAGGATGGCTTCCAGGTAGTCCTCCCCGGATGCGTGAAGTGTCATAACAGCCTCCTTTACTGAGCCAGCTTCCAGCCGATGGCCTCCTGTCTGGCTGTCACAAAGTCGGCATACAAGCCCTCCTGTTGGATCAGCTCCGCATGAGTGCCGCGCTGGACAATATGAGCGTCATTCAGCACGAGAATCTGGTCGGCGTTCCGAACGGTTTTCAGTCGGTGGGCAATCATAATAATGGTCTTGTCATGGGTCAATGCCTCAATCGCCCGTTGCAGTTCATCCTCATTCTCCGGGTCAACGCTGCTGGTGGCCTCGTCGAGAATGATAATGGGCGCGTTTTTCAGCATGGCGCGGGCTATGGAGATACGCTGCTTTTCACCGCCGGAAAGAGTGCCGCCGCCCTCACCGATCACCGTGTTGTAGCCCTCCGGCAGAGCGGAAATAAAGTCATGGCAGCAAGCCTTTTTTGCAGCCTCCACCACCTGCTCATGGGTGGCGTCCGGGCAGCCAAACTTGATGTTGTTCTCAATCGAATCGGCAAAGAGGTACACGTTCTGGAACACCATAGAAATATTCTTCATCAGACTGTCCAGTTTGAAATCCCGCACATTCGTACCGCCAATGGTGATCTTCCCGGCGTTCACATCCCAAAAGCGGGCAATCAGATTGCACATCGTTGTTTTGCCAGCGCCAGAGGGGCCGACTATCGCCGTAGTTGTCTTTTCCGGGATGGTAAAGCTGACTTGATCCAATATTTTGCGGTCTGCGTAGGAGAAATCCACCTTGTCAAATACGATCTCGCTGGACTTCGGCGTAATATCGGTGCCTTTCTCGTCCATTACCGGCGTATCGTCAATGGAGTTCGCCGTATCCATCGAGGCCGCCAGCATTTGCAGCAGAGAAGCCATATTTCCGGCGTTTTCCAGATCATTGAACACCATGAAAGAAGCAATCACCAAAATCAGGCCGTAGGCCAGTGACAACGATCCATTCAGCCAGAACCAAACCGATGCCAACAGCAGCAGGACACTGAACACCCGGACAACCACCTGCTTGATGGCATCATAAGGGACGCTGGCCTTTGTGAGCTTCAGGTTATCCCGACAGCTTGCCCGGATGGCACCGCCGATGGATTGCGTGCTGTCCCGTTCCAGGCCAAATGCTTTGACAATCCCCATGCCCTGGATGTACTCCAACACGGACTCCACAAGGGACTCCTGCGTATGCTGGCGCACACCGCTCAGAGCCGCCGACTTGCGGAGCGCCAGTTCTGCCGCCGCGAGGTAAAGCAGGACACCGGCAGCAGCTACAAGGCCAATCCGCCAATCGAAGATCAGCAGGACAATGACAAGGGCCACCGAGTTAAAAAAGCCGCCCAGCACAGATACCAGGACACGGGCAGCCGAGTTTTCTACATCGCCCAAAGTGGTGGTGACAATGGCCGTGATGTTTCCGATGCTGTTCTTGTTGAAGTAGCCCATGGGGATGTAGCGCAGGCGATCTCCGATGTGGATGCGCTTCTCCGCTACCATGCAGTAGCCGGTTTCCGTCTGCTCCATTGTAGAGAAATAGGTCGTGATGATGCGCCCAATGAGAGATACAGCCATGATTCCCAGCGAAATCCAAATTATACTGCTGTCCCGGTTGTCAGATACCAGCGCGCCGATCACTACAAAGAGAGCGGCAAACTGCAAGGCGGAAAACAACCCGGATAAAAACGCAAACAGCAGGGATTTCTTCAGCAGCCCCTTCTTGCTGCCTGCAAAGGCAAAGATTTTTTTCAATGTTCCATACATCTGACAACACCCCCTTACATCTGGTCTTTTGCGCCAATATGCGCCTGCCACATATCCCGGTAGAGGGGGCAGGTTTCCAAAAGTTTCTCATGCGTACCCTGTGCGTGGATGGTTCCATCCTTCACGACAACGATATTATCCGCGCCGGTAATGGTGGACAGCCGGTGTGCAATCACAATCAGGGTCTTGCCGATGGTCAAAGCGGAAATGGCCTTCTGTACCAGTGCCTCATTCTCGGGGTCAATGTAGGCGGTTGCCTCATCCAAAATGACAACCGGCGCGTTTTTCAGCATGGCGCGGGCAATCGCAATCCGCTGACGCTCCCCGCCAGAGAGGTGGGAACCGGCGCTGCCTACAACCGTATCATAGCCATTGTCCAGTTTTCGGATAAAGGCATCGCAGCCGCTCTGTTTGGCAGCCTGTTCCACTTCTTCATCTGTGGCACCGGGCTTTCCCATGCGGATGTTTTCCCGGATACTGCGGTTGAACAGGTAGTTGTCCTGGGACACATAGGAAATCTGGTCTGCGATCTCATCCAGCGGAATATCTTTCAGCTCATGCCCGCCCAGCGTAATGCTGCCGGACGTGACATCCCAATACCCGGCAATCAACTTTGCCACCGTCGATTTGCCGGAGCCGGACGGCCCCACAAGGGCGGTCATGGTGCCGGGCCGGATGGTCAGGCTCACATCATGCAGGACTTCTGTTTCCCCATCGTAGGAGAAGGAAACATGGCCCAGGGAGATGCTTGTGTCCACCAATTTGACCGGCGTATCTTTATGGTTCAATTCCTCTGCGTTTAGGAGCTGGCTGATTTCCTCCACATTTGTCCCCAGTACAGCCAGATCGTCCGTAAAGGTGAACGCCGCGATAATCGGCCCAACAAGGCCCAGGGAGAAAATCACAATGGACAGGAAGGTGGAAAGTTCCAGGCTGCCGGAGAGCCAGAACGCAAAGCCGCAGGGCAGTACGCAGATCAGCACCGAGGGCAGGATGGCGTTGTAGGCGCTCATGGTTTTCTGATTTTCCCGCATCCAGTCCACATAGTAGTTGGCGTTGTAATTCACCGCGTCAGAATATTTTTTGTAGGAACCGGCGGACTGGCTGAACGCTTTCACCACCTCAATGCCTCCGATGTATTCCACGATGGCGTCTGCCATCTGCTTGCCCGCCTTGACGGCGCCCTCCCACTTGACGGGATAGTTTTTCATACCGGCGGACATGACCGCAAGGCCCACCACGAGAGTAACAAGGGACAAAAGCGCCATACGCCAGTCCAGAATAAACAGGTACACGACAATCACAATGGGAACCAGCACATTTGCGGTCATTTCCGGGATCAGGTGTGCAAAGGTCGGCTCCATTCCCTCCACCCGGTCAACAATCGTTGTTTTATACTGTCCAGAGGGCGTATCCAAAATCGTCCCCATTGGCACACGGGCCAGCTTTGCGGTAATGTTCTCCCGCAGATCGCGCAGCGTGTAATAGGTTGCTGCGTGAGAAATGACTGTTGAAAGATTGGCGAAAATAACCTTTCCCAAATAACCGCACAATGCAACGATACAGGCTACCATATAACTGGAAAAATCCTGCTCTCCCGACAGCATCAGTGTGACAATATGCGCCACACAAAAATAGGGAATCATCTGGCAGGCCACGCCCAATACCGCAAGGATAACACTGACGATGAATTTCCCATGATAGGGCTTGCCCCATCCCCATAAAGTTCCTATGGGTGACTCTTTCTTTTCCTCCTTCATCTTGCAGGCACCTCCTTCTCCATATCATGCAGGAAAAATTCCAGCAGACGATTTCTTCCATCCTCGTCCTCTATGGAATAGTTCTCCTGTATTTGCCCATTTTCTAAGTGAAGGACATAATTGCAGCAGCGCAGAATAAATTCCGGGTCATGGGTAACTACAAGCGCAGTTCTCCCGGCATCCGCCACCTGATTGACAACACTGGCCACCTGCCTCATGTGGAAAAGATCAAGGCCGCTGGTTGGCTCATCGAATAAAATCAGGGGCCGCTCCGAAGCAATCGCAGAAGCCACCGCCACTCGCTGCTTTTGACCGCCGGATAAACCCATTGGGTGACAGTCTTCGAAAGACAGCAAGTCCATCTCCTTCAAGATTTCTCTTGCCCTTCGCTTGTCCTCTGCTTTCATACTGAGCAGGATTTCATCCAATACACTCTCTGTAAAAAGCTGATGGTTTACATCCTGCATCACCATATAACAAAGTTTCAGCCGTTCTTTCCGGGAATAGACTTTGCCCTGGTGCTCTATCGTTCCCCGGCATCTTTTTTCAAGCCCGCAGAGGCACCGGGCAAAGGTGGATTTACCTGCGCCGTTATGCCCAATGATGGCTGTTGCGCTGCCAGATGGAAATGCGGCTGTCGTTATATGAAGGGTTTCCGGCTCATGTTTATAGGCAAAACAAATATCTTTCAGGTTCCAAAGGGCGTTGCCTGCCCTTGATGGCGGCCCCTGCACTTTTGAAAGCCCTGCGAGGGCCAGGGGGCGCAGTCCCATTTCATCCCGCTCCTCATCGGTCAAAGCACAAAATTCATCTGCTGTATAATCCCCTTTGATGCTCCCGTCTTTCAGATACAGAACGCGGTCAAAGAGGCCGGATAGATAATACAGCCGGTGTTCGGAGATGATGATGGTTTTCCCCTGTGCCTTCAAAACCGAAAGGAGCTGTCGGAAGTCCGCGATGGCATAAGCGTCAAGGTTCGAGGACGGTTCATCCAGTACATAAACATCCGGTTCAATCGCGGCTGCCGAACCGCAGGCAATCTTTTGCTTTTCACCCCCGGATAGGGAAAAAATACTTCGGTCAAGCAGAGGCTTCAGCTTTAACCCGGCAGCCACACGCTCCACACGTTCCCGTACATCAGCTTCCGGCATTCCATGATTTTCCGGCCCAAAAGCCAGCTCGCTGGTGGTATCCACATTGAAAAACTGGGAGCGGGGATTTTGAAACACGCTGCCGACCTTCAGAGAAATATCAAACAGCGACAGGTCGCGGATGTCCTTTCCATCCAGATAAACAGAGCCGGTATACGTTCCCTCATGGTAGTGGGGGATCAGGCCATTAAACAGCCGGGTCATCGTCGTTTTCCCACAGCCGGAAGTCCCGCAGAGCAAAACAAAAGAACCATCCTCAATGGCGCAGGAAATATGCTTCAAAGCGCCTCCGGCCTGCCTCTCGCTGTCAGGCAGACCGCTGGCCGGATAAGAAAAGGACACATCCTGACATTCAATCACTTCCTTCACCCCCTTGCCGCCAGCACATAAATCTGCGCCGCAAATGCACCCAGGCAGATCAGCAGAAAGATAATATCCTGCACATGGAACCCCAGCTTGCAGATATTTGTCCGTTTTACAGGGCCGCCCAACCCCCGCGTAAGTGCTGCCTGAGATAGTTCCTCTCCGATTTTGACAGAACAGATCATCATGGGGACGATTCTGTATTCTAAAATTGAACCGGCCTTCCCACCGCCAAAGCGGACGCCACGCATCCGCATGGCGTCTCCGATGGCGCTCCATTCTTCCGCAACCGTAGGAAAGAAACGGAACATAACTGACATGGGAATGGTGATCTGCTGCGGCAGATGAATCCGCTCCATTGCCGCCACAAATTCACTGACCGTTGTTGTTGTCACTACGAAATAGCCCATGACCACGCTGGGCGTAAATCGCAACAGAATGCCTACAATAGCTACCGCGATATAATTTGCCACACCGGTCAGACGAGACAACCCAAACATCTCCAGGCACAGGCTGCCCCCAAAAATCAGGATATAAAGGACAGCACCTTTCCACTTCTTTGCCGCCAAAAGAAGCAGCAAAGGAATGGCTGCCAGCACAATAATATAATACTGCATGATACCTTCATACGAGCCGCCCAAAATAAAGACAGCTATGGTAATCAGCACTGCTAACTTTGTCCGGGGGTCTAAGACGATCCCACTGTTGTCTTTTTCACTTGCAAGAAGTTCGCGGCTCATTACACAATTCCTGCCCGCTCAAAATGCTTTTTGAAAATCTTCCGCCCGATCAGGCCGCCCACAAGACCACTGACAAAAGACGCTGCCAGCAGCACCGGCAGAATCCAGTCCGGCATATAGGCCATGAGGGTGTCGGCATATTCCTGACCGTACCCAGGGAGCAAACTCTGGTAGTAAGCGTCCCGCGTCACAACGATGGGGATAAACGCACCAATGACCCACATGGAAAAGACGCCGTGAATCAGCACTTCGCGCTTTGCATTCTTGTAGTCACAGGCCTTCATCATACAGTCAGAGATGAGACCAAAAATCAGGCCGGTGGGGATGCACCAGTAGCCCATACCCGTCAGAAGCATAATGATTCCCAGCAGCAGACCGCAGATGGTGAGCATACCGAATTTCTTGATTTTGGAGAAGAACAGCATCATCGGAATACCGCCGACGAGAGGAACAATAACGCTGATAAGAGGGATGAAAATTGGAATAAAGCCAATAGATGCAGCGGCAAAAATAACAATAAAGTAAATTGCCGTAAAGATGCCAATGTTGATTAAATCTTTTCCTTGTAATTTGCTCATTGTGAAACCTCCCGATAGAATTGCCGTATTGTATGATTAGACCTTGCTAACCAGTTCTAATGGTAGCACATATCAGAGAATGCTTCTATGCACATATCGGCATTTTAGGCCCATATAGCAATGAGTTTTTCTGTTTTGCAGGGATGACCATTGACCAACAGTTTCATCCCTTGTATAATAATAGCGACGATTCTACGCGATGAAAGGGGTGAAGCAATTGCGCGATATGATCTACAACATTTTAGAAAACAGCAATTCTGTTTCTGGGGTGACCTTAAAAAACAGTCCAAATAGCAGTACATTGATTTTAGATCAGCCTGATGGCAAAGGCCGTATGACGTTCTACCAGCTCTTTCCAGGAATAACATTGGCTTTTGTTTTTGTGAATGCTCCTATGTGGCCTGAATCAGATGCAAATGCAAAGTTAAAACCACTGCTAATAAACTATTGTGTTTCTGGCCGAAGCGAATTACTTCTGGATGACGGATCATATATATACCTAAAGGAAAAAGATTTCTGCGTCAGCAAACAGGCTGCACAGAAGGAATATATTTTTCCCACAAAGCAATATCAAGGCATAAAAATTTATTTTGATCTTCCGCTTGTTTTGCAATCCTGTGGTGAACTGACAAAATTCTTTTCAGTTGATTTTATACAACTGGAAGAGAGTTATTGTGAAAACCATAGGACTTACATCAACGAAGCAGACGGTGAGCTTGAAACTATCTTTCTGAGACTTTGGCAGCTTTCCGAAAGGCCATCCAATTTTTATCTTCAAATTTATACGCTTGAACTGCTCTACCGTCTCCTTAACATGGAAATCCGGCCCCCAAAAACTTGCGGCTTCTATACAGAAACACAAGTAGAGCTTGCAAAAAGGGCGGCAAAAATTCTTTCTGCTGATCTTCGCCAGCATATCCCTATTCGTCAAATCGCGGCACGTCTTTCAGTTGGTGAAACCAGCCTGAAAAATTATTTTCGCGGCGTATATGGGCGCAATGTTTCTACTTGGCTACGAGAAATTCGGATGAATGAGGCCGCCAGACTACTTTCAGACACAAAACAACCCGTTGCTGAAATATCGGAGCAAGTCGGTTACTCCAATCAAGGCAAATTTGCAGCGGTATTCAAAAAGCAGTTTGGCTTGTCCCCTTTGGAATACCGACGTTCAAAGAACCTGGAAAAGAATTAAAAAAGCCGAGATCTGCCTTCCAGCGACAAATCTCGGCCTTTTCTAATCTTGTTACTCTGTAGAAACCGCTATTCCAGCAACATCAAGAGGTGCTGAGCTTTTTTACAAAAGGACAGATGCCGCACGGCACCTGCCCTTTTGACTTCCTTAGTTTCCTTGCTATCTTTCCAAAATCACCATCAGGCGCTGTATGCCGCGCCGGATGCTGCTGCTGATACGGACCCGGCCCACGCCCTCGGCTTCGGCAATCTCTGCAACGCTCATCCCCAAGTAGAACCTGGCATAGAGCCGCCGTGCCTGCGCCGGAGGCAGCGACATTACGGCACACAGCAGCCATTCCCTCTGCTGCCTTTGTTCCACCACAGCTTCCGGGGTCAGGGAAAAGCAAAGCGTCTCATGTTCCAGACCGTCCTGTATGTCCAAAGAATAATGGGCGTTATAGCGGTACATCTGGCGTTCATACGCGATGTCTGCCCGCTGGGCGGCGCTTATCACCTCCATGATTTCGCTCGGTATATCGACGTGAACATCTTTCTGATATATGTCGGGATATAGTTCCCGCAAATTTACTTCCATAAGTATCATCACTCTATTCTATCTATCGGCAAACAGTACAAGAGAAGCGGCGGCCTTGATTTCTCAAGACCGCCGCTTTTCTGTGTGGGAGGTTAGCTTAGAATGCCCTTTTTACAACGGTCTCGGTGCCTGTCGTAAGGGCAGGTATACGCTGGTTATTGATACAATGCTCGAACTTTTTAGATGCTCCACCCCTCAGCCTGTTCACGGATGGTGATGAATCGCCGGTAAAGACCTTCCTGCTGAACAAGCTGCCGGTGCGTTCCGCTTTGAACAATTTGCCCCTTGTCTACTACCAGAATCTGGTCGGCGTGTTCGATGGTTGCCAGGCGGTGGGCAATGACAATGACCGTCTTTCCAACGGTCAACTCGCTGATGGCCTGCTGGATCAGATGTTCATTTTCAGGGTCAATGCTTGCGGTTGCCTCGTCAAGAATGACAATGCTGGCGTTTTTTAAGATGGCGCGGGCAATCGAAATGCGCTGCTTTTCGCCGCCGGATAAGGTAGAACCGCCCTCTCCGACCACGGTCTGATAACCTTTCGGCAGTGACATAATGAAGTCGTGGCACCGGGCCTTTTGGGCTGCCTCTATGATTTCCTCCTGTGTTGCACGAGGGTTTCCAAACCGGATATTATTCTCAATGGTATCATGGAACAAATAGACCTTCTGAAAGACCATAGAAATATTGCGAAGAAGGCTGTCACAGGTCATGTTCTGAACATTCTCGCCGCCCACTGTAATCGCACCGCTGTCCACATCGTAGAAACGGGCAATCAGGTTGCAGATGGTGGTCTTGCCGCTGCCGGATGGACCCACGATAGCCGTGGTGCTGCCCTGGGGGATGGAGAAGCTGATATTCTGCAGGACCGGCACTTTATCGTAGGAGAAAGTTACATTGCGAAACGCGATGTCCGTGTTCTTCAAAGGAATATCCTTTCCATCCTTATCAATGATGTCGGCGCGTTCAATGTTGTCCAGTTTATCAAGCGTAGCATCAATGATTTCCAGGACATGAGCGGCATTGTTCATGGTTTCTACGCTGCCAAAAATCATAAAGGAAAACATATCCAGCATAAGCATGGTGGGAAGTTCCAGGCTGCCTTGATAGGTCAACAGCGCGGCCGCGGCGACAATGGCCATTGAAGCTGCCTTCAGTGAAAACAGATGCAGGCAGTTGAATGGCATATACTCTACTTCGATTTTGATGTTGATATTCTTGCTGTCGTTGTACGCCTTGCGAATACCGGCAATGGACACCCCTTCCTGCTTAAAGGCTTTCACCACCTGCATACCACGCAGGTATTCGATTGTGCTTTCCACCATATCATCCTGCGCTTTTTGGTGAACAGGAGCGTTCTGACGGCTGCGGGCCTCCAGCAGATGGAGGAACAGAGCAGACAAAAGGACGCCAGCCAGGGCTATCCCACCAGCAAGAAAGCTGTAAAATGCCAAAAACAAAATCAAAACGATGACGGTGATGTAGCCGTTGACCACCGTGTTGACCATATTCATGGCATACATCTCCATAAAGGAGAGGTCTGTGGTCACTGCAGCGGTCAACTCTCCCATGTTGTTCTTATGGAAGAAGCCCAGAGACACCCGTTTCAGAATATCGCCCAGCCGTATCCGCTCATCGGCGGTGGCTTCATAGCCAACACTTTCCTGTGTGATGGCGCGAAGATAAGAGAACAGGTATCTGCCCAATACCGCCACGATCATGGCTCCCAGCATGAGCCAGATGTCGCGGCTCTCCAATGGCTTGATACCATTGAAATCATTCAGCACGGCGCTGAGTCCCTTCGCGGCCAGCATAATGGGGACAGTTGTAAAAATGCTGTGGATAAAAGCGTAGATGAATCCGATGTAAATGCGCCGCTGATAACGGCCTGTCCAGCGGATCAGCCGGTTCACAATACGGAACATATCAGTTGCCCCCTTTCCCGGAACTGGCCGACCAGTTCTGCGCGCCGATATGCGCTTGCCACATATCCCGATAGAGGGAATCTCCATCCAAAAGCTGCTGATGTGTACCGATATTCTCTACCTGTCCGTTTTGCAAAACAATGATTTGGTCGGCGTTTTTAATGGTGGACAGACGGTGCGCGATCACCAGCAGCGTTTTGCCTTTTGTCAGGGCTGCAATAGACCTCTGAATTTTTTCCTCGTTTTCCTGATCGGTGAAGGCGGTAGCCTCGTCCAAAATAACGATGGGGGCATTCTTCAATATCATACGGGCGATGGAAATGCGCTGCTTTTCGCCGCCGGACAGACGGTTGCCTGCATCTCCGGCCGCCGTATCATAACCATGCTCCAGTTCCCGGATAAACGTGTCGCAGCAAGCTGCTTTTGCGGCTGCATAGACTTCTTCGTCCGACGCCTTTGGATTGCCCAACTGGATATTTTCCTTGATGGAGCAGTTGAACAGAAAATTGTCCTGCGTAACAAAGCTGACAAGGTCCGTAAGCTGGGACAGCGGCATATTCCGAATATCCGTGCCGCCGATGGTAATTTTCCCGCTGTCTACATCCCAGAAACGGGCAATCAGCCTGGCAATGGTGGACTTGCCTCCACCAGACGGACCCACAAGCGCGGTAAATTTACCTTCCGGGATTTTTAAGTCAACATGGGAAAGGGCCTGTTTGCCGCTCTCTTTATCGTAAGAGAAAGAGACGTTGTGCAGCACAATTTCCTTTGATTGAATCTCTGCTGGGCTGCCGGTATCCGGCAGTTCTTCCGCATGAAGCAGTTTGTCTACATCATGCACGGCATATTCGATTTCCTTTGTTTCGTTGATATAGGTAGTGAAGTTCATCAAAGGCCCCACAATGCCCAGAGAGAGAATCAGGCAGATCACAAGGTCCTGAGGCGCAAGGGTCCCTTTCCAATACAGGTACATTCCAACGGGAAGCGTTCCCAAAAAGGTTGAGGGAAGTACCGCGGTAATGAAATTCATCCCTTTCCAGCTGCTCTGATACCACTTGAGGGTGTAATCCTTAAAGGACTGGACAGCTTTGGCAAACTTCTCATAGGAACTGGAGGACTGATTGAAGGCTTTGATGACCTCGATGCCCTCTACATACTCTACAATGACCCCATTGACGTAATTGCTGGATTCCATGTAGTCGGCATAGAGCTTGTTGAAATTTTTCATCATCGCAGCAAAGGCAACAAGAGCAAATGGAATCGTCACCAGCATAGCCAGGGCCATCCGCCAGTCAATACAGGCCAAATAGATAAAAACAGCCGCCGACAGCAGTAAATTGGAACTGCACTCTGGAATCATATGGGCCAGGGGCAGCTCAATGGTTTCCACCCGGTCAACCAATACGCTTTTCAGTTTTCCTACAGATTCGCCCATGACCGTCCCCAAGGGGGCCTTCATCAGACGCTGGGCAAGAGCCAGGCGAATATTCTCCAAAATGGTGTAAGCGGATATGTGTGACAAACTTGTTGAGATCCCATACAAGAGAAAGCGCACCGCATAAGCGCCCAGTCCAATCCAGCACCATCTCCAAACCACCGCCATTTCAGGCGATCCGCCGATAAAGAGCGTAATGACCTGGTAAACGCTCCAATAAGGCACCAACCCTGCCGCCACGCTGATGATTGCGCACACAACCGACAGCGCTATCTTGCCCCGGCATTGTGAAGCGAAGGAAAACACAATCGAAATCCAGCTTTTCTGCTTCATTTCTTTTCCTCCCAAACCAAAATAATAAGAGAGTACCAATCACCTTGATACTCTCTTATTATGACAAGTGTTTTCTTCGCCTGCCACTCTGTGCGGCTGTATTTTGCTCCATTTAGATTTTTATTTTTCGATATTCCAATGGCGTTTTGCCCTTTACTTTTTTGAAAGCCTCAGAAAATTTGCTTGTATTGGAATAGCCTACCTTTCCGGCAATGACCGTTATAGGTTCGTTCGTCTGTGTCAGGAGAGATGCTGCCAAATCCATGCGATAGTTTCGCATATAGGTATAGATCGCCGTACCATACACGCCCTTAAAGCATTGTTTCAGGGCAGAAGTCGAAATATCAAACCTTTCGGACAGTTCTTCCATTGTAAAATGCCGCTCCGGCTCTCTTGTCATAAAGGCCATGATAGCCTTTACTTTTTCCACCTGCGACTTGTAAAAATAGGGGCGCTCCACCCCTAAAACCGTTGGGTCAACCGTTCTCAATGTGACCAACAGCTCCAGAACTTTTACCCTGAGATATTCCAGGCGGATATTCTCTGGCACCTGGTATAACTCCGAGATCACATGGTCGGGCACAGAGTCCCCGTGCATGATAAATGGCCGTGTATGCAGAGCGAATTGCTTTTCCACTTGCTCCAGGTCAATGGAAAATAACGCAAGCAAATCGCTTATTCCCGCCATCGCTTCTTCAACAGAGATGGTGATTGTAATTCCGTGATAATGGCTTATGGGAAAACTGCAGCGCTTATTTTCTGTTGCCGAACTTTCCAGCATAATATCGCCCGATGCAAGATACAAATAGGCCCCGCCGCTCACCTGCCACTCAATACGGCCCTCCCTGCAATGGTGGATACCAATATTCCGTGCATTGTCAAAGTGGCGCGCCGGGCAGCTGGCCATATGAAAGTCGTTGTACATGACTCCGATGCCAGGATATACCTCGTAAAAAGTAACGGTGCCGTCGCCTGTCTCGTTTTTCATCTGGTAGACTGAGCAGGATTCATCACGGCAAATCAAATGTAAATGCTGCTGTGCAAAAAACTCATCGTTCCTGTTCAACTTGCCGTCACCTCATTCTGGCCGAAAAAGGCTTTTAACCTCTGCACACCAACAGCATCCAATGGATACTGTTCCTCGACTCTGCCATGTTCCAAGTGCAGAACATAGCTGCAACAACTTACAATCAGCTCATAGTCATGGGTGATGACCAGAGAAGTTTTCCCCGTACCCTGGATTGCCAATAATTCTCTGACTACCTCTTTCATATGCTTCAAATCCAACCCGCTGGTCGGTTCATCGAACACCAGAATTTTGCGTTCAGAAACAAGGGCTGTAGCAATCGCTACTCTTTGCTTCTGCCCGCCTGAAAGCGACATTGGATGACGTTCCTTAAACTGCAGCAAATCCAGTTGGTTGAGTGTTTCGTCCGCATAAGCAGCGTCTGACTTTGCCATGCTGATCATCATTTCTTCCTCGGTACTCTCGGTAAACAACTGATGATTGACATCCTGCATGACCATATAGCACAGGGATAGTCTTTGCTTCCTATTATACTGTTTTCCATCCAGTTTCACAATGCCTTTGCAATGCTTTTCCAATCCGCAGAGGCAGCGTGCCAGGGTGGATTTTCCCGCTCCATTGTGGCCAATGACCGCAATGACACCTGTTTGCGGTAATGTCAGGCTGTCAATGTCAAGGGCATCTCTTTGCTTTGTGTAAGCAAAATGGAAGTTCTCACATTCGATAACCCCTCCGCTGGCAGTCGGATGTGCTGTTACAGGGAACGCGCTAAGGTCAAAAGGCCGCAAGCCCATTTCCACCTGTTCCATCATAGACCGATTGAGTGCCGCTGAAGCTGGATAATCCTTTTCAATCTTCCCGTCCTTCAAATAGAGAACACGATCTATCAGTCCCTTCAGATAATAGAGACGATGTTCTGCGATCACAACAGTTTTTCCTTGTTCTTTCCAAACTTGAATCATGCGGCGTAAATCTTCGGTAGCCGCAATGTCCAAATTCGAAGATGGCTCATCCAGAACAATGATAGGCGGATCACTGGTAGACACAGAGGCACAGGCAATTTTCTGCTTTTCTCCGCCTGACAGTGAAAAGATGTTTTTGCCCATTAAATCGTCAATTCCAAACTCTCTTGCTGTTGCTTTGACCCGCTGAACGATTTCTTCTTCAGGGAGTCCTTGATTCTCGCAGCCAAATGCCAGTTCACTGGTAGAATCTACAGTAAAAAACTGCGTGCGGGGATTTTGAAATACGCTCCCTACATATTTTGCGGTTTCATAGAGGGGAAGAGAGCTGATGTTTTTTCCATCCAGCAAGACTTCACCGCTCAACTCGCCCTCATAGTAATTGGGAATCAGACCATTTACCAGCCGTGTAAGAGTTGTTTTTCCGCAACCCGACTCCCCGCAGAGAAGTACGATCTGACCATCTGGAATTACAAGGTTGATATGTTCCAATCCACCTGTATTTTCTCCTCCAGTATAGCGAAAGTTGATTTCTTTCAGCTCAATCACTGGTGTCCTCCCTTATTTCAGAAAAAAGCTCACCCAACCAAGGACGGCCACCAGAATAAAAAGGATGTCCAACAGCCCAAATCCTATTTTGCAAATATTTGTACGTTTACACGGTGAGCCAAGTCCTCTTGTCAGCGCAGCCGCAGACAATTCCTCGCCAATTTTTGCAACTGAAATCATCAACGGAACCATGCGGTATTCCAGCATTTTGATTGGGCTTCGGAACGTTGTGATACCTCTCATCTTCATAGCATCACGAATGGCGGCATATTCTTCTTTAACTGTAGGGAAAAAGCGAAAAACCACAGAAATTGGAATCACAATTTTCTGTGACACACGGAGCCGCTCCATAGCTGCTACAAACTCGCTGACAGTTGTTGTGGAAATCAAGTAATAACCCATTACAAACCCTGGAAGTATATGCGTGTAGATTCCACTGGCAGCATTCAAGATAAAATTCCATATTCCTGTAAGCATAGGAATAACTGCAATTTCCAGCCCATAGAGAACCATGTATGTAACAGAAAATCTTATTGCCGCTTTCCATCTTTGTGACAGCAGCAATAGGATCACCGGCAAGGCTACCAAGCATGGCCGGATTACATTCATGATGCCTCCTGTACCACCTGCCATCGTGATTGTGCTGACTGTGACCGTTAAAAATATTTTTGTTCGCGGGTCAACCGGGATCAAAGAATTGTGTTCAAATTTCAATTCTTCTGCGGCACTCATTTAGGCAATCCCCGCTTTTTCAAAATGTTTCTTTAATACCGCTTTTCCGAGCAGTGCGCCCAAAATACCACCAATGAAAGTTACCACAAACAACACAGGGAACATCCAGTTGGGTGTATAGGAAGCAAGAGTGGCTGTATACTCAGCGCCATAGTTGCTTTCGAGGAATGCAAAAAATTCAGTACGGGTAAGAAACATACGACTTACGTATCCCATAATCCACAGTGAAAACACGCCATTTCCCAGAAGTGTACATTTCCAGCTTTGATACTTTCCAGCCTTTAGAACCAGATCTCCTAAAATGCCAAAAATGACACCAAAAATCAGCACCAGTACGCCTGCTCCCATCAGCACATTGATTAGCCCCAATATAATACCCGTCAATGAAACCATGCCAAATTTTTTGACTTTTGTTAAATATAGCATAAATGGAATCCCACATAGTATAGGACACACCAGTCCCAGCAGCGGAATGAAAATGGGAATATATCCCAACATCATGCCAACAAAGAAAATGACAAAGTAGATGGCAGTAAATACGCCAACATTGATGAGGTCTTTTGCTTGGAGCTTTTTATTCTTCGCTTCCATTTTTAGTCCTCCTTCTAAAGTTAGGATTCGCTAACTCTTTGCCTAAAAATATGGGCAAATTTTCACATCCGTTATACTATCATACACCAATCGGTGTTTGCCACTCTGTATAGATTGAAAATGCTCCATTTGGTTTTCAAATTTTCATGATACAATAAAATAGAAAAGGCAGATGCCGCACAGCATCTGCCCTTTTGACTTCCTTAGTTTCCTTGCCATCCTTCCAAAATCACCACCAGGCGCTGTATGCCGCGCCGGATGCTGCTGCTGATACGGACCCGCCCCACGCCCTCAGCTTCGGCAATCTCTGCAACGCTCATCCCCAAATAGAACCTGGCATAGAGCCGCCGTGCCTGCGCCGGAGGCAGCGACATTACGGCAC
>OESA01000247.1_pt1 | contig 16676 bp, 11 predicted proteins | sample 1540101 | NCBI WGS metagenome assembly OESA01 (sample SAMEA3891891, study PRJEB23780) | metagenome | biome: terrestrial biome; feature: animal house; material: Caecal content | place: Italy | collected 2015-05-05 | reverse complement strand
CCGGACAATCCGCACCCTCTTTTTTGGGCAGATTGGCTCTTGGCGGCGCGGCGCCGCACCCTTTATAATGGAAACAAAAATGCACCAGCAAGGAGGAGTGCCACATGAAACAGACCATCGATCCCGGTACCAGCCGGCCCACTGTATTTTTCTTTGACGACATCACCTTTTCCCACACCACCGATCTGGCGGGCAACCCGGTGGAACTGCAGTTGTCCCTGCTGTGCCAGATGGACCGTCCCCAGCTGCAGCGCGCTTTGGGCCGCAGCATCCCTGAGGAGATACCCACCGACCCCGGCGCCCGCCAGGGCCTGCGCCCGGCCATCATCTGGTTCAACGGCAACGGCTGGCGCGGCATTGACAAAAACGCCCAGATCGGCGATTTGGTCTTTCTGGCGGAGCACGGCTACGCCGTCTTCTGCGCCGATTTCCGCAACAGCGCCCAGGCCCACTTCCCCGCCCAGATCGTTGACGCCAAGGCCGCCGTGCGGTGTGTGCGGGCCAACGCCGGCCGGTACGGCATCGACCCGGACCGCATCGGCGTCATGGGCCGCAGCGCCGGCGGCGAGATCGTCTCGATGCTGGGCCTCAACGACGGCAAATACATCTCGGAGGAGTGGAAGGACTACTCCTCCGAGGTGCAGCTGGTCTGGGATATGTTTGGGCCTGCCGACCTGAAAAAGAGCGTGGGAGAGGACATGGAGGCTTATGCCAACGGCACCGCCGACACCAGCCGCTGGACCTGCGTGGAGCAGACCCACGCCGGGGCCTATCTGGGCGGTAGCGGGGAGGAGCTGCTGCGCCGGGCGGCCGAGGCCAGCCCTGCACTGCATGTCCATGACGGGATGCCGCCCTTCCTCATCATGCACGGGGACGCCGACCCCGCGGTGCCCTGCAGCCAGAGCGAGGATTTCTACGAGAAGATCCTTGCCGCCGGGCCCCACAATGTGGCGGACCTCTACCTGCTGAAGGGCGCTGGGCACGGCACGCCGGAATTTTTCGCCCCCATGACCCAGCAGATTGCCCTGGATTTCCTGGACAAATACCTCAAGGGTTGACATCTCACCCCCACAACGGAAAAAACCGGGAGCGGTGACAGTGAACGCTGTACCGCTCCCGGTTTTGTTGTGTCTTCAGCCTTCCAGCAGGGCGACAGCCACATCGTTGACGTTGGTGCCGGTGGGGCCTGTGATGAGCAGGCCGCCCACCGCCTGCAGGGCATGGTAGGCGTCGTTTTGCTGCAACACCGTAAAGACATCCAGCCCTTTGGCCCGCAGCTCCGCCATGGTGGAGCCGTCCACGTAGCCGCCGGCTGCGTCGGTGGGGCCGTCGGTGCCGTCGGAGCCGACGCTGAACACCGCCGCCCCGGGCAGCCCGTCGATCCCCGGCGCTGCGGCCAGGGCCAGCTCCTGGTTGCGGCCGCCCAGCCCCTTGCCGGTCAGGTGGACCACCGTCTCGCCCCCGGCCAGGAAGGCCAGCTTGCGTCCCGCCCCCGCATGTGTGCGCAGCACCGACGCCAGGAACCGCCCGGCCTCCCGGGCCTCGCAGTCCAGCCGGTCGGTGAGCAGCACGGGCTCATAGCCCAGTTCGCGGCACTGATTCGCCGCGGCCCGGCACAGCTCCCGCACGCTGCCGGTGATGCAGGTGGTGACGTTGTCCAGGGTTTTGGGCGTCTCCCGGTCCAAAAGCTGCCGGGCGTCAGGAGAGAGCCGGAGGCCGTACTTTGCCGCGACTTGCCTGGCCTGTTCGCAGGTGGAGGAATCAGGACAGGCGGGGCCAGAGGCGATCATATCCAGAGGGTCGCCCAGAATATCGGACAGCACGATGCTGTACACCCGCGCCGGGGCACAGGCCTGGGCAAACCGCCCGCCCTTCACAGCCGAAAGGCGCTTGCGGATGATGTTCATTTCCACAATGTCCGCCCCGCAGGCCAACAGCTGCCGGGTGATGTCCTGGAGTTCATCCCCGGGGATCAGCGGCTTTTCAAACAGCGCGCTGCCTCCGCCCGACAGCAGGAACAGCACGGTGTCATCCGCCGTCAGCCCGCGCACCAGCTCCAGCGCCTGGGAGGTGGCGGCAAAGCTGTTGCCGTCCGGCACCGGGTGCCCTGCCTCATGGCATACCACCCCGGCGATTTCCCCCTTGACATGGCCGTACTTGGTCACCACCACCCCGCTGTCCACATGGCCCAGCGTCTCCACGGCGGCATGGGCCATCTGCCAGGCGGCTTTGCCCGCCGCCACCAGCAGGGTCTGCCCTTTGCCCGGCGTGAAAGTTGTCAGCGCCCGGCGCACCGCCTGGTCGGGCAGCACGGCGGCGATGCTCTCGGCAACGATGCGCTGCGCCTGGTTGTGTAAATCCTGGTTCATAGTCTCGCTCCTTTCCCGGTAACAGGGTCTTGCTTCCAGTGTAACGGATATCACCCGTCCCGCGCAAGCGTCAAAAGGCACAAAGCGGGGCGGCTCAAAATGGCAGCTCCGCTCATTTTTCAAATTTTGCAATCTGCGGGGCGCAGGGGTTTCAATGGGTTTCACAAAGAAGCGTGCGGCCACCCAAAACAATGCCGTCAAGTCATTTGTGTATGAATTGCTTCGGAGTTTCTAAAAACACTCTGCACGGTTTTTGCACGGAATTTGCACGGTTTCAGAGTTGTACACAGGTTGCAACAAGTGCAAAATCAGCATTTCAATGCAAAGCTGAAAGTTGAATATCGTGCGTTTATACGTCGTTAAGTATCGATAGGACGGCAATTCAAACGTGGACGATTGGCGCACAGGTTGCGCTTTTAATCAGAGGGCCTGGGATTCGAGTTCCCACGAGCGCACCAAAATCCCACGAGAAACCGTAAGATTTCTCGTGGGATTTTTCTGTTTTAAGCCGCCTGCACATTTTTGCACATTTTCTGCACATCGGCGGGAAAGGCGTGCATCCTCTGCACAGGCTGCAGGGGGCGCATTTGGAGCGTTTGCTCCATCTGATTAAAAGGGCATCATGCAAACAGGAGCCGCGCGAATTCGCGCCGCTGCTCGGGAGCCATCTGGCGCACCAGGTCAAGAAAGCCGTCCACGGTCAGAGTCCCACCTTCAGCAGGAGCAGGGTTTGCCGGAGGGGAGGCTTCTTTAGAAAAGTTGGCCTCGATCTTCTCGGCCAGCTCCAGCCGTGGCTTGTCCTGGGTGTGGGCGTAGGTGTCCATCAGCATACCTGCGGTGGCGTGGCCGGTATTGCCCTGGACGGCCTTAAAGTTGCCGCCGGACTGCAAGAGCTGGTAGGTGGCACTGGAGTGGCGCAGCCCATGGAATACGATCTTCTCAAACTCCGGGTGCTGGGTGCGCCATTCCCGGTACCACTTGGAAAGGGCCTCGGGGGCGACTGGCAGCCCATTGGGCAGCTGGAACAACTGGCCGCAGTTCCGGTATCGCCCGTCGGCGTCGGCTTCCTCTCGCTTGAGTTTTTCGAGCCAGGCCAGAAGCTCTTCCCGCAAGGGTTTCGTCAGGTAAAGGACGCGGTTGGATTTCCTGGTCTTGGGCTTTTTCAAAATCAAGGAGGAGGTGCTGCCTTCCCGCTGGTCCGGGAAGATATAATACACCTGGCTGGGGTCGGTCTTTTCCAGGGCTACCTTATCGGTGCGCTGCAAGGTTTTGTTGATCGAGAGCGTCCCACGGCCATTGGCTGCACCGAAGTCGATATCCTCCGGCTGCAGGCCGAGGATTTCACCGGCCCGCAGGGAAAGGATCATGCTCAGGTGTACCGCCAGATGCAAGGCGGGGTTCTCGATGGTCTGGAGCGCCGCCAGCATGGTGTGCTCGTCCCAGATGGCCCGTTCTTCCGGGGTGACTTTGGGCGCATCCCGAGGGACGGGAGACTTGTGAATGAGATCCCACTCCACTGCATAGGAAAACGCCGTTTTGAGAAGCGCATGGACTTCGCGGATGGAAGCGGCTGTCAAAAAACGCTTCTGCTGTGCAGCGCTCAGCTTTTGCTTTTTGCCCTGAATATAGAGCCCTTTCGGGGTGCAGCTCAGGGTGGCATAAAACTGTTCCAGATCGTATGTGCGTACATTTTGTATGGGCGAATGCCCGATGTACGGCACGATCAGATTCTGGATCATTGCAGTGGTATGGGTGTAAGTTTTAGGTGCCCATTTGTGCTTGCTGGATTGGATCGGAACCCATTTTTCCAGCAATTCGGCCACGGTGGTGGAATCTGGAATCAGAAAGGTGCCGTCCTGGAGTTCCTTTTCCACCGTAATTTTGCGATCCTGATTTTCTGCGCGGAATGCAGAAATACGCGACCCAGCCGCCCTCCCGCCCAAATTTTATTCGAGGGCGCAATCAGGGCGGACATACACGCCCCGATAGCCCCGGTAGCCGCCCTCGATGTGCTTGGAAAAGCGGATATCATACCGGTCCGCGTTCTTGAAAAGATACTGACTGAACTTCTTTTGCGTCGTCGGCTTTTCCAGGTTGTCGGAGCACCACTTGTTGTAGGCACGGAACAGGTAGGTAGACCTGGCCGACTTCTCTGGGTCAAAGCGGACATACGAACTAGCCTGCATGAACTGGTCGAGGTGGCAGCCGTCCTCCATAGCGGCGGCAAGGTTCTGTTTGGCACGCTCGCTGAGGGTGAAGCGGTACTGATTCGCCAGCAGCCGCTTCAGCCCTTCCAGCGCCCAGAGCAGGATACCGGGCAGTTCCTCCGACAACTTATCGATCAGGTAAGGGTCATCGGTCCGCCCTTCCGGCTTGTCCTTGACAGAAATCAAAATCTGCCGCCGCCAGAAACCATCGCTGGTGTCGTGGGCGGCCACCAGGTTGCCGTTGCCGAAGCAGAGCAGCCGGGCATAGAGCAAGCCCTGGGTGGCCTGCTTGCCCTTGCGTTCCACGCAGATGCGGTCCTCGGCCGTGACGATGGACTTGATATTCCGTGTCTCAGGGAGAGCGGTCATGTTCAGGTCGTCGTCGATCATCACCAGCTTGTGTTCCAGATTGGCGCTGGCGAAGCGGTTGGTTTCCAGCCGGAGAACAGCCTCCATGTGAGCGGCCGGTCCGAGCAGTTTCTTCAAAAGCAGCCCGATACGGGACTTACCCTCGCCGCCCTTGCCGGTCAAAATCAGCATCTTCTGCGCCTTGGTGGAAGGGATGAGAAGGTAGCCGATATATTCCTGCAGGGTCAGGATATCCTCGGAAATCAGCAGTTCATCCAGAAATTTCAGCCATTGAATGGGCGGCGAGGCGTCCGCCTGATACTCCACCGGGAGACGGTTCAGGCAGAGTTCCTTGTCTGAAACAAAACCACGCTCATCCAGATAATAGGTGCCGTTCTGGAGGTGGATGCGGTCGAGCTGCGGCTTCCACTCCTCGCGGTATGCCTCGATTTTGAGAGCCTCCACCAAACGCTTGACCTTTTTGGCAACATCGTTGCGGGCGTGATAGCGTATCTCCTGGTGAATCTCGTGGATGAGCTTATCCTCGTCCACTTCGCCATCCAGGTCGAACAGGGTTTGCTTCAAACACATCAGGGGATGCTTTGTGAGGAAGCGTTCACAGAAGGCAGCCTCCAAAATTTTGCCTTTGTCATCCACCCAGGATGGACCTTCGTCTTCCTCCTCGTCCTGCTCGTAGATTTCATCGCGGACATCCTCATTTGTCCAGCTCATGCAACCCTCCTCTCCTCATCTCGCGGCGGCCCTCTGCACGGTGCAGGGCCTCCAGGTTTTGCTGCGCAGTGCTCAGCTCCAGCCAGGCTTTATGCGCTTCGCGATACTTTTGGTAGAACTGCGCCTTTTCAGAAATCAACTCCTCACGCTCGACTTTCAGCTGTTTCAGGCTGGGCAGTTTTTGGATATTGTGAGCCTTGAAATAGGCGGCTGCCGCCTGATAAGCTGTCAGCTCGGCGCGGTGCTGTTCTCGAAAAGTCTCCGGGTTCTTTGCTGTTTTGACCTGCTGGGCAACCTTCCGGTTTTGGAGATAGGCTGTAACATGGCGGTTCCGTTCCCGGTTTTCGCCGATGCGAGTTTCCAGGTCTTTGACCACCTCGAGCGCTTCGCTGTACCGGGACTGAAGTTCGGCGATACGCTGCGCCAACTCGGCCTCAGTGCTTACGCCGTGCTCCGACAAAAGCGCCATCGACTTTGCCATCTGCTTGAGATTGAACACCTTGGCCCAGCGTTCGTAGCCTGCGCCCTTGCCCGCGGCCAGCTTGATTTGGATGTCGATCAGGTGACTTACTTTATCAGGATTCGGGTCAGTACGGCGGAGAGCGGCGGCTTTCTGGTGTTCAGCATTTTGGGCGAGAACAGCCAGAACATTTTCCTTGGAAAAATCATCGCCCAGCTTGCGGGAGGTAATGGGCTTGGTTCGGCCGGGGGTGCGGTAACTGAACCGGCCGCGGCTCTCAGTGAGAGCGATGCCATGCTCCTGCAAAAGCTGAGCGGAGAAGTCCTCGAGATTGGTCGCCTTTCGCAGAACGGAACGAATGTTTTTGCGCAGAGCAGCTTTCTCGGTTTCGTATTTGGTTTGCCGGATGGGCAGGCCGGAAGCGGCGTCCTTGGCGTTGGCATAGTCGAGGCGGCGCTGGCCGCGCCGCTGTGCCCAATACTCCCGTTCGGTGATGCGGTCGCCGGAACCTTTCAGCAGGTCGGTTTGGTAGAGGTCGGCGCTTTGACAAAGCTCCATGACCTCGGTACGAAGATGCCGCAGCATGGCCGCCGTGCAGCGGTGCTTGCAGCCCTCCTGCCAGTCGCAGGGTTTCTCCATGTGGGGCTGGCGCTCAATGGTACGAATGCGTAAACTGCCGATCACGATGTGAACATGGATATTGCCCGCGCCATTGTGGCCGTCCGGGTGGGAGCAGACAATAGCCGGATGACCCGGAAAATTTTCCTTGCAGAATTGTAGGCCAAGGGCTTGCGCCTTTTCCAAGGTCAGGCCGTTGTCAGTTGCATCCCGCGGGTCAAAGCTGATAATGTAGTGATGGGTCTTTACATCACCAGCTTGTGCGTTCTTGCCGTACTTCCGGTTGGCCAGCAGGCAGGCCATGGCGAAGGTGTTTTCCCCACATTCCAGCGTGTCCAGCAGATAGTTTTCGCGGAGTTTGGGCTGGCCGTGCTCGTCCAAAATGGGCAGGCCGGTATACTCATTGTGCTGGAAGATAAGATACCGCTCCGCCGCCGAGAGATCAGAGTTCTTCGAGCTTGTATGCTTGATGGTTGCCATACAGTTCTCCGATTACTTTCTCGGCGTCTAGCCGAAAAGACGTGAGGGCCGACAGCTCCGTCAAAATCTGAGCTCGAAGCTGCTCTGTGTCCCGTCCGCCGGTGTTGAGGTGGCGGGCCAGTTGGTTGAGATTGCCGCCTATCTTGCCGCACTGTCCCAGCAGGGCAGAGAGAATGTTCAGGGCATCTTCTCCGCCGCCTGTAACAAGAACGGTGTGCTGGACAGGTTTCCCAAGCAGAGATTGACGGATGAGGGTTGACATGCTGATGTTGAGCCGTTTGCAGCAGAGTTCGAGGGTGAGTTTTTCTTTTTCGGTCACACGAAATTTGATGATGTGGGTGCGGTTGTTGGGGTTGTCATTGTGAGTGGTCGGAGTAATCTTTTCAGTGTTCTTGGTGAGTATCAGCCTCCAATCCTTTGGACGGCACTGTAAAAAGGCCGCACAGAACATAGATCGAACAAGCGCAAACGGTTCAAAACAAAGCAGGGTTTGGGGAAGGCACTCCCCAACAAGTACGACCGGTCAGTGAGACGCAATTTCAACTTTTGAAATTGTGGCCACAGGTCAATACTTGCTTATCGCTTTTCAGAGCCTTTTCCATTTTGGATTTTCAAAATGTGTTCGAACTTTCAAAAAGCTGAGGGAGTGTTTGTGAATAGAAGTGTCTCATGCTTGTGGTCGCCGCTTGCACCGGATCTGCGTTCCTGCCCCTGTGTTGCAGCGGCGTTGTCCGGCTCGCCCGCATTTGTGCGGGGTCGTGGCGCGGTATCCAGATCCAGACGGCTCATGAAGTTTTCAAGGTGCGGGTATGAAGAATTGCAGGCCGGTAGTCCGGCTGCAAATTCTCTCGGGAAATAAAGAAAACCGCCCCGCAGGGGACCAAAGGATTTTGTCGGAGGTGTACGGCGGCAAAATGGTTCGGTGTGGTTGCGGAACGGCAGTTTATCACAGTAAAGTGGTTGATATGGGTTAGAGGATACCATGGGAGGGGCAAAGTGTCAATGGTTTGACTCGGATTTTGGACGATTTCACGAATACACCACGCCTGGTTTGTTGAATCACACAAAAGTGAAACGCCCCCTGACAAGCTGCCCGCGGCGTGTTATACTATAAAATGGATTGTGATCGAAAAAGACGGAGGTTTACACCATGGCAGAGAAAAACACCGCCGACATTGGGTTTGAAAAGCAGATTTGGGACGCCGCCTGCGTTTTGCGGGGTAACCTGGACGCATCGGAATATAAAAGCGTGGTCTTGGGGCTGATTTTTCTGAAATACATCTCGGACCGCTTTGAGGACAAGTACAAACAGTTGGTGGCCGAGGGTGACGGCTTTGAAAACGACCAGGACGAGTACCTCGCCGAGGGGATCTTCTACGTCCCGCAGGGGGCGCGGTGGGAGGAGATCGCCGCCAAAGCCCACAGCCCCGAGATCGGTTTGGTGATCGACAACGCTATGCGGGCCATCGAGAAGGAGAACTCCCGCCTGAAGGACATCCTGCCGAAAAATTTTGCCCGTCCCGAGCTGGACAAGCGCCGCCTGGGGGACGTGGTGGACCTGTTCACCAACATCAAGATGATCGACAGCGGCAGCGAAAAGGACATCCTTGGCCGCACCTATGAATACTGCCTGTCTATGTTTGCCGAGCAGGAGGGCAAGCGCGGCGGCGAGTTCTTCACGCCGTCCTGTGTGGTGCGCACCCTGGTGGAGGTGCTGCAGCCCTTCCGCGGGCGCGTCTACGACCCCTGCTGCGGCAGCGGCGGGATGTTCGTACAGTCGGCCAAGTTCATCGAGAACCATAGCGGCAACATCAACGACATCTCGGTGTACGGCCAGGACGCCAACCCCACCACCTGGAAGCTGGCCCAGATGAACCTTGCCATCCGCGGCATCGAGCCGGACCTGGGCAAGTACGCCGCTGACACCTTCCTGAACGACCTGCACCCCACCCTGCGGGCCGATTATATCATGGCCAACCCACCCTTCAACCTCTCGGGCTGGGGCGCGGACCAGCTCAAGGACGACGTCCGCTGGCAGTACGGGATGCCGCCGGCCGGCAACGCCAACTTTGCCTGGATCCAGCACATGATCTACCACCTGGCCTCCGGCGGCCGGATGGGCATTGTACTGGCCAACGGCTCCCTGTCCTCCCAGTCGGGGGGCGAGGGCGACATCCGCAAAAACATCGTGGACGCCGACCTGGTGGACTGCATCGTCGCCCTGCCGGGGCAGCTGTTCTATACAACTCCCATCCCGGTATCCCTCTGGTTCATCACCAAAAACAAAAAGCAGCCGGGCAAGACCCTTTTCATCGACGCCCGCAAGATGGGCGCCATGGTCACCCGCAAGCTGCGGGAGCTGACCGATGCCGACATCCAGAAGATCGCCTCCACCTACCAGGCCTTTACATCCGGCGCCCTCGAGGACGTCAAGGGCTTCTGCGCGGTGGCCTCCACCGAGGAGATCGCCCGGCAGGACTACATCCTCACCCCGGGGCGGTATGTGGGCATCGAGGAGCAGGCCGACGACGGCGAGCCCTTTGAGGAAAAGATGGCCCGCCTCACCTCGGAGCTGTCCGATTTGTTCGCAAAGTCCCACCAGCTGGAGGACGAGATCAAAAAACAACTGGGGGCGATTGGGTATGAAATCTGAGTGGAAAACCGTTGAATTATCTGATGTAATTATAGATATTGCTGCCGGGCCGTTTGGTTCAAATTTAAAGGTTTCTTGTTTTGTGCCTTATGGGTTCCCGATCATTGATGGTGCAAATCTAAAGGGCTTTAAAGTGATAGATAATGTAACAAAGTTTGTGACAGAGGAAAAAGCCCGTTCTTTGGCGCGCTCGATAGCAAAAAGAGGCGATGTTGTTGTTACTATCAGCGGGACATTGGGACAAATTGCATATATACCGCAAGATTCAGAATTCCCGGAGTATTTGTGCTCTCAACGTCAATTCCGTGTTACATTTGATGAAAGCCGGGTATATGTTCCTTATTTGGTGTTTTATTTTCACACTTACGAGGGTCAAAATAAAATTCTTTCCTTTGCAAATCAAACCGGAGTTCCCGCACTTTCTCAGCCGTTGAAAAATTTTAAGAAGATTATTGTTAATTTGCCGGATTTGCAAACACAAAAGAAAATTGCAAAAGTAATAGAAGATCTCAACGATAAAATCACCCTCAACAACAAGATAAATGATAATTTGGAGCAGCAAGCACTTGAACTGTTTTCAAATTATCAGAAGGTAACCGACGAAAAAATTTGCTTTACAGACGTCATCCAAATCCTTGGAGGAGGAACACCAAAGACAAAAGAATCTGCCTATTGGGATGGAGATATACCATTCTTTACACCAAAAGATGTTGGTTGCCCGTATACGATATCAACGGAAAAAACAATTACAGAAGATGGGTTAAATCACTGCAATAGTCGGCTTTACCCTGTGAATACTGTTTTTGTTACTGCAAGGGGTACAGTGGGAAAAGTTTGTATGCCCGGTGTTCCTATGGCAATGAACCAATCTTGTTATGCACTGGTAGGCAAGAATTTACATCAATTAATGGTTTATTTCTACACATTGGCAACTGTGGAACGTTTAAAGCATAAGGCAAGCGGAGCGGTATTTGATGCAATCACGACAAGGGATTTCTCGTCGGAATATATTAACAGATTATCTGAACAGGATGAAAAGTCCTTTTTGAAGATTGTAGAACCAATGTTTCAAATGATGTTGTCAAATATCTTTGAGAATAAAAAGTTAGAAAATCTAAGAGATACGCTGCTTCCAAAGTTGATGGCTGGAGAGCTAGCAGTTTAATTGATATAGATGAAGGAGAAACCAAGATGAATGATAATGATTTGGCAAAATATAGGACTGTTTTTCAGGAGCTGAAACAATTATATAATAAGGTTACATGCCAAATGGAAGAATGTTCGGCGACCGATAGATACATATATTCATCTACCTATTCTGGATGGATACATGAATACAATGAAATTGTTAAGAAATACAATTCTTTAACAGGCTCAGACCTTTCTTTCAAGCATGTTCAAGAGTATGAGCTATCTTCTACGCAAAAAACTGTCCGTACAAACGTGGTTAGCGCGTTTGCTAGTTCTATCAAAGACTTTATGAATTCTGTACAAACTGAAATTCAATCCAAGCAAACTAAAGAGGAAGTCATTCCAGAGCATCAAATGCGAGTATGCTTTAAGCTGGGATTGAAAAAATGCCCGATAAATCCAGTCTTGAAACCGAATAAAATTTTTGTAGCTACGCCTTTCAGTGATGATTATAAAGATAGCTATGAATATGGGATTAAATTTGCCCTAGAACAACTTGGGCTGGAATATTATCGAGCAGACAATGAAGTTAGCAATCGAGATATAATGTGCAAGATTTGTCAAGAACTTCAAAGTTGCGGGAAAGTCATAGCTAACATTTCTGGATTGAACCCCAACGTGATGCTTGAACTTGGGCTTGCCTATGGATTGGGCAAAAAAGTGATTATTGTTAAGGATAAAAAAACAAATACGATAAGCGATCTTGGAAGTGTTGAATATATTGAATATGCCCATGCTGGTGAATTACAGAAAAAACTTTATGATAGCAAATTGCTAGTTAATTAACTATTAAATGAGGTGACCCACCATGCCCGCCATCTTTACCGAATCAACCTTTGAGCAGGCCATCATAGAGTTATTCGAGAATATAGGCTATACCCACGTCTATGCGCCTGATTTGAACCGCACCGACTACACCCGCCCGCTGCTGGATGAGCGCCTGCGGGACAGCCTTGTGCGGATCAATCGGGGGCTGCCGGGGGCGGCCATCGACGAGGCGGTGGGCAAGCTGAACGACCTGGACAGCGGGAGCCTGGTGCAGAAGAACCGGGTCTTTACCGACTGGCTGCAAAACGGCGTCACGGTGAAGTATGTGCAGGGCGGGGAAGAGCGGTCGGGGATCGTGCGGCTGGTGGACTATGACCGGCCGGAGAACAACGAGTTTCTGGTGGTGAACCAGTATACCTTCGTGGAAAACGGCAATACCCGCCGGCCGGATGTGATCTTGTTCATCAACGGGCTGCCCCTGGTGCTGATGGAGCTGAAAAGCCCCTCCCAGGAGGGGGCCGGCACCGAAAACGCCTACCGGCAGATCCGCAACTACATGCAGGACATCCCCTCGCTGTTCTATTACAACGCCATCTGCGTCATCAGCGACCTGTCCACCAATATGGCCGGCACCATCACCTCGGGGCTGGACCGCTTCATGCAGTGGAAGCGGAAAAGCGCCGACCAGGCCGAGGACACCGCCGTGGTGCAGTTCGAGACCTTTTACGAGGGGATGTTCCAGAAAGAGCGGTTGCTGGACATTTTGCAAAACTTCATCCTCTTTTCGGGGGACAACCAGAAGCCGGCCAAGATACTGGCGGGGTATCACCAGTATTTCGCGGTGCGCAAGGCGGTGGAGCGGGCCCGGCAGGCCGCCCGCACCGACGGCAAGGGCGGCGTGTTCTGGCATACCCAGGGCAGCGGCAAGTCGCTGTCCATGGTGTTCTACGCCCATCTGCTGCAGACCGCGCTGGACAGCCCCACCATCGTGGTGATGACCGACCGCATCGACCTGGACGACCAGCTCTACACCCAGTTTGCCCGCTGCGCGGAATTTCTGCGGCAGACCCCGGTGCAGGCCGAGAGCAAGGAGCACCTGAAAAAGCTGCTGGACGGCCGCCAGGCAAACGGCATTATTTTCACCACCATGTTCAAGTTCGAGCGGGGCGAAAAGCCGTTGTCCGAACGGCGGAACATCGTGGTGATGGCAGACGAGGCCCACCGCGGCCAGTACGGCTTTGAGGAAAAGCTGGTGCTGCAGGAGAACGCCCAGGGCGAAAAGGAGGCCCGCACCGTGGTGGGCAACGCCCGCATCATCCGGGAGGCGCTGCCCAATGCTACCTATGTGGGCTTTACCGGCACTCCCATCTCGGCCAGGGACCGCAACACCCGGGAGGTCTTTGGCGATTACATCGACATCTACGACATGACCCAGGCGGTGGCGGACGGCGCCACCCGCCCGGTCTACTATGAGAGCCGGGTCATCAAGCTGCACCTGGACAAGGAGACCCTGGCCCGGATCGACGAGACCTACGACGCGCTGGAACAGCAGTCGGACCCCGAGACCATCGAGAAAAGCAAGCGGATGCTGGGCCAGATGGAGAGCGTGCTGGGGGCGGACTCCACCATCCAGTCCCTCTGTGAGGACATCGTGGAGCACTACGAAAAATACCGGGCGGGCCTCCTCACCGGCAAGGCCATGATCGTGGCTTACTCCCGGCCCATCGCCATGAAGATCTACCGCAAGATACTACAGCTGCGCCCCGCCTGGCAGGAGAAGGTGGGTGTGGTCATGACCAGCGGCAACAGCGACCCCGAGGACTGGAAGGAGATCATCGGCACCAAAGCCCACAAGGAGGAGCTGGCCCGCAAGTTCAAGGACAACAGCGACCCCATGAAAATCGCCATCGTAGTGGATATGTGGCTGACCGGCTTTGACGTGCCCTCCCTGGCCACCATGTACATCTACAAGCCGATGCACGGCTATAACCTGATGCAGGCCATCGCCCGAGTCAACCGGGTCTTTCAGGACAAAGAGGGCGGCCTGATCGTGGACTATGTGGGCATCGCCTCGGCCCTCAAGGCCGCCATGAAGGAATACACCAAGCGGGACCAGTCCAACTATGGTGATATGGACATTGCCAAGGTAGCCTACCCCAAGTTCCAGGAGAAATTGCAGGTCTGCAAGGACCTGCTGCACGGCTTTGATTTCAGCGGGTTTGCGGGCGGCACGCCGCTGGAAATGGCTCGTCTGGTGACCGGCGGCGCGGATTTTGTACTGGATGCGCGCCAGCCCAAACGGAAAGACCTGTTCCTGAAGGAAGCGCTGCTGCTCAGGCAGGCGCATTCCCTCTGCGCCAGCATGACCACCGACCAGGAGATGCACGAGGCCGCCTATATGGAAGCAGTGCGGACCACCTGCGTCAAAATCACCTATGGCGGCGCCGGCGGCAAGACCCTGTCCCTCCGGGAGATCAATGCCCAAATCAACGAGCTGCTCAAGGCCAGCATCCAGAGCCAGGGGGTCATCAGCCTGTTCGACAGCAAAGAGGAGGACAAGAGTGTCAGCCTCTTTGACCCTGCCGTGCTGGACGAGATCGCCCACATGAAGGAAAAGAACATCGCGGTGGAGATCTTGAAAAAGCTGATGGCCGAGCAGGTGTCGGTGTATAAGCGGACCAACCTGGTGCAGTCGCAGAAATTTTCGGACAAGATCACCAAACTGATGAATTCCTATTACAATGGCCTCATTACCAACGAGGAGGTCATCCAGGAACTGCTGAAAACCGCGCAGGAGATCGCCGAGCAGCATAGCAGTGGTGAAAAGCTGGGTCTCACCCAGGAGGAGCTGGCCTTTTATGACGCTCTCACAAAACCCGAGCATATCCAGGACTTCTACCAGAACAACGATCTGATCGACCTGACCCGGGAGCTGACCGAGATGCTGCGCAAAAACCGCACCATCGACTGGCAGAAGAAGGTCTCCGCCCGCGCCGCCATGCGCAAAATGGTCAAGCGCCTGCTGAAAAAACACCACTACCCGCCCGAGGACTACGACACCGCGATCGATACGGTGATTGGTCAGTGCGAGCTGTGGACGGATCATATGGTGGCATAAAAATGACGATGAGCATGATTGCAATAAAACAAGGCAGGTGATTCAATGACCTCTCAAAACATCCTCTATATCGAAGCCTCCAAGGCGGACTACAAAGAGCAGCTGGAAGAAAAGAAGCCGCGCAGTTGGCTAAAATCGGTCTCTGCCTTTGCCAATACCCACGGCGGGCATTTGATCTTTGGCGTCAAGAACGAGCCGCGGACTGTGGCAGGTCTTGCAGACCCGCAGGCCGTCATTAGTAAGGCGACCGAATTGATCAAGGCACGCATCGACCCGGCGCCCCGCTATATGGTACAGGTGGTCGAGATCGAAGGCAAAGCCTGTGTGGACCTGGAGGTCCAGAATGGCCCGGCCTACCCATACTATTATGCGGCGGATGGAGTTCGTGTTGCCTACATGCGGCACGGCGACCAGTCGGTGGAGGCGACCGCGCGGGAACTGAATGAACTGATCCTGAAGGGGATGAATCAGACCTTTGACGCGCTGCCCAGCCCCTACCGGGTGGGAGATGTCAGCTTCACGCTGCTGGCGGCGACTTTCAAAAACCTCAGGCACGAGGAGTTCGACCTCGCCAAAGAGCTGCCATCGGCCGGGCTGGTGACGCTGGACGGCCAGGTGACCAATGGCGGCCTATTGCTCTGCGACCAGGGCGTGCTGAGGCAGTCCCGGGTGTTCTGCACCCGCTGGAAGGGAAACTGCAAGGGCAACATCGACGAGGACGCATTGGATGACAAAGAGTTTCAGGGAGCCAGCCTTATCACGCTGCTGCAAAATGCGGAGGACTTTATCCGCAACAACAGCAAAAACCCCTGGAGTATCCGGGGAATGCGGCGGGAAGAGCGCAGCGACTACCCCTACAAGGCGGTCCGCGAGGTGCTGGTCAACGCGCTGATCCACCGAGACTACCAGATTTTGGGCTCGGAGATCCATGTGGACATCTTCGATGACCGGCTGGAAATCTTTTCACCGGGCGGCATGATGAATGGCCAGCGCATCCAGGATATGGACCTGCACCACATCCCCTCCATGCGGCGCAATCAGGTGATCTCCGACGTGTTCTCACGGCTGGACCTGATGGAGCGCCGGGGGAGCGGCATCGACCGGATTCTCAATTCCTACGCCGAGGTCGCCCAAAAGCCTTCATTCTACTCGGATTCTGACATTTTCCTTGTCACCCTGCCCAACCGGAGTGTGGCAGAACCGGCGCAGACAGCATTGGGAAATGGTGCAACCTCCGGTGGAAGTGTAGCAACCTCGGCCCAAGATTTAGCGACTGACCCTGAAAATTTAGCAACCTCGGGCCCGAGTTTAGCAACCTCCTCTGAAGATTTAGCGACTGCACAGCCGCTGACCCCGAAGGAGGCAGAGCGGGAAGCGTTCGAAGCGATGCTAAAAGATCTGCCGATTTCCAATGGCACCCGAGATAAAGTGGCGGAATTGTTCCGGCGCTATGGCTATGGGTACACCTTCCATTCAAGCAATGTGGCTGATATTTTTGGGGTCAAGTCGGCTGCAGCTACGGCAGCGCTGCGAAAGCTCCGTAAGCTGGGCGTGGTAGAATCCCCTGAGTATAGCGTTTACCGGTTCATCAAAAAATAAAACAGCGGCCGCCTGCCACGCCATGTAGCGTGGTGGGCGGCCGTTCTGTGTGCCTTGACCTCTGCCGGAGAACCGGTGAACGTAAGCGCCTCATGAAACCCCGTACTTGACAACAGAAAAGGACCGGCCAAAG
>OESA01000237.1_pt1 | contig 17126 bp, 15 predicted proteins | sample 1540101 | NCBI WGS metagenome assembly OESA01 (sample SAMEA3891891, study PRJEB23780) | metagenome | biome: terrestrial biome; feature: animal house; material: Caecal content | place: Italy | collected 2015-05-05 | reverse complement strand
CAAGGGAATGATGAACCGAAAAGGATAGGAGGGAATTCCCTGTGGGCTATCCGCCCACCTGTCCGGCGGCGAACAGCAGCGGATGGCCGGCGCCTGAACTCTGGCCCAAGAAGCCGGACACCGTACTCTAAATGCAAGACGGCAGCTTCCAATAAACGCCTCCTTAGTCCCCGGCCTTTGAAAAGGGGCAATGTGTCTTTCAAAAAATTTTCCGAAATTTGAAAATAAATATCACAAAATTCATTTTGCATACACATATATAGTGAAAGGCAAAAACACAGAAAATGCGACGCTGGAAAAGCCTTGACAGAATCCGGCAGAGCGGCGTATAAGTGTTTTTGCCGGGAGATGTTCTCCCGGCAGGAGAACATCCTCTGTATTGTTAAAATGGAGGTGTTTCCAATGCAGAATCGAATTTTGAGGCGGGATAAAAGTAGTGTATTCGTAACAAGGAGGTTTATCATGAGAAAAAATAACATAAAGAAAATATCATTCGTATTTGCTTTGGTGCTTATCCTTAGCATGGTACTCCCAATGGCAGTATTTGCCGCAGGGCATATCCACAATTACATCGTAACAGAGACGAGCTTTCACAACGAGTGGTACAGCAATGAGGAGCATGCCAGGGTAGAAACCCATAAGCATGAGTGCTCCTGCGGTGCAGTTTTCTATGAATCTCATATTATAGACTACTACTCACATACTCCTCTTCCGGGAAGTGCAGTGAATATGGGCAGTTATATTGGACCCGATGGAAGCACGGTTACTGTATACAAATATACCTGCAAAATTTGTCAAGGCAGCTATACGAAAGAAGTGTAGTTTCCTGCCGGAAAGCTGTTTGCTGAGGTAATCCATACTAAGCAAAATATCTGAGGGGCCAAAATACACCCGGCAGGCAATGGTTCTACATTGCCTGCCGGGCAATCCGTATCATCACCACAGGAGGGAATGCCAATGAAAACGGTACATCAATTACTTCGTCAGCCGGTGAAAACCTTGTTTTTGCTGCTGCTGGTTTTTCTGGCCTCTGCCATGCTGGTAATCTGCGTGGGGCAGTATACGGCGGCGGGGCTGGCCCGGGCCAATCTGGATGACCGGTATGACACAGTGGCGCTCCTGTCCGACGAATATTTTGGGGAAGATGTGCCTAATGGGAGAGATTACTTCACCCACCTTCCGGAGGATATTCAGTCCTGGGTAGACAACACCCTTGATACCCGCAGGGACCTGGTGAAAGAGGAATCCCATACCCAGGTGTATTCTGCCTACATTCCCGGCGTAGCTCCCGACAATTTCTCCCAGTATGAAAATGGTGGCTATCTGGACACTTACAATATCGAAGCCATAGGAGCGGGATATCCCTATCGGTGTGCCATGCTGGAGGTGACCCTTACTGCTGTGGGAACGGAGATCAAGGAAAGAACCAAAAGCTATGGAACTTCCCTGGAGGAATTACAGACCTTTCGTACCAGCATTACCCTGCTGTGTGCCGGACGGATTGAGAGAGTGCTGGGGCTGGAGCAGGGCTTTGCTTCTCCTGTGGGCAGCACCATTGCTCTGCTGATTCGCTGCTATGATGAGGAGGACCTGGCGGCTATGGAGCTGGAGCCGGGAGCCCGGTATCTGGTTTACGGCACGGACTATTCGGATATGAAGGGCATGAGCTTTGACCATGTAGTGAGTAATCACCAGCCGCTGTTTGACGAGCTGTTCGGGGAGGATTTGGAGCAGGTGGACTGCCGCATGACCGTGTGCAATGAAATCGACTTCCCTGTGATTTGCCAGGAGGGGGATGACTTTGTTCTGCGGGAGGATTTACGAAACGAATACATCTTTACGAATACAGACAACGAACTTCAACTTCGGCTAATCCCCACAGAGGAGGCAATGGAAAAGTACGCAGTTCCCACCATGGTAAAGCTATCCGGTACGGGAGAGGCTTTCCTGGAGGAAGGGGAAGGGCAGCTGTGGAAGAAGACCCTGGAGAATATGGAAATCAACAACCATGGCTTCCCGGTGCTGGCGGTGGACAAACTGGGCTATCAGGTCGCCTTTGCCCGGGGGGATTCCCGGATTACGGAAGGCCGGGACTTTACCCAGGAGGAGCTGACCAAAGGAGGCCGGGTGTGTATCATTTCCGAGAACCTGGCAGTTGGCAACGGCCTTTCTGTGGGGGATACCATTCCCATGCAGACCTATGGCTATGACCCCAATATTGCGGTTGTGCAGTATGAACTCATATGGGGCACCCGATTCCCCAGCGCAGCCATTTATTCCGATGAGATGGGCTTTACCTCTGATGTGGAGGAATACACCATCGTGGGAATCTACCGGCAGAATAACGCCTGGGAGAACCAGGACGATTTCTACGGTTTGACCCCCAATGTTGTTTTTGTTCCCAAGGGCTCCATTTCCGGAGACTTCCGCTGGGGAGACCACGGGATATTATATACCCTGGTACTCCATAACGGAAAGATGACGGAATTTCAGGAGCTTCAGACCCAGGCAGGCTATCCCGAATTGTTCATCTGCATGGATGGGGGATATACGGAGATTGCCTCCGGACTGGACACCTATGAAGGGGTGGCAGCCAAAGCCCTGTATATCGGCGCAGGCGGCGGCGCTGTGATTTTGCTGCTGTTTTTGGTGCTGTGTCCCCTGCAGCAGAGGAAGAATCTGTTTTTGATGGGCTCTCTGGGCACCTCCTCCGGCGGTAAAATCCGGCATATTTTCGTTTCCACCATGGTGCTTCTGGTACCGGGGGTGGTGCTGGGTGTGCTGACCGGCGCCCTCCTCTGGAAGCAGGTGGCGACGGTGCTGACGGGCACCATGCATGTGCAGATTCCCATGGAGGCCAATATGGCGGTCCTGGCACCCTGTCTGGCAGCCGGCTTGGTGGCGGCGACGGCGGTGCTGGTGCTGACCCTGGCCGCTGGCATGAGCGGCAGCAAGGGAATGATGAACCGAAAAGGATAGGAGGGGATTCCCTGTGGGCTATGTTTGGAAGCATATTTTTCGAAAACCTCTGGCAGCCCTGGCGGTACTGTGTTTTGGGGCAGTCATTGCCCTTACCCTGTGCGGATTGAAAAAGGCCCAGGCGGAAGCCCTGGTTCAGTACCATGAGGTGTTCCGCAACGTGAAAGTGGACTGCCGGGTGACCAATCTCACCGGAAGCCAGTCGGACAATCTGCATATATTCCCCGCCCTTTATTCTCAGTTTTTGGATTCCGGTACCCCGCTGGGGGCACTGGTGGAGAATGTGCAGATTAAGGGCACCACGGACATCACCTGGAACGGGGAAACATACACCCTGGTGGGCCTGAATGCCACCCAGGCGGACAGGAACCTGCTGCCGGAAAACGGCTGCACCATTTTCTGGAATGAGGGGCTTGGAGAGTGGATTTTCTCCGGGGATGAGGCGGTCTGCCTTGTTTCTGTGGAACTGGAGAAGGAACTGAAGAAGGCGGAGCTGGAAGCCTTTCCCCTCCACCTGGAAGCCGGGATTCCCCAGTTTCAGGACTATGATGGGGAGCTTGTTCTGGCAGGCACCTATCAGGGCAGTAACAATCGGTACATTTACTGCCCCTGGGACAGCTATGTGGCTATGGCGAAGACAGTGGGGAGTGGGGACGAAGCTGACTCCCTGTCTGCAACCCTCCGGGATAACAACCAGCTTACCCAACTCCGGGAGGAGGCCTCCCGGTATCTGGCCCAGCCTGACCCCAATGCGGCAGGACTGGACATGGTGGGGGAATATTACCTCGCCCTGGATATCAACGACTACCAGCTGACCCAGGCAAAGACCAATCTGGAAAACAGTATGACCGTAATCCAAATAGGGACTGCCCTGGTGCTGACCCTTTCTGCCGGCGCCGGTGCCTTTGTGGGTTTCCTCATCATCCGAAACCGGAAACGGGAGATTATCCTCATGCGGATTGTGGGCACCCGGGACGGAAGAATTTTCGGCAGCTTTGCCCTGGAGCAGCTTACGTGCGTGGTGCTGGGAGTGGTTCTGGGAGGCGCGGCCTTTTTGTGGCGGCCTTTGGGGCAGCTTTTGCTGTTCGTGGTCATTTACGCCCTGGGCCTTACCCTGGCGCTGCTTGTTTTCCTGCGAAAGAATTTGATGGCCACCATAAAGGAGGATGAATGATATGGGCATTTCCTTGAAGAATGTATCTTACAGCTACCGGGGCAAGTACCAGACTGTCCGGGCGGTGGATGGGGTTTCCTATGACTTTGAGCCGGGGAAGCTCTATGCCATCATCGGAAAATCCGGCTCCGGAAAAACCACCCTGATGTCGCTGATGGCAGGCTTGGATCTGCCTACGGAGGGGGAGATTTTCGTGGACGGCAAGTCCACAAGAGAGTGGGACAGAAACGCCCTCCGGCGGGATGGGGTGTCGGTGATTTACCAGAACTATAACCTCTTTCCCCTCCTGACGGTCACGGAGAATATCCAGTACCCCCTGCACCTGAAGAAGATGAAAAAGCCGGAGGCCAGGGCTCTGGCGAAGGAAGTGCGGGAGCGGGTGGAGCTGCCGGAGAGTTATGACAACCGACTGCCTGCCCACCTGTCCGGCGGCGAACAGCAGCGGGTGGCCATCGCCCGGACCCTGGCCCAGGGGTGCAAAATCATCCTGGCGGACGAACCCACCGGAAACCTGGATACCGCCAACACCGCCAACATCGTGGCCATCCTCAAAGACCTGGCCCACACCGACGGCTGCACCGTCATCATTGTCACCCACGACCCGGCGGTAGCCGAAGAAGCAGACACCGTCCTGCAAATGAAAGACGGCAGCTTCCAATAAAGCAATCCCCCGGATTGATGAAAGCCAATCCGGGGGATGTTGTTTTATTTTCCGGGGCAGGTGATCTGCTCCATTTCTTCAATGGCGTCGTGGAGGAGCCGGACTACCGGGGTATGGGCGGCGGCGTAGTAGACCTCCTTGCCCTCCCGGCGGCTTTCCACCAGTCCGGCGTTTTTCAGCTGCCGCAGGTGGTGGCTCACCGCCGGGGCGGACATCTCCACCATGGCGGACAGGTTGGTGACGCATTCCTGGCAGTGGCACAGCACCCAGAAAATCCGCACCCGGCTGCTGTCTCCCAGGAGGGTAAAGTATCGGGAAATGGCCTGAAAATCCTCAGGCTTTGGCATATGGGTCAGCTGCTCCATGGCCTGACCGTGATCGTGGGGAAGGGGATACATTGAAAACCTCCTTGTTACAGGTTTCGGGTGGAGAGAGCCCGCATGGCGTTGAGCACCGCCAGCACCATGACCCCCACATCCGCAAAGATGGCAAGCCACAGTCCTGCCAGATTCAAAGCGCCCAGCAGCAGGCACAGAAGCTTTACCCCGATGGCAAAGACCACATTCTGCCGGACAATGGTCATGGTTTTTCGGCAGATTTTCATGGCCAGGGCAACCTTTTGGGGATTGTCGTCCATAAGCACAATGTCCGCCGCTTCAATGGCGGCATCGGAGCCCATGGCACCCATGGCAATGCCGATGTCCGCCCTTGCCAGCACCGGGGCGTCGTTGATGCCGTCTCCCACAAAGACCAGAGTGGACTTGGGGGACTTCCGGGCAAGGAGAGCTTCCACCTTCTGCACCTTATCCCCCGGCAGCAGCTGGCTGTAAACCTCCGTCATCCCCAGGCGATTGCCCACATCCCGGGCAATGGCGTCGGAATCTCCTGTGAGCATCACCGTCTGCTTCACGCCTGCGGCCTTCAGATCGGCAATGGCAGTTTTGGCGGTGGCCTTGGGCTGGTCAGCAATCAGGAAGCACCCGGCGTAGGCACCGTTCACCGCCATATGCACCGCCGTTCCCGGCTGGGGCAGCTCCGGACAGCGTAGTCCCAGAGAGGCCATAAGCCGGGGACTTCCCAGGGCTACGGGAATCCCGTCCACCAGGGCGGTGACACCCAGGCCGCTTTGCTCCTGGATATTCTCCACCCGGTTTTCATCCAGGGGCTTTCCATAGGCCTTTACAATGCTCTTACTGATGGGGTGAGAGGAGGCACTTTCTGCCAGGGCCCCATAGGTAAGGAGGGTTTCCTCCGGCAGGGTATTGAAATAAATCCCCGCCAGAGAGAATTCTCCGGTGGTGAGGGTACCGGTCTTGTCAAATACCACCGTCTCCGCCTGAGCCAGGGCTTCCAGATAGTTGGAGCCCTTCACCAGAATCCCCTCCCGGCTGGCTCCGCCGATTCCGGCAAAGAAGGTCAGGGGAATGCTGATGACCAAAGCGCAGGGACAGCTGATGACCAGGAAGGTCAGGGCCCGATACACCCAGTCCCACCAGTCGGGGCTGAGGGACAGGAACAGCATCCGGACAAGGGGCGGCAGCACCGCCAGAGCCAGGGCTGCGCCGCAGACGATGGGGGTGTAATACCGGGCAAATTTGGAGATGAAATGCTCGGATCTGGACTTGGCAGAGGTGGCGTTTTCCACCAGATCCAGAATCCTGGATACGGTGGAGTCCCCAAACTCCCGGGTGGTGCGGATTTCCAGCACACCGGTAAGGTTAATGCAGCCGCTGATAATCTCGTCTCCCGGCTGCACCTCCCGGGGCAGGCTCTCTCCTGTGAGGGCACTGGTGTTCAGGGTGGAGGTGCCGGATACCACAGTGCCGTCAATGGGCACCTTCTCTCCGGGATTTACCACAATGATGCTGCCAACGGCAACCTCCTCCGGGTCGGTCTGCACCAGGGCTCCGTCCACCCGGATGTTGGCATAGTCCGGGCGGATGTCCATGAGAGCCGCAATGTTTCTCCGGCTCTTTCCCACGGCGTAGCTCTGGAACAGCTCACCTACCTGATAAAAGAGCATGACGGCGATGGCCTCCAGATAATCTCCTGTCCGGGTGAAGCCGATGAGGAGGGCTCCCACAGTAGCCACCGCCATGAGAAAGTTCTCGTCCAGCAGCTGCCCATGGGCAACCCCAATCCCGGCCTCCCGGAGAATGTCATAGCCGATGAGCAGATAGGGGACAAGGTATAAAATAAGCTTTATCACCCCTTCTGCCGGAACAAAGGAAAGGGGAATGGTAAGGCACAGGGTCAGAAGAATCCGCAGGAGCATGATTTTCTGCTTTCTGGTCATAAAATCACCCCATTTTATCCAAGAAATTCAAAGTCATGGCTGGCTTTCCGGCAATTCTTCCGGAGCACCTCAAAAACCTCCTGGGGATTTGCACTTTCTTCAAATTCCACAATCAGCTTCTGCATCATAAAGTTCACCGTGGCGCTTTTCACACCGGGGGTCTTCTGGGCAGCCAATTCGGCCTTGTTGGCGCAGTTGGCACAGTCTACCTGGATCTTGTAGGTCTTTTTCATAGGGAATGGCTCCTTTCGATTAAACAATTAAGCAAGCGTTTAATTGGTTAACACCAGTATAGTCCATTCCGGGGAAAAAGTCAACAGGAAAAGTAAAAAAAGGCTCCCTTGCGAAAGGGAGCTGGCGCCGAAGGCGACTGAGGGATTCACAGCAGACACTTCTTCAAAGTACAAACCTATGTGAAAAGGGGAAGGTTTTTTAGGGAATAGTGAAGAGTGATTAGGTAAGAAGTACCCAGGCGGAGCCTGGGTATCCCCCCGCCTCGGCGGTGCCGAGGCACCCCCACAATGGCCAGGGGGGCTTTGTCCTAAGCACCTACTGCACCGCAGTAACGATACCGAGCGGGGCGGTGTGCCACCGCTGTCAATGCGTGCACGGTGCAGCTGTTTTTGTTCCCCGTTCCGCTCGGTAACGATACCGGGCACTGGAGGGGCAGTAACGATTTGCTGAAGATTTCCGAGCGAAATTGTCAGCGGCGACTCGCCGCAAAGAAATAACCCTTGGTGTTCCACCTGACCACAATGGACACCAAGGGTTATCTCTCTTCGTTGTTGGGTTCTATCATTGGTTAACCTCCTGTTCTGCGGAATCTCACAGCCTGTTCCCTGACAAAATTTGAGGTACTTCCATAAGAGCATGAATATTTACACAAGGAGCGACCAAAAAGGAATGGGCTGTGTAAGAGGGCTGTCGGTTTCTAACACACCTCTTATTGCCTGTATTATACCATGGGTTTTCCGGGGGCGCAACCGGGCAAGGTGTATGAGTTTTTCCTGCCCAATTTGTGAAAAAGATAGATTTTCCATGGGGCTTTCCGGTTGACACAATTTGGTGATTATGATATAGTAACATTGATAGGTTCGGGGATGCTTCCGAACCTTTTTTGCAAGAGAAGAAATTGGAAAGAAGTGGATATTATGGTTAAAATCCGGGAGTTTTTCCAAAGAAAGGACATTATTTTCTCGGGGAAGCGCTATGGCATCGACGCTCTGTCTGCCATGGCCCAGGGACTGTTCTGCACCTTGCTGGTGGGTACCATTCTGGATACCCTGGGAAAGCAGCTGGGAATCGGCTTTCTCCAGGCAATCCTTGTGACCATCGGCGAAGGGGAAGGGTCGGTGTCCTACACCATCGGCGGCCTGGCCAGCGCCATGGTGGGGCCGGGAATTGCGGTAGCCATCGGCTACGCCCTCCATGCCCCCAATCTGGTGCTCTTCTCCCTGATTCCTGTGGGCTTTGCCGCCAACGCCATGGGCGGCGCCGGAGGCCCTCTTTCCGTATACTTTGTGGCGGTGGTAGCCTCGGAGTTCGGCAAGCTGGTATCCAAGGAAACCAAGATTGATTTGCTGGTGACCCCCATTGTGACCATTCTGGTGGGAATCGGCTTTGCCTACCTGGTGGCGGCTCCCATCGGCGCCGGAGCCTACGCCGTGGGACAGGCAGTCATGTGGGCCACGGAGCTTCAGCCCTTCCTGATGGGTGTGCTGGTGTCGATGATTGTGGGCATTGCCCTGACCCTGCCCATCAGCTCCGCCGCCATCTGCGCCGCTTTTTCCCTCACCGGGCTGGCGGGCGGCGCTGCGGTGGCCGGCTGCTGCGCCCAGATGGTGGGCTTCGCCGTGATGAGCTTCCGGGAAAACCGCTGGGGCGGCCTGGTGGCCCAGGGTGTGGGCACCTCCATGCTCCAGATGCCCAACATCGTGAAAAACCCCAGAATCTGGATTCCTCCCACCCTGGCCTCTGCCATCACCGGCCCCCTGGCAACCTGCCTGTTCCGGCTGGAGATGAACGGCGCTGCCGTGTCCTCCGGCATGGGCACCTGCGGCTTCGTGGGGCAGATTGGCGTGTATACCGGCTGGGTCAATGACGTGGCCTCCGGGGTGAAAGCCGCCATCACCCCCATGGACTGGATTGGAATGGTGCTCATCTGCTTTGTCCTTCCGGCGGTGCTCTCTACCCTGTTTTGCCAGGTGCTGCGGAGGTGGGGCTGGATCAAAGAGAACGACCTGAAGCTGGATCTGTAAAACAAAAAAACCGCCCACAGGCGGCGTAAAAAAGAAATAACCCTTGACTGCGGAATCTTTCGATTCTCCAACAGCCAAGGGTTATTTCTGTGCACTCTTGGTATCTAACATCATTGGTTAACCTCTCTTTCTACAGACTCAAGACACGACCTTCCAAAAGTCAATGGTTGTGAATTGCTTCCGTACCCAATTCCTTTATTGTTGTTTCAGAGAAATTTATGTAATCGGAAGAAATTGGAAGCGCCTGTCTTTCGATTCCCTTTTTCATAGGAATCTGGGGGTGACTAAATCATTGGTATCACCTCTTTGTACCTAAATAATAGCATGGAGCATTGCTCTTTGCAATAGGGAATGTCCCATAAAAATGTTCCGTAAAAATGGTGCAAAAGAGAGAAATGCCAAATTTTATACTGGAAATGATTGACATATGGAAAGCACCTGTGCTATGATAACTGTGTTGTGGTGTATTTTTTGCAGCCGGATTTTTCCGGCTGCTGATTTTTTGAAAAGAGGTTATGGATATGCAAACCGTAGCGCCTGTGCTGGCGGAGGAATACCGGGGAGAGATTCTGGATTTGGTTCACCATGGCTATATCTGCGTGGTGGATAAAGACAACCGGGTGGTGGCCTCTGCGGGAGACCCGGAGCAGGTGGTGTTTTACCGCTCCGCCTCCAAACCCTTCCAGGCCCTGCCGGTGATTGCCCGGGGGCTGGACAGGGAATATGGCCTGACGGAGGAGGAAACGGTGATTTTTGCCGGTTCCCACTTAGGGGAGGACTTCCACGTGGCCGCTCTCCAATCTATTTTTGCCAAAACCGGCATGAATCCGGAGGATTTGATTATGAAGCCCACGGTGCCCGGCAGCCGGGAGGCCAACGAGGAGCGGATTCGCCGGGGACTGCCGCCCCATAAGCTGTACCATAATTGCAGCGGCAAGCACGCCGGTGCCATGCTGCTGCAAAAGGCTCTGGACCCGGCGCATATCCGGGACTACTGGAAAATGGAGTCTCGTGCCCAGCAGGAGATTCTTAGCACCGTGGCGGCACTTTCTCAGTACCCCAGGGAGCAGGTGGGGCTGGGGGTGGACGGCTGCGGCGTGCCGGTGTTTGCGGTGCCCATGAAGCACATTGCCATCGCCTTCAAAAACCTGGCCTGCCCGGACTGCATCCAGGATGCACAGCTCCAAACGGCCGCCAAAACCTTCGTCCCCAGAATCCATCGGTATCCCCACATGATGCGGGGCACCGGCTACCTCTGCTCTCTCATCAATCACGATCCCAATCTGGTGGCCAAGGGAGGGGCCAACGGCGTCTACGGCATCGGCATGAAAAAGGAGGGGGTGGGCATCTCCTTGAAGCTGGCTGACGGCACGGAACACCTGTGGCCGTTGCTCATCCGGGAGATCTTCTGCCAGCTGGGCTATGAAAACCCACAGACCCACGCCATGCTGGAAAGCCTCCACGGAGGCACCCTTTATAATGACAACGGCAGCCCGGTAGGTCGGTGCCGTCCGGTATTTACATTGGTGCAGCAAGGCTTTCGCCCACGAAGAGGATAAGTCTTTTCAAAAATATTTGGAAGGGGCTTGCTTTTTCGTGGGCTTTGTGCTATGGTATATATACCCCCTGGGGGTATATGAAGGAGGGATACCATGAGCTGTGAAAAGTGCTGCTCTTTGCATGAGAACACCCAGCGGCAGGCCGAACAGAAGAAAAAGCTGATTCACCGCCTGAACCGTCTGGAAGGCCAGATCCGGGGAATCCGGAAAATGGTGGAGGAGGATGTCTACTGTACCGACATCCTGGTGCAGTCCGCTGCTGCCTCTGCCGCCGTCAACAGCTTCAACCGGGAGCTGCTGGAGGCCCATATCCGCAGCTGCGTGGTGCGGGACATTCAAAACGACCAGCTGGAAGTCATCGACGAGCTGATGGGAACCCTCCAGAAGCTGATGAAATAGGAGGGATACCATGGAACACTTTATGGTAAAGGGCATGACCTGCGCCGCCTGCAGTGCCCGGGTGGAGAAGGCCGCCCGGTCTGTGCCGGGGGTGACGGATTGCTCTGTGAATTTGCTCACCGGGGATATGACGGTGGAAGGGCAGGTTTCCCCCCAGGAAGTCATCTCTGCGGTGGAAAAGGCCGGCTACCAAGCCAGCACCAAGGGCGGAGAAAAGACCCAAACCCCGAAGGCGGAGAAGGCCACCGGGAACCTTCCTGCCCGACTGATTTCCTCTCTGATTTTTCTGGGGGTGCTGATGTATATTTCCATGGGACGGATGCTGTGGGATGTGCCCCTGCCGGCTTTCCTGGAGCAGAGCAGCACCGCCTCGGGAATTGCCCAGCTGCTCCTTTCCGGCATCATTCTGGTGATTAACCAGCGGTTCTTTATCAGCGGCGCCAGGAGCCTTCTCCACGGCGCCCCCAATATGGACACCCTGGTGGCCCTGGGTGCCGGTGTGTCCTATGCCTACAGCACGGTGCTGGTATTCGCCATGGCTGGCGCAGAAGCGGCAGGAGAGGCGGAGAAGGCCGCTCATATGCTCCACGGGTTGTACTTTGAGTCTGCTGCCATGATTCTGGCCCTCATCACCCTGGGTAAGCTCCTGGAAGCCCGGGCCAAGGGCAAGACCACCAAGGCCCTGGAAGGGCTGATGGCTCTGGCGCCCCAGACAGCTGTGGTGCTGGTGGATGGGAAGGAGCAGGAGATCCCCATTGAGAAGCTGAAGGTGGGGGACATCTTTGTGGTGCGCCCCGGCGGCCGGATTCCCGTGGATGGGGAGATTGTAATGGGTCAGTGCGCCGTGGACCAGTCCGCCCTCACGGGAGAGAGTATCCCGGTGGACTTGCAGGAGGGTGACCGGGTCTACGCCGCCTGTATCAACATGACTGGCTACATCCAGTGTAAGGCTCTGCGGGTAGGGGAGGACACCACCTTGTCCCAGATTATCCGCATGGTGTCCGATGCTTCCGCTACCAAAGCCCCCATTGCCAAGGTGGCAGACCGGGTGGCAGGGATTTTCGTCCCCACAGTGCTGGGAATCTCCCTTGTGACCCTGGTTGTGTGGCTGATTGTGGGAGCACCCTTGAGCGATGCCCTGTCCCGGGCCATTACGGTGCTGGTCATCAGCTGCCCCTGCGCCCTGGGTCTGGCCACCCCAGTAGCGGTGATGGTAGGCAGCGGCCTGGGAGCCAGAAACGGCATTCTGTTCAAAAACGCCCCTGCTCTGGAGATGATGGGGCGGATTCACACCGTGGCCCTGGACAAAACCGGAACCATCACCCAAGGCTCCCCCAAGGTGACAGACGTGATTCCCCTGGGAGGCTGGGAGGAGACCGCTCTCTTGCAGCTGGCCTGTTCCCTGGAAAAGGGGAGCGAACACCCCCTGGCCAAGGCGATTTTGCAGGAGGGGGCGGAGCGAAACCTGAATATTACGGCGGTGGAGGACTTCCGGGTGTACCCGGGCAACGGCCTGACAGGGCGTTGGCAGGGGAAGGCTGTGGCCACCGGAAAGCCGGACTTTATCCGGGACTTTGCCCCCCTGGAAGAAGCCGCCCGGCTTCAGGCCGAGGCCCTTTCCCAGGCGGGAAAAACCCCGCTGTACTTTGCCTGTGACGGTGTGCTTGCAGGTGTGATTGCCGTAGCCGACCCGGTAAAGCCCGACAGCGCCCAGGCCATCAAGGAGCTCAAAACCCTGGGCATCCAGGTGGTGATGATCACCGGGGATAACGCCAGAACGGCGGAGGCCGTGGGCAAGCAGGCCGGGGTTGACCGGGTGGTTGCCAACGTGCTGCCTGACGGAAAAGCCCAGGCGGTGGAGAATCTCCAAAAGCAGGGCAAGGTCGCCATGGTGGGCGATGGCATCAACGATGCCCCGGCCCTGGCTACGGCGGATGTGGGTGTGGCCATCGGTGCCGGTGCAGACGTGGCCATTGACTCTGGGGATGTGGTGCTGGTGAACAGCAGCCTGAGCCAGCTGGTGAGCGCCGTGAAGCTCAGCCGTGCCACCCTGCGGAACATCCACGAAAATCTCTTCTGGGCGTTTTTCTATAACCTGCTGGGCATCCCCCTGGCTGCCGGGGTATTCCTGCCCCTTTTCCAATGGGAGCTGACCCCCATGTTCGGAGCGGCGGCCATGAGCCTTTCCAGCTTCTGCGTGGTGAGCAACGCCCTGAGGCTGAACTTCGCCAAAATCGGGGCAAAACCCCGGGAAAATACCATAATCCAATCTGAAAAGGAGAACAAAACCATGAAAGTAACAGTCAAAATCGAAGGCATGATGTGTACCCATTGCAAGGCCCATGTGGAAAAGGCCATCGCCGCCATTGACGGCGTGACCTCCGTCACCGCCGACCATGTGGCCGGCACCGCCACGGTGGAATCCACCCGGGAAATCCCCCAGGCGGAGCTGAAAGCAGCCGTGGAAGCCGCCGGATACACCTACCTGGGATAAAACACACCCCGGAGCCGAGGAAAGTTCTTCGGTTCCGGGGTATTTTTCCGGTGTTAAAAGCCGTTGCTTTACAAGCCAGGGGAATCGGCTTATAATGACGGCAAAGGATGGTGATACGGAAATGTTGGGAGATAACATTCAGAAATACCGGAGGGCCCGGGGACTTACCCAGGAGCAGCTCTCTGCCCAGATTCCCGTGGTACGGCAAACCCTGTCCAAATGGGAAAAGAACCTGTCGGTGCCGGATGCCCAGGCGCTGCTGCGTCTTTCCCAGGTGCTGGAGGTGTCGGTGGAGATTCTGCTGGATACCCCACAGCAAGGAGAAAACCTGGCGGCAGAGCTGGCGAGGGTGAATGCAGCTCTAGTGTGAGGCACGCTGTTTCTTTCGCTGAATTAGTAGCGATTTTCGTTTTTGTTTTGAGCATTAATTCTACAGTGTCGATAATGAGCCAAACAAGCCTACTCACAGCGGGTACGGTGATAACATTTATTACGGATTTTTCGAGTGTTTATGATACTCATCTTAGTTAGTATTGTTTAACCGAGCGGAAGAAACTTTGGGATGTGATACTGCCAGTTAACAGACGGAATATATTGGATTTAGTTGCTGGTACAGTTTTAATATACGTATCATCTGGGAACATATAATGGGAATACTGCTTGTTAATCGCTACAATCCCCCAAGGTGTATAAGCCCTTTGTAGAATGGTGGAGTGATAACTTTTTTTACTAAGGATAGCCAGTTTTTTGGTATCACATTATTTGTAATGTTACCAAATATATGTTATAGAGAAATGTATCTTGACTTTTACACAATTGAGGGGTAATATATAGGTGAATTCAATAGGACAGTTCGCAACCCATCCTGTCGGTAAACAAAACTAGGATTTGCCTTAGTTTTAACTAAGGCTGTTTGTTTGGGCGCATAATGCGCTCATTTTATTGCTTGTTATTGCTTGTAGGGTGCGCTTTGCACCCTCTTTTTTTATTCTAATCCTTATTATGTTGAAGCAGATACGCGGCATCGGATATTGGCAATAATTAAGTTTGTTATGTTACAAGTTTTAAAAACTTAGCGATATAAACGGATAAGTATGTGACCTGCAAACAAATTCTATGGCAAAGGGAGGATGATCTATGAAAAAAAGAACCATGATTATTTGTGTGGTGTTACTTGTTTTTTGCGTGGTTGGTTATCAGGTGTATGTATATACCAAAACGGCCGAAAGCTATTTGCTGCATAGTTATGGGAATTTTGTGGAGGTAATCTATCAAGAGTGTATCGAAGGGAATAAAGAAGTTGTATTTTTCACAGATGATGAAGGGTACATATTATGTGCAATCCTCGAAAGGCGGGCGCTCGGGTACAAAACACTTAGAATTAGTGGGAGGTGCAGCCTTTCCAGGCCAGGGTATATTTGTAGCTATTACTATGTTGAAGACGAATCAAATTGGATTGCTTGGGGTCTTGTTACCGACAAAAAAGTAACCACGATTGTGGCTGACGAAAAAGAAATGAAAATATGCGAGGCAGGAGCATATACCTTTAGAATATGTTGGCTGTTAGGAACAGGCACAGCTCCTATTTGTTTTACTGAAGAATATGCGGAAAACTAAGGAGTATATGGTTTTTGTTTTGCGGAATCGAGGTGGATCTATTGGATTAATATAAACAATATCATAATTAAATTTGTGCTTATGTATACATTTATGGAGGTTTTGTTATGAAAAAAGTTATATCCTTATTAATTGTGCTCGCTATTGTATTCTCTTTAACCACTTCTGTATTTGCTGTCGAAGCGAATAATACCACCACTTTTGCTGTATCTTCGCCATCTTTTCCCGATGCCTATATTATTACGGATACAACTATGGCAACGCAAAATTATAGCGGTTTATCTGGTAGCCTTGGTTCTATCTCAGCTACAGTGTTTATTGAGGAACGATATGATGTAGTTGATGGTGAACTCACTGTAGTTGACAGCCGCCTTCTTTCCGAAGAAGAAGTACTTAGCATTGGAATCGAGAATTTCGATGAATATGTGGTGCCAACAAATGCTAGAGCGGCAACCAATAGCCGAGGAAGATTGACAATTACATTCGCGGGCACATACTCATATGTAGGTAAAGGTGTTTCTTGTAAATTGGTAGGAACAGCAGATTGGGGAACGGGAGGTATATTTGATTCTGGCGAAAATGTTCCAGCTATGGGTGAGGATTTTATCGGGGTAACATGGTCTGGTGGCTTCTCCTCATCTAGCCACTCTATTTCTGGTACAAATCACCTTGGCGGAGCGCTTAAAATTTATGAATCTGACTCGCTCCCCAACAGCGGTCGGGTGTGGTCTTTTAGCGATTTATTAATTCTATCCAAATATAATATTTCAGCACGGCATATTGATTTAAATATGACAATCACAAAAAATACACTGGAAGGAAATGGGAATACCGCTGAAGCTGTTTTGAAGTACATACATACCTATTCAAAATTGGGAGGATCGATTTCAATTACTCCTGGCAGTGAAAATGCTGCAGGGAGTATATCGCTTTCGAATACGGATAAACAATGGTCTCTGGTTTGCACAGTTACTAACATCCCATATTAAGGGGCATTAAGAGAATATGCAATAAAATTCTCAACAAATAAAAACGAGAAGATACCAAATGGAATCTTCTCGTTTTTATTTCCGAACAGGGATGCGCCTCATAGGCTACGAATAGTGCCATATAGTATAGCATCATATACTTGCAAGGTTTTGGGAACTAATTCGATAGGTAGGAAAATAAGGATTCACGCCAATTAAACCAAAGCCTCACCGCGGTCGCGAAGTGCACCATATAGCTTCGTTTGAACCCTTGTCATCCACTCAATATCACAACCGAATGTATTGTCTAAATAGTGCAGCTCTGCATCTTTTGCTGCTCTTCGAATATCCTGAACATCATATCGGTAAGTATGATTTGCAATCTCATCAATCATATCACGTGAAAAGCGTTTTAAATGCCAAGTCATTTGTGATTCCCCCCTATAATTTTATACATTATTTTTACCACAGCCTAATTACTTTGTCAATATTGAGTGCGCCATTAATATATTGCCTTATAAGTAGCGGTTATACGCCTTTTATGACAGAACACAGCTTTGTAATTTTAGATTAAAACAGTATGGACACCTGAAATAAATAAAAACGGTTCTATAATAAATGTTGGGGTCAGGCGATGAGCCTGGCCCCAAAGTTATAATAATAGGCTGAACATAGAGACCAAAAACCTTACAATACAAGTATACCCCTACACGCAATCGAA
>OESA01000234.1_pt1 | contig 17302 bp, 25 predicted proteins | sample 1540101 | NCBI WGS metagenome assembly OESA01 (sample SAMEA3891891, study PRJEB23780) | metagenome | biome: terrestrial biome; feature: animal house; material: Caecal content | place: Italy | collected 2015-05-05 | reverse complement strand
GCTAACTCATTCCCCCATTAGTAATAGTTATCATTTTAGTTTTGTCTCTGCACGAAGGACATTCTATTTGTTACACTTTTGTAACTGTATGTTCATATCTAGTTCATAATTGCCGTGTATACTATAACCATAGAAAGAAAGAGACACGGAGCCGCGAAAGCGGAACCGCCGCAACACGAAAGAGAGGTTAATAGCAATGATTGATAACGTTAGTCTTTATAGGGTGCTTTACACTAGCACGGTTATAGGTAGACGTACGTATGAACTAGGAGAACACATTGATGGATATGAACTACATGATGTATATAGAAACCCATCATTCTACAAAAGACGCGCGTATGAAAGTTGCTATCGCGAGTTTATAGCAGATAGAGACGCACACAACTTTCGAATTGTTTCTCATAGTCACCAATATTTTATGGTAGCCTGGGACACTTCTTGCAGAGACCCTAAAACCGGCGCGATTGAAAAGTGCAGGGTGATAGATACAGGAAGGAACCGTTATTTGGTAATTGAGGTCTAAGCCGAAACGCGGCAAAAGCCGCGTCGTCGAACCGCTAACCGGGTTCGGCCTGATGATGGTAGGTTCTATCTATTAAGGCAAATGGAGTGTGAATTTATGAAAATTAGAGTCTATTCAAGGGAAGAGTACAGCACACTGAACACTTATGACGTGACAGGAAAGAACGGAACAATAATCCACCGCACAGGCTGCGCGCACATCGCGCGGTTCGGTGGAAAGCCGGTTTTCGATAACAAGTATACCGTTATCGGCAATATCGGTGACAAGTCCGTTGGGATTAGATGTACCGATTACGCAAGCGCCCGCGCACTATTCAATGCGATGGAACAACAATAAGCCGAAAGGGAGATTGAAAATGGTTATTTATGAGGCAAAAGCTTTCGATGAATACTGTGTAACTTCCAAAAAGAATTATAATAGTTACATACAAAACGCGAGAGAAATACAGCGTTTTAAAAAGACAGAATGGACAATAGAAGATATTATATCTTATTATTGCAGATATAGTAAATGCAAACAAGAAGATTTTGAGATTATTCAATAAGCCGAAACGCGGCAAAAGCCGCGTCGTCGAACTGCTAACCGGGTTCGGCCTGACGATGGTAGGTCAGATAAAACGCAAAAGAGGTGCAAATTATGAGAACAGTAAAGGCTTTAGCGCTGGTGCGAGGAAACATTTTGTTAAGTGTAGTCGTTATTTTCCAGGATGGGGAAAAAGTTGAGTTACCGGTCACACCTCAAAAATGGGAAAAGCGAAAACTGATGGGGGAATTCATCAGAAGGCTACTTAAGGCTAACCACATGAAAGTCAATGGGTATAAACTAGCAGAAGCTAACGTGTACAATATCTATTATATAGACGTTGAAGCTCTCACAGTAGAAAGGCGGTTATCATAACATGGAAGAAATTAGAGTCACATTCGAAAATGACGGGATGCAATTTGAGGTTACCGTAACGCCAGAACACTATGCGCAAGCGGTGGGTGCGCTGATTCTACAGGGCTTTGAACATTTAGACGGATTTGACAAACTGTATCTGGCAGTATTTGTGGATGAAGCTATCAGACTATATAGAGAGAAGATGCGAGAATGGTAATGAGGAAATTTATTCTTGACCTACAGCCTGACGGTTCCGTAAAATGGGCCGAAGTCAGTGAATGCAATATCGAAGCAAATGAAAAAGTCAAGCGGTTACGTTCACGCGTTGTAGATATAAAGAATAGTGAAACAGAGGAGTCGGCTAAAATCTATTGGGCGGGCGTTATCGACGGGATAGACGAGACGATGAAGTTCTATTAAACAGTTCCGGCGGGTTCACCTATAAAGCCCGCTTCCAACGGCAATTGCCGTAAAATAAAACGTCTAGCAAAGGAGACAAAATCATGAAACAGTATGAGGTAATGTATTTCGGTTCGGACAACGTAGTGCGCACCAAAGTTGTTGAGGCTGAGGATTCCATCGCAGCCCGCAAGACGGTCACGAAAGAGGAAGGCACGGTCGTCAAGACCCGCCAGCTCAACGCTCACCGCCGCGCTATTGTGTACAAAGTTGCCATGTTGACGCGCAATGAAGAGGGGGGCTTTGATGCGATTTGCCGCGATGAAGAGCTTTACGGCGTGAGTAGTTCCTCAAAAAGCGCATACGGCTGTTGCCGTGCAGACGTCGCCGCTAAATATCCTGATGCGCTGGCATACTACATCTACGACATCGCGAACAAGGAGTGATGAACTATGGCTATCAAAAATCAGGGAAAGAAATCCGAAGCGATCAAACGCAAGAATTCTCGGAAATTCATCAACATGCCGGACGCTGTGGGGATGGTTTTCGTGCCGGAAACGGGTATCTGGATGAACAACGGTACTTATAGTCCCCGGCTGGCTATCGACATTGACGAACACCAGACACTGAGCGGTTTTACACGGCATATCACGCTGGAAGGTTGTGAATGCGTGGTAACAGAAAACGCCAAGGGATACGCTGAACTGGTAATTCGGCCCAGTTCTGACGGCTCGCTCGAAGAATAATCAACACCAGACCCGGCAATATAAAGGCTGGCCGGGATGCAGAGAAGCGGGGCGGGGCTTCTTCACTAGGAGGGAATATGAATAAATGGGGGCATAGGAACGCCAGTCAATATCTAAGCAATGACCCGTGGTGGAATCTAGGCGCTGCTATTGTCCGCGAAGCAATAGCGAATGATGACGTTAAATTTATGAAATCCGAGTGGTGCAGCCGCTTAGAGAAAAATATGGGCTTACACACTAGCGTTTACGATCTTTGGAAATACAAGAAACGGTTAAAGGAGGAAGAGAAGAAATGCCGTCGAAACTGCAAAGAATGAGGAATGTTGTAAAGCGGTACGGCGCAGAATACGGATGGGAATGGAACAAAGACACGGGGCTGCTGTATGCGCCGTCACGGCACGGACTGGACTATTTTGACAGTTATTTGATAACTGACGACATACAAAACGGGGTTAATACAGCAAAAGAGTTACAAGAAGCAATTAACTACTTAGGGAATTATGAACTCAGAGAAGCGGCCAGAACTTTGCGCCGCCGCGGGACTTCCAAAGACGCTACAGAGGAGTTGTATAGACAGAGAGCCATTGAGTTAATAGGGAAACAAAGGCAACGCGTCTCTGAGTCGGCTGATGACGTGACGCGGATTCTTAATTTCGAGAACATATATAGAGAAAGTTCCGAAACTGCAATGCGTCAGACGCCGAGAGTTAGAGCCAGCGCGAAAGGTGTACGAAGAAGAGTAGAACGCGGCGGTGAAGTGCTGTTAAAGGCCCTTAAAAGCGACGCATTTTTCGCAAGAACCAATAACTTTACCCCTGAACAGTATGAAAGTTTGAAGAATTTCGCCGCGTTGTTAGGGTTCAATCTGGAAGCCGCGGCTGATAAGTATAAGTTACAGCTAGGCGACCCGTATAAAGCATTAGAGAAAGCGTACATGGAAGTACAGGAAAATGTCGCCGAAAAGATAAATCAAATAAAAGAAAACAAAAAGCTGTTACAGGAATATGGCGGTCCGGAAGAATTCGCTCAATTAATTAAATCGTATGGGGTGGACTTCACATGAATTCACTGTTCGATATATGTGTAAAAATGTCTAAATCGTATATCGAACGTAACAAAAGAAGCAAAAAGAAGAACATACCATATTCCGATTATTTATTATCGTTCGACATTGAAACATCAACATGGGACGATGGAACATCAAGTGTATACGTTTGGACAATCTCTGGCGCTGATTATAGCGAACTTGTTAATTGCAATTCCAATTCAGATTTAGACAAGGTGTGCGATAAATATACAGCGAGAACTTTACATGATTTTGATATAGCATTAGTGAATCTAAACGAAGCGGCAGAGTCTGCAAACGCTCTGTTCTTGGTACTGATTTACAACCTGGCTTATGAATGGAGTTACATTTCTAAGAACTGCGAGTTTTTCGTCGAGAATATCGACTTAGATTATCCGACAGTTTTAGAGGGCAGACATAACGCCATGAGTATTAAAGCCGGGAACTTAGTATTCCTAGACGCGACAAGAATTTTTGGCCTAGGCTCTCTTAAACAGAACGCCGCAAAATACGGATTCGAGAAACTTGACTATGATTATGAAGTGAAGCGGCATTCAAAGACTCCGCTCACCGAAAAGGATTATGTATACAACCAAAACGATACGTTGATAACGCTAGGCGCATGGGCAAAGCGTGTTCATTATGGCGGGTATAAGCACTTAGCTAACGTCCCGCTGACCGCAACAATGATGATTAGAGACAGTCTTAAAAAGAACGAAACAATAAATGCGCAATGCGGAACAAGAACTCACTGGAAGCACGACAGAGGGAGAGGGAGGAAGCAGGTGGAAAAAGTTCGGCTGTTTGAACAGGCGGTAGATATAGCCAAAGAAGTATTTTCAGACTTTGAAATCGAAGATATTGCTCAATTTTTGGAATCCTGTTTCTCAGGTGGATATTCGCATTGCAACATTATGGAACAAGGAAACTTGCTATATAATGTAGGAAGCGCCGACCTAGTAAGTGCGTACCCTGGCGCAATGCTCTGCCATTGGTTCCCCAGGAAACTGATAGAAGTTGAACCGTCAACTGAAAAACTGGAAAATATACTATCTACATATGAAGATGATTTAGCCGCTTATACTAGAAAAAAGTTAAAAGCGTTTTGCGTGTGTGAAGTCGAGCTTAGAAACCTTAAAGCTAAACGATTTCACAACGAAAACGGTGAGTACACTATTCCATTAATATCAATTCATAAAGTAGACAACATAAGCGAGAGAAACCTGATAGATAACGGAAAGATTTTGGAATGCGACTACCTATCAATTCACTGTTCTTCCATCGACCTAGCCACTTGGCGAAACTGTTACGACTTCGACATTGATTTCGTCCACCGTCTAATCATTGGCACGAACATCCAGAGACTCCCCCAGTATTGGATAAACGCTGTAATATATACCTATAACGCCAAGAAAATAATGAAAAGAGTGATAAAACTATATGAAAAAGGTGAAGATTGGGAAACTGAGTATAGAAAAATACCAGAATGTAACGATAGTGAGATTTCCCACGTCGAGGGTATGTCATTTGATGACGCTCTATATTATTTGGATATGGTACTTCATCAAAGGAAAGCTGAGTTGAATGGTCTATATGGCATTATGGTAATGCACATTATTAGAGCCGGATATCAATATAACAGCGACAAGGAAGTAATTAGGGTTGACGATAATATCAGAAATCCAAAAGACGGTACTTGTTATCTATGGGGTATCATTATAACCTCTATTGTCCGTCTATGGGAAATGTCTTTTTCGCATTATGCCTTTAGCAGGGGTTGCGTCCCTCTCTATTGGGATACTGATAGCTGCAAGTGCGCCGTTCCTAATGGTGTTGACTTTGAGGATATAGTCAACTGCTTCAATAAGCGAGCAGGCGCTATCGATGAAGAAGTCCCTGAGATAGGCACTTATGAATGTGAAGAAATCTATCTCGCCTTTAAGTCTCTAGGAGCCAAGAGATACATATACTTCGAAAAGGACAAAGACGGGAATTACAAATGTAGAGTTACGATAGCGGGTTTACCTAAAAAGATGTACGCAGGCTTCCTCACTAAAGTGTTGTACACCAATCTAAAATATAGCGAATTAAACGTAGCCATAGCCAATACTGCATATTTCTTCAAACCTAATATGTATGTAGAACCGGACAGTACGGACAAGTTAATACCTAAATATTTCAATGAGGATAAACCTATTACTCACAGGCTAGTTGACCACCTAGGAAACGAAACATATGAAACGTACTATTCGGGAGCGACTTTAACAAGAGTACCGTTTGCCATTATGTCAACTGATAGTGCGATAAATAGGGATTATCAATCGCTCTGTGATGAATTACAAGGTAGAGTCAGCGACAACCTAGAGCCGCTAACTGTATCTAAGGAAGGTGATAAATATACTGTAAAAGAAGGTAAAATATTCGTCCCCGATATTAGCGTCTATATGATGCAGAAAGATGTGAGGTTGTACCAATAACAGTAGCAGAACTAATCAGCGCGCAGTCTCCGGGCAGGATGCTGCCGATGGTACTCAGGGATGCAGATACAGGAGCAATTATGCGCTATCCTTGGGAGCGGTCTTATAACCCACTGCTCGGTTACAACTCGCCAGTAGTTAGATGGGATGTAAGCTACACAACACCTTTTGGCGACGCATTAAATATTTACATTAGGAGCTACTAAGATGAAAATAATTGATTTACTCAATATTCTAAATACTGATAGAAGTGTGCAAATCATTAGAGCCGGCGACTTTCTACCAAGTGTAGAATATGATAGTATTAAAAGCGTTGAATTAAGGTTTGCGCTCGAAGAGGTTTACGGACTCGACATGAATACCGGAACTGGCAGTTATGAGATTTATACCTTTTGAGGTGATAATATGACAATTAGAGATTTACTAAAGTTCTTTGAAGGAAAAACTAAAATAGATGTTCAGATGGAAACTGTTAACCCTTTCAATAAATCAGATGTAATTTATAATTCTCTTTATTGCGGAGAAATTAGAGGTATTGATACAATCTCCCTTGCTGGTTATATGGAAGCGCGTATTGGGGAAGCTAAACTTTGCATTGACAAGCAAGGTCATCCGTTCATAAGCGCCTTAATGAAAGGCACGGCGCTATGAAGTACCACTCAATGAAAAGAATGTGGGATTCCGGCGCTGACTACTGCTTTACGGTAGGCGGTAGAAGTAACGGTAAATCCAGCGACATGGCAATAAGGTTGATAGAAGATTATATTAAAAACAAACATACGTTCGTGCGTCTTGTTCGTTATGTATTTGACATGCAGGATAAGTATGTCGCGAATTACTTCTCAACCAATTATGTACACGACACATTAAAAGAGAAATATAACATACATATATGGTATGATTCTCCGTACTATTTCGGGGCTTATTATGACAACGAAAAACAAAAGTTTATTGTCGGTGAAGTAATGAATCTGAGCGGGGAAGAGAAGTATAAGTCTAACCAATACCCGACTACATACAATATTTTAATGGAAGAATTCGCATTAAAGAACGTTGAGAAGTACGCGCCTGACGAAATAGGACAATTTAACTCAATACTTTCAACAATCGTGAGACGCAGGGAGGGTTGTCGGGTTTTCTTCATAGGTAACACAGTTTCAAAGTATAACCCTTATTTTGACCACTTCCATATCAACATCGATCAACTGCGACTAAAGCCGGGTGATTTCAGATGGGTGCCCCAAAACAAGACCAGATTCGAACAACCAGCTAAGGTTGCAATCGAATTTGCTGAGATGGGTTACCAAGATGAAACCGAAATACCTAGAATATTAAGGGTTGACGACAACGAAACAGCCGTCACCGGCCTATATCTAACACCTCAGGATGTAATAGATTCGAAGGAAATAAATTTTGATAAGGAACTTGATTGCTATGTGGTATTGGTAGGGGACTATAAATTCAAAATGCACGTCTTTGCCTGTTTCTGCTATTGGGAGATGTGCATAGGAAAAGATAAAAACGCTAAACCAAACGCGATGGTAAAAACGAGATGTTATGAACTGGATAGATATTTCTATAACTTTATCAAGAACTTTGACCCTCCTATGCCTAAAGAATGGTATTACGATACCGATTGGACGAAAAACTACATTTACAAAAACGTCGATAAAATATAAAAAGGCCGCGCCGTAAGGCGCGGTCGTTGTGTTAGTCCTTGAATCCCATGAACCCGAACTGCCTGGCCGGAACAGCGAAGTTCCACTGGCTCACCGGATTTAGGCTAGAGAAGGTTGCATTTGTCGCAATCGAACCATCCGTATCAATACGGATATAGGGATTTTCCGTACCGGAAAGAGCAGTAACATTATTCCAGGGGATGAAAACAGACTGGTTATACGGTCTCAGACAGTACGGAACCTTGCCCAGCGATGCAGTATTGCTCGTTGCGGTTCCGTAGACACCGAAAAGGATATTATCGGATTCATCGATATCCCAGAACATGGTCATCCCGTTGGATAGAGGTATCCGCTTCTTGCCGTCCATCCACATGCTTGTTCCCGACATGAGCCAGATATAAATAGACATGCACGCCCGGTTAGTCCCCGTGCTATTTGGGTGAATGTGGTCGCTTTGGAAATAAAGGCTGTCGTTATCGTTCCACAACCACAGATAACTATTCGGGCAGAACGGAACACCGGATATATAGCAGCCCAATTTGATTCCTTCCCAGATATTATTTGGATATGCACGGGAAATCCAGTTATACACCACTACAATTCTCGCATTCGGGAACAGTGTTTTCGTGGCATTGAGTGTATTATTAACAGCGACGGTCTCGGCAGACATTCCACTATCCCCGTCATTAATCCCCCCTTCAATCAGCACAAACGTCACATCATTCTTGAAGCTCTGCACCGCATTATACACATACCCGCCGGGACTAACCATACCAAGGAAAGACCCATTCGCACCGGCAATCTGGAACCCGCCCCCACCGGACGGGTAGTTATAATGCGCTCTGCACCCCGGAAGAATTTCGGCCAGCACATCCCCCCACGCCGGATTTTGGTTAAGGTAACTATCCCCAATAAACACGCAAGTCTCAAAATTATAAACATTCAAGCTGTCTATGGTGTTTTCAACCGACGTCACCCGCGTATCCAGCGGTTCAAGCTGTTCAGTAATCTGCTTATCTACGTTGTCGATACTGGTTTTCAGCGTAGCAAGCCAGGCTCCAATATATGTCCGCTCGCAGTTAGAGCCAACCACAATTTGCGCGCCCTGGCCGATAAGTTTTGTCGCGCGGTAGAAATTCCCATCATTGGCGATGAAATAGAACCCGCTCAAGATCAATTGCGTGCTCTTTCCGCCAATAGTCTGCACGGGGTAGCTTGTAACAAGGTTGCGGACATACTTTTGCCACTCACCCGGCAACCCCGCAATCTTATTTTCCACCTGCTGAATTGCCTCTTCCCTCGCCTGCGTTTCAGCCGTAAGCGCAGTAGCCGTTGCAGTGTCGTGCACCATATAAGACGTGCCGTTAATTTTAATTTTGTCGAAATTCGCCATTATGATAAACCCCCTTAGGCCGTCGGTTCGTGATCGAACGTGGTGAATGTAATCGTCTCGGTTCCAGATTCATAGCCAATCTCAAGCCTGGACAAGTCGAGAATTTCCTGCACCTGGGATTGTGCCCGCTCGGCTGCCGTCTGTGCGGATTCGGCTGCTTCCTTTGCGGCAGATGCCGCGGTTGCCGCCTGCCCGGCAGTTGTGCTTGCTTGACTGGCGGTTTGCGCGGCCTGCATGGCCGTTTGCTGAGCAGCCCGTGCCGCTGAACGTGCGGTTACATCCTTAACGTTAACGTCTTGGTTCCCTAATCTGAAAATTGATACATCAGGCATATTTTACCGCCTTATCTAGCAGCTTTGATGATGATTTTCTGTTCGGGCTGAGAATATGTATGAGTGTCGCCTACGGCCTCGGCCACAGGGGACGAAGGCCCAGTGCGAACCCAACCCAGTTCGATGCTAGTGTCAACTGCATTATACACAGCATAGGCCGTGTTATACACCTCATTGATTAGGTCTACCACAGAAGTCTGATAGCAGTTAGACCCCGGAATAATGATTGTGCCGACAGGAATGACCTGAGGTGTATATACCAAAGTATCACTCGCCCAAAATACAGACTGAGCGGGAATTTCCTGAGTAGCACCCGCGCCAATCTCCTGCTGCCCTACCGTGATAGCGCGTTTAAGGAAAGTAGTAAGTGTTTCAAGAGAGAAGATGGGCGTCCAGTAATCGGTGTTAGAAATCTGAACACCAAGAGGAACCGGCTGAACCGAAAGATATGCAGTACCGTCCTTGGGGTCAACTACAACAGTGTTTTGAGAATACTGAGTAGTAATATCCCAGTCAATCGGGTCAGCATAAGTGATAACGCTGAGGGCGGCAAGATCGGACAGTTGGTTTACAACCTGGATAACCTGACAAAGCAATTCATAATCGCTTTGCCCTTGCACCCACGTTGTAAGGTTGACACAAGAGGGGAAGCCTTTAACTTTAGGGAACTCCATCAGTACACCTCCATGAAACAGACTGACAAACCGGAGATAATCATATTATAAACATTTTGCATAGACTCGACAAACACCTTATACTGTTCGGCACGGGTTTTCCCGAGAGCGCCGGTGATTTCGCGAGTATAGTCCCGCTTATCACTATTGGTGCCTTGGCTGGATTCTTGCGAAGTGGCCTCGCTATTGCCGTCAATACTGGATTCGGCAGAGTCCTGATTGCTAGTATTACCCCGATTCTTTTCTGCTCTACTAGCGTAAGTATTGGCTTCAATGTCATTTTCAACATTGAGAAGCGAAGCAGGTGTGTTGCTCCCTACCGTTAAGTTGTAGGAATTTCCTGACTGAGTACCGCTGGACTTAGAGGAAGAACTGTTTTTACCGGTAGAAGAACTATTACCGCTAGTTTCGAATGTTTTCTGCCCTTCGGAGATATACTTTTCCAGAAAGTTAGAATCTTTGACAATACTGTTATTATCATAAAACGCTTGTAGGAGTTTACAATAATAAGGCATATTGATGTTCATCCAGTTATTGATGAAAAGTTTGAATCTGTCAGGGATATCACAGATTTCATCGAAGTAATACTTCTGCTTGATTAGGTTGTTGAGATAAGTGCGAAACGATTCTGGATTATCTGCGGTAAAATCGGGAACGGGATAGGAATCCATCCCCCAGTCATACTTCATATTGTCAAGAAGCACGCCAAGTTCTACGGTGTAGTTAGCCAACAGAACCACCTCCCGAAGCGGTAGAAGCAGAAGTGAAGGTATCTCTATAATCGCTATTCCATCCGGTGTAGTTATAGTTTTTGGTCTGTTCAAACTCAGGGTTTGCGTTCATTTCATCGACAGACAACTCAACACTAACGTTAAGACCAAATTTAGCGTTGATAGCGTCACACGCTTCTACGCGGGGTTTAAGGAAAGTGTTGGCGAAAGCGTTAGCCTTTCGGTTGAACTGAAATACTTCATCATCAGTTCTACGTTCTCGTTTTTCATCAGCGATAGCCAACCCAATCATGTTCAAATACTCGTTCATGATTGTTACCTTCATGTCCTGCACCGAACCCGCAATGAAAGGCGCTTCTGTTTTCAAAACCTGAATCTTATTGCTAAGATTGGTCAGAGACTTAGGAAGATACATCACTGGAACATTCCTGACAATCTTCTCGAAAATCGCTTTGAGCGACCGCTCTTCACTCTTTTCGCCAGCCAAGATGTAAGGGGTTTTCTGTGCTTGCAGGTTTACATCTCTAGTGCTATCTAAGTCATACAGAGCGGAAGCGTATCTAAAAGCCGTTTGCGCAGTTGGGTACCTATCATAGTTATTTCTAATCTGAACGCACTCGTCAGAATTCATAACCGGAAACGACGCAACCGGGGAAATAGGCTGAAACATACTCGGGAGACCGTTAACATCCAGCCCGCTCGCCGCTCCTTTAAGGGCGAGGTATCCATAGTTCGGGTCTTTGAAGAAAATGGCGAAACCATAATTGAACAGATGTTCTTCCAAAACCATCTGAGGAATAGTATCGGGAAGATTATGCCACGTAAACATGGTGGTCGCCAGTTCTTTAAGTTTGAAGAAATAGTCGGCCCACTGCCAGTTGCTATGAATCATTGGGACGACTTCTTTATCAAAATTAAACATATTACACCTCAAATAGGGACATAGTCTCTAGGGTCTGCTCTATAGCTAGTCCCGTAGCCACCAACCCAAACTTCCAAATGAAGGTGATAGCCGCCGCCAGAACCGGAAACGTTACCTGAGTTGCCTGACAGTGCTATGGTTTGACCTTGCGTGACGGTGTCGCCAACGTTCACGTTCAACTGGCTATTATGAGCATACAGTGTATAGAATATGTTTCCGGTATCATCGTCATGGCGAATAACCAGCATGTTACCCCAAGACATGTTTCCTGTTGTGGTATGACCGTCCCAGTCTTGGCGAGTGACGACAACGCCTTGCTGAACTGCTCCAACTGCCGTTCCATTGGCTACGGCCATATCAGTACCGCCGTGACCGCCTTCGCCGTACTCCTGAGATACATAGTAACTACCAGACGGAAGAGGTGAGATATTGTGAGCTAAGTCGAAAACATAGTCACCGGGTTCTGGGTCAGGGCCGGGGTCGGGGCCGGGAACGTCGCCGCCTCTATTCAGAACAATAACACTATAGTCAACGTCATTTTGAGGGAACGCGCCTGAAAATAAATCCTGATTGTCGGCTATGATTGTTGAGGTAGATACCCCTGAGTGTTTCGAAATGTTCTTTACATCTTCAAACCAGGAGCCGGGATAGCGGGGCTTAATGGCAACGTAAACGGTAACATCCTGAGCCAACATATTCTGGACATCGCTCCATGAAGCCATTACAACACCCCATTGTCCTGATTAAAGTTTCCGTATTCTCTATCGTACACCCAGAAGAAAATGCCGTTTCGAAACGCAGCTTTGATTCTCACTTCATCCTCATCGGGACAATTTCCGTCAAGCATAAGCTCGGTAACCTTGACATACGTCCACGATTTACGGGCGTGGAGGTTGGGGATACTGTAGGTGTTTTGAGCGTAGCCGTAGACCGTCAAAAAGTCATCATAGACCTTAGCTACATTTTCGGGAGGTGAAAGATAGCCATATTCAAGATTTGTTGCCCCAGTTGCAATAAATCCGTTAGAGGTTGCTATATTTCCGGTAGCGGGGGCGTAATAGTCCTCCCCGTATCTAGCCAGTTTTTGAGAAATCTCGTCAATTCCGTTGTCAAGAATGGAACTCTGATACTGCAAACCGGCGGACAATTCGGGAACATCAATAGTTGATTGCAAAGCCCCGGAAATGTTTAGAGACGCAGCCTGAGCCGCCGTTGTCAGAATGTTGGAAAGCGGTGTTGTAATTTCTTTAATATCCTGAACTTGCCTTTGATAATCTCTGGTGGCGTAGGCCCTAGCCAACTCTATTCCGTTAGACTGACTGTGCAGATTAACATAGTTTTTGAATTGGTTATACGCCCAAGAACTTTCAGGTATGGCGGCGACCATAGAAACCTCACCGGAACTTGCCGCTCCTACATTAGCCCCGTATACGAAAATTGAACCTCCTGCCCAATCGCTTCCGAGAACGAATTGGAAAGAATTGCCGTTGACAAGTCTAGGGTCAACGACTATTCTTTGCCCGTACATGGCTACTTCCAATTTATTGAATAGGCCGGACAGCAGTTTATTGTTCCTAGGTACATAGCCGGATAGCGAACTAGGGTATTTGGGATAGCTATATGTATGAGCGGATTCGGCATTGCCGGGAATTTGTTGAATTTTGCAAACCGCGGGTGCTATGCCGTTGTCTACATAATCGCTTAGGTAGTCATTAAGGAGATCCATTTGACTGTTGACATTAAGCGTAAATCTGACACCCGCGCCGCTGACAATTCCGTTATTCAAACTAGCGGAATTAGTTATAGTTCCCGAGGGGTCAGTAGTGCCAAACACTACAACGATATTTGGCGTTAAATCGACCTCACCAGATTTATTAAACTTAGCAGTTGCCGTACTAAAGGGTTCCGGAACTTCGTTATCTCCGACTGCATCCGTCGTGCTATGCTGCCGCTCAATGAAGCTAGTCATCAACGACCAATCAAACATCCACGTTTGAATTGGGTCTGTTTGCAGATAGAACTTAACGCTATAGTCACTCGCCCATTCACGTTTAACAATGAACGCATAGAACCATTTAGAAGAGAAGTTAGAGTTTTGATACATGACGTAGTTAAAACGCCATACATCCTCTTCGCGACATCCCAGTACAATAGCGTTGTCCTTTTTAACGTAGGTAATGTCGTTAAAGATGACATTATCGGACTGAGATAGGAACCAAGAAGTTTGGGTATCCCTATCAGGGAACCACAAAGTGCTTCTAAGTTCAGAATCGAAACGAACGTTTAGGAGCCTAAGATTAGAATCCGGAGAAAACATATTACCACCCTTTCCACCAACCAACCACCCATTTGATGTAGATTTACTTCTTTGTGCCGCTGGAAATCTTCACGTCAGCAGAACCGGCAGCAGCGACCGGAGTTTCTGTGGATTCAGGCTTACCCTGCTGGGTAGGCTCGCCGGCCTGCTCGGCTTTTTCAAGATCTTCAATGACTTCCTGCGCTTCGGATGGAGACATGGTGGAGACGGGGTCGCCGGTGATGGTGCTTAACGAAGATGTACGGGAGGTCTTGCTATCATAAGCGCTGACCATTTTGACTTTAAAGGTTCCGCTTGCGTCAGGAGAAACATAGCAATATCCGTAAGAATCAATAGTCACGCTACCAGACGTAAGTTGAAGGTCGCTAATGGAATAGATAACCCCCTGATTAGCGAAGCCTTCACTAACCGAAATACGGGTTTTATAACGTGTAATGGAACCTGGAGGAGGGGCTGACGTATTGCCAGAGTAATTAACGGCGATTGCTCTAAAATCTGTAACGGAAAGCGACGGAGCGCTAGCATTCGACAGATACACCACATTAGAAAAAGGAGACGCCGAGTAGGTGCGCCAGACGTGATAGAACTCGTTCCAACTAAGACCGTCGGCGTTGTACTGCTCGGTGTACATGTCGAGATTGTCGTAGAACTGAGGGAAGTTGCGGTCACAGATGACGGCACCGATAGAGGACAGGGCGGTCAAATCTCCGGCGGTTGGGCGGGTGTAGTTCGGGTCTTTTGCGAGAAGCATGTCAAGGCGATCAAGCTCACCGTTGTTGAAGCTGAAAGAGTCAACCAAAACCTGACGACCGATGAAGGTAACCTTGTCGAGGTTGAAGGCGTTCGCGAGAACATCAACGTCAACATTGGCGGCGGTGTCGGTAGTCATCACGCAATAGATATCTTCCGGCAGGGAATAGTTGGGGACGCCAGCGATGTTGTATTCGCTGGACATAAAACCGAACTTGCCGGTCAGTTTCTTTACACTCTTCACAAACGCGGTGGAAGTGGCGGCGTCGGTGATGGGAGTGTAGTTCTGCACATTGACGGAACCACTGAGGTACATCTGCGCGAAGGTGTACTTCATCATGATAAACTCGTCGTAACGAGCGGCGGTGTAAACCTGCCGAATGATGTCCTGAATCAAAGAAACAACACCGTTCGCGGACAGGAATGCCTGTTTAAGCTGCTGATAAGAAATGGTGACTACATACTTCGTCTGCAAATCCATGGCATGGAACATGGTACGGACGTCGGGAAGCCGGCGCTTGAAAACGTTAGCAGGGCTGTTCGGAGCGTCGAACGGTTCGGCTTTCACCATGTTAACGAACACTTCTTCGACAGTTTCGCCAAACTCGACGGTGCCCTTCTTCATAAAGGCCCACGGATTCTCATACATCTTGGAAGTAACAGCCACGACGGCAATGCGGTTGGCGATATTGACGAATTCGTTCATCCGGGGCTGAAAAGCAAGGATAGCTTTACCGGCGGAACGAATGCTTTCTACCGTCTGCTCGACGGTAGGGATGGCTGCGCGGTAATCCGGAGACGCTTCGTTCCGGATAACGTTCATAATGCCGGCGGCATTAGCGTTAAGCTCGCTAATAACAGGTGCGATCATATTTATCTCCTTTATTTGCTCTTAAAGAGGTCGGCAATGGATACAGGGCCTCCGTTATCAGTAACGGTAGATTGCTCTTCGTTCGGGCCGGAAATGTCATTAGGGACATTGTCCCTGCCCATAAAGCGGTTGACATAATCGCGACGCAAATTGTTGTACGCTTCACGCCAGTTACTAGACCCTTCGGGGACGCCGTCTGTCATTGCGGAATTCATGGAATCGAATTCATCCATAACGCTAGAAGCAATCTGACCCTGACGTTCCGGCTCTGCGGTGACGTATTCGGACATGATAGCCTGCAATTCATCTCGCGTCATTTAGCTCACCTCCCATCTGCTGGAATAGTTACCATTGAGAAGATTTAAGGAGGAACATTTAAGATAAATTTTATCCGCTTCCTCCTGAGTGAGAGGTTCGGTCTCAATGGTAAACTTAACTTTACAGGTTTTGCCCATAATAACAAGAGATTCGCAAAGAGCCTCATAGTCACCTCTGGTGATGTCTTTAACGGTAATAACCTGTTTCTTCTCAGTGCTTACAGGGACGCTCACGGACTTATACACCCCCAAATGTTTTGATACTTCAGTAGTTGCGCAATAGAAATTGGAATCCAGCCAATTCAGAGGGTTAACCCTAGTGCCGAGTAAACGCACCTCAAAATGCAAGTGCGCACCGAAGCAGTTACCGCTTTCGCCGCTGTAACCGATAATCTGACCTTCGGTGACTTTCTCGCCGTTGGAGACGCAGATGCGGGACAGATGAGCATAATAAGTTTCAAGCCACTCTCCGTTATAGTCGGCATGACGGATACGAACAAGATTGCCGTAACTCTGATTACCGGTTTTAGTGTGGCCGTCCCAGTTCTGTACCCAGTTAACGGTGCCTGCTTCGGATGCGTAAACCGCCGTACCTACAGACGCCCTAAGGTCAATAGCGTTGTGTCTGCTTCCATCATTGTACGTCCAACCTGCGGTAATAATGTGCTGTGAAAGAGGCCATACAAGTAGCCGCTCTCCATTACTTAGAAGCATCGTTTTCACCGTCCTCTTTAAGTTTGGCAAAAATCTTAGACAAAGGTTTTGCGAGTTGCGGATTAACGGCTCCTACATTCTCAATACAACTGCCAATTTCCATAACTACAATATAGATAGAAACGGCAGATACGGCGGGGATACTGTAGTCGATATTCAAATATGGCAAAGAGTATTGCACGAAATAAGCCAAAACGAGAGCGATGACCTCACTAACTTTATGCCACATACCGACCCTCATAGTAGAGGTCTCGAAAGTTCCTTTACTGTATGCCTTAACAAGGCCAGTGATAACGTCAAGAAGAATAGCAAGACCGACAATAGCAAAAGTGTTAATCATGACAATACTCCTATAATACTAAAAATTCCGCTACTACATATTTAACAAAATAGGCGGTAGCGGTTAAAGATAGCAAAGGAGTGACACCACATCACTCAATACGTTCCGGCAGGTTTCACCCCGGGTATACCCAGATACGCCATTGCTTCTTATCTATATCATAGCATAATAC
>OESA01000233.1_pt1 | contig 17349 bp, 15 predicted proteins | sample 1540101 | NCBI WGS metagenome assembly OESA01 (sample SAMEA3891891, study PRJEB23780) | metagenome | biome: terrestrial biome; feature: animal house; material: Caecal content | place: Italy | collected 2015-05-05 | reverse complement strand
GGGCCGCGGCGGGCAGGGCGGGGGCCGCCAGCCCTGCGGCGGCCAGCGCGCCGGCTTTCAAAAAACTGCGCCGTGTCAGATTCATGTATCGTTCCACTTCCTTCCGGTTTGCATTGGTACCAGTATACAGCAAACCGCCCCCCGCGCAAGTGAAAAATTTGGAAACATTCCCCGCCCGGGCAACATTTGCACAAAATTGTTTCAACAAATTTGGAAAGGGGAACGCTTGCTTTTTGCCGCCGTTTTTGCTATACTATCACCGTTACCGCGGCGCAGCGATGGGAGTATGCCCTCAGAAGGGAACACCGGTTCCCACCGCCCTGTCACGGCAGAAAAACAGAAAGAGGTATTTTGCAATGAACAAACAGGAAGTTATGGCCAAGGTTGCCCTCAACGAGAAGGACACCGGCTCCCCCGAAGTCCAGGTCGCTCTGCTGACCGCTCACATCAACGAGCTGAACGAGCACCTGAAGAAGAACCCCAACGATCACCACAGCCGCCGCGGCCTGCTCAAGATGGTCGGCCGCCGCCGCAATCTGCTGGCTTACCTGCAGAAGAAGGATGTGGAGCGCTACCGCGCCCTGATCGCTACGCTGGGTCTGCGCAAGTAATTTCAATGAACGAGGGGCAGGCGCCATGCTATGGGTGCCTGCCCTTTGCTTTTACTTGGATACAAGGCGGGGCGGAGGCGTCGGAGCGGCCGGGAGGCGGCGTTTCCGATGCGCTCCGGGGGATGCCAGGGGAAGGGGCCCGGCGCGCGCAGCGCGGGGACGGGCCCTCTCTGAGGCGCGGCGCACAGCGCTACAGGAAGCAGGGCCGCCGCTGCGTGTTGCAGCAGTAAACCGAACGCCCAAGGCGCGTTTGGGCGCTGGGTTTATTGCTATAGCCCGCGGCGGCCGGCCTTATGGGATATACGGGCGAAAAACGTCCGGGCAAATTAGGAGGTAACAAATGGCAATCGAATTCGGCTCCCGCAGAGAGACCTTTCCCCACTACAAGGTCTACGAGATGGAACTGGCAGGCCGCCCGTTCAAGGCAGAGATGGGCAAGATGTGCGGGCTGTCCAACGCCAGCGCCCTGATCCGCTACGGCGAGACGGTGGTGCTGTGCAACGTCACCATGAGCCCCAAGCCCCGGGAAGGGGTGGATTTCTTCCCCCTGAGCGTGGAGTACGAGGAAAAGCTCTACGCCGCCGGCCGCATCCCCGGCAGCTTTATGCGCCGTGAGGGCCGCCCCGGCGAGCGCGCCATCCTCACCAGCCGGGTGGTGGACCGCCCCATGCGCCCCCTCTTCCCCAAAGAGATGCGCAACGACGTGTGCATCACCATGACCGTCATGAGCCTGGACCCCGACTGCAGCCCCGAGATTGCCGGCATGATCGGCGCGTCGCTGGTGACGGCGGTGTCCGAGATCCCCTGGAACGGCCCCATCGGCGGCGTCCAGGTGGGCCTGGTGGACGGCGAGATCGTCCTGAACCCCAACTATGAGCAGCGCCGGGTCAGCGACCTGGCCCTGACCGTGGCCGGCACCATGGACAAGATCGTCATGATCGAGGCCGGCGCCAACGAGGTGGACGAGGACACCATGCTCCAGGCGATCAAGACCGCCCACGTGGAGATCAAAAAGATCATCGCCTTCATCAACGGCATCGTGGCCGAGCGCGGCAAGCCGAAGGTGGAGTTCCAGACCGCCGGCATCGACATGAACCTGTTCTACGCCGTCCGGGACAAGTACCTGGACCGCTTCAAGGCCGCCATGGACACCGACGACAAGAACGTCCGGGACGCCGCTTTGCTGCCCATCCTGAACGACATCGCCGAAGAATACCCCGACCTGTCCGACGCCGACCTGGACCTGATCAGCTACAAGATGCAAAAGCAGATCGTCCGCCGGTGGCTGCTGGACGAGGGCAAGCGGGTGGACGGCCGCGGCATCAACGAGATCCGGCCCCTGGCCGCCGAGGTGGGCATCCTGCCCCGGGCCCATGGTTCGGGCATGTTCACCCGCGGGCAGACCCAGGTGCTGACCACCTGCACCCTGGGCGGCACCAAGGACAGCCAGCTGATGGACGACCTGACCGACGAGCAGACCAAGCGGTATATCCACCACTATAACTTCCCGCCCTACTCGGTGGGCGAGGCACGGGCCCCCCGCAGCCCCGGCCGGCGCGAGATCGGCCACGGCGCCCTGGCCGAACGGGCCCTGGTGCCGGTGCTGCCCTCCATGGAGGACTTCCCCTACACCATCCGCTGCGTTTCGGAGGTGCTCAGCTCCAACGGCTCCACCTCCCAGGCATCCATCTGCGGCTCCACCCTGGCGCTGATGGACGCCGGCGTCCCCATCAAGGCGCCGGTGGCCGGCATCAGCTGCGGCCTCATCACCGAGGGCGACCGCTGGATGACCATGCTGGACATCCAGGGCGTGGAGGACTTCCACGGCGACATGGACTTCAAGGTGGGCGGCACCCGCAAGGGCATCACCGCCATCCAGATGGACATCAAGATCGACGGCCTGACCTACGACATCATCGCCGACGCCTTTGAGAAGTGCCGCAAGGGCCGCCTGTATATCCTGGACGAGATCATCAAGCCGGTGATCGCCGAGCCCCGCCGCGAGCTGAGCCGCTGGGCCCCCAAGATGTTCAGCATCGTGATCCCCACCGACAAGATCAAGGACGTCATCGGCAAGGGCGGCAAGGTCATCCAGGAGATCTGCGCCAACTGCAACTGCAAGATCGACGTCCAGGAGGACGGCCACGTCTTTGTCTCGGCCATCGACCAGGAGGACGCCAAGCGGGCCATCTTCACCATCAAGACCATCGTGGAGGACCCCGAGATCGGGGCCATCTACAAGGGCAAGGTCACCCGCCTGATGAACTTCGGCGCCTTTGTCGAGATCGCCCCCGGCAAGGAGGGCCTGGTCCACATCTCCAAGCTGGACACCAAGCGCGTGGAGCGGGTGGAGGACGTGGTGGCCGTGGGCGACGCCATCGTGGTCAAGGTCACCGACATCGACCAGCAGGGCCGGATCAACCTGTCCCGCCGGGACGCCATCATCGCCCTGGAGGCCCGCAAGCACGGCCAGAACAAAGAGTAAACCCATAAACAACCATCGCCGCCGCCTCTCCCGCCATGGGAGGGGCGGCTTTTTGGCGGGCGTGTTTTGACCAAAAATACACCTGTACACCTTGCAAAAACGGGCCGGTTCTGCTATCATAGTGTAAACTGTTGAACCGACAGCGGCGAATCATGGATCACATCCAAAAAAGAGAGGGGTATTTGCCATGTACAAAGAAATGATGGACACCATCGGTCTGGTGAACGGCGTCGACCCGGAGGTGGGCGCGGCCATGGGCCGGGAGCTGGCCCGCCAGCGGGAAAACATCGAGCTGATCGCCAGCGAGAACATCGTCTCCCCGGCGGTGATGGCCGCCATGGGCAGCGTCCTGACCAACAAGTACGCCGAGGGCCTGCCCGGCAAGCGGTACTACGGGGGCTGCGTCTATGTGGACGAGGTGGAGAACATCGCCATCCGCCGCGCCTGCCAGCTGTTCGGCGCAAAATACGCCAACGTGCAGCCCCATTCGGGGGCCCAGGCCAACCTGGCGGTCTATTTTGCCCTGCTGGACCTGGGCGACACCGTCATGGGGATGGACCTGTCCCAGGGGGGCCACCTGACCCATGGCTCGCCGGTGAACATGTCGGGCAAGAACTATCGCTTCGTCTCCTACGGCGTGGGAGAGGACGGCCGCATCGATTACAACGAGGTGGAAAAGGCCGTCAAAAAGACCCGGCCCAAGATGCTGGTGGCCGGCGCGTCGGCGTACCCCCGGGCCATCGACTTTGAGCGGCTGGCCGAGATCGCCCACGGCTACGGCGCCTACCTGATGGTGGACATGGCCCACATCGCCGGCCTGGTGGCGGGCGGGGTGCACCAGAGCCCGGTGCCCTACGCCGACGTGGTGACCACCACCACCCACAAGACCCTGCGGGGCCCCCGGGGCGGCCTGATCCTGACCAACAACGCCGTGCTGGCCAAGCGGATCAACTCGGCGGTGTTCCCCGGCACCCAGGGCGGCCCGCTGGAGCACGTCATCGCCGGCAAGGCGGTCTGCTTCGGCGAGGCGCTGCAGCCCGCCTTCCGGGAGTATGCCCGCAAGATCGTGGACAACGCCCAGGTGCTGGCCGGCGCGCTGATGGAACGGGGGGTGCAGCTGGTGTCGGGAGGCACCGACAACCACCTGATGCTGATCGACCTGCGCAGCGAGGCCTGCACCGGCAAGGAGCTGGAGGCCCGTCTGGACGCGGTGCACATCACCGCCAACAAGAACACCGTCCCCGGCGAGACCCGCAGCCCCTTTGTGACCTCCGGCGTCCGGCTGGGCCCCCCCGCCGTGACCACCCGCGGCATGGGCGCCGGCGAGATGAAAACCATCGCCGGCTGCATCGCGGACTGCATCTGGGACTTTGACGAAAAGAAAGAGGACATCAACGCCCGGGTGCTGGCCCTGACCAAACAGTTCCCCCTGTACGAGTAAGCCCCCGGCGTATGCCGTAAAACCAAAAGCGCCCTCCCGGCCATGCAGCTGGGAAGGCGCTTTTTCGTTTTGCCGTGTTCGGTGCAGGTTAGGATTCGGGCGGCTCGGTGCGGCTGTCCGGCCACATCAGGCTGTTGGAGCGGGCGGTCACCTGCTCGCGGGTAGGGGGCGTGTCCCCCTGGGCCGCCTTTTCCAGCTGGCTGACCCGCTGGTCCAGGGCGGTGATCCGCTGGGCCACCAGATCGGGCAGGTCCTGCTGGTCCAGGTCGTCGGCGGGGTTCACCGCCTTGTTGTTGATCCGCACCACCTCGGCGGGCACGCCCACCGCGGTGCAGTTGGCGGGCAGGTTTTTCAGCACCACGCTGCCCGCGCCCACCCGGGCGTTGTCCCCGATGTAGACCGGGCCCAGCACCTTGGTGCCCGCGCCGATCAGGACGTTGTCGCCCAGGGTGGGGTGGCGCTTGCCGGTGTCCTTGCCGGTGCCGCCCAGGGTGACCCCGTGGTAGATGGTGCAGTTGTCCCCGATCTCGGTGGTCTCGCCAAAGACGATGCCCATGCCGTGGTCGATGAACAGCCGCCTGCCGATGGTGGCGCCGGGATGGATCTCGATGCCCGTCTTATGGCGGCCCCGCTGGCTGACCCACCGGGCCAGGAAAAAGTGGCCCCGCTTGTACAGCCAATGGGCGAGGCGGTGGTAGACCAGAATGTGAAAGCCCGGATACAGCAAAATGACCTCCAGCACGGTGCGGGCGGCCGGGTCCTTGCGCTGGATGTTGCGGGCGTCGTCAAGCAAGCCCATGGGCAGATTCCCCCTTCTCTCTATGGATAGCCGTTCGTTTGTTTCTTTCCCGCCCCTATTTTAACACAGCCGGGGGATAAAGTACAGAGCGTGCCGGCCCCGCCCGGGGCGGGGAAAGGGCCGGCAGGGCCCCGCAGACGGAATTTTTGTGAGCTTTACTAAAAATTTACAGGCAGGGAGGCCCGACTTCTCACAAAGAAAAGGCGATATGCCATTGACACTTTTTGCGCTTCTATGATAAAATACCTGCAAGACAAATGAGGAAGGGGAACTGTGCCATGCTGTGCGCCCATGCGCTGGAAAAGCTGAAGATGTGCTTCGCCGCCGGTTTTTTCGCAGCCGGTTTGTTCCCCGTTTCTGAAAGCTGAACTTTTCCCTTTTGGGGAAAAGTTTTTTTTTGCCCGCGCCCCGGCCCCCGGCCCCGGCGCGGCTGGCCAAAGGAGGAAACGCCATGCTCATCCAAAACGCAGTCAACGCCCGCGGGGAAGAGACCGAGCTCTACCTCAGCGGGGGAACGATCCAGGCGGTGGGCCGGGGGCTTGCGGCCCTGGCCGGCCCCGACGAACCCGTCCTGGATGCGGGCGGTCTCACCGTCCTGCCGGCCTTTGTGGACCTGCACACCCACTGGCGCACCCCCGGCTTTGAATATAAGGAGGACATCGAGACCGGCAGCCGCGCGGCGGCGGCGGGCGGCTACACCTTCGTCAACCTGATGCCCAACACCAGGCCTGTCTGCTCCTCGGCGGCCCAGGCGGCCGCGGTGGAGGAGGAGGCCGAACGCATCGGCCTGTGCGGCGCCAACCAGACCGTCTCCATCACCAAGGATTTTGACGGCGTCACCCTGGATCACCTCAAGACCCTGCCCGCGTCGGTGCGCTTTGTCACCGAGGACGGCCACGGCGTCCAGGACGCCAGCGTCATGGCCAGGGCCTTTGCCATCTGCCATCAGCGGGGCATCACCGTCATGAGCCACGCCGAGGACATGGAGATCAGCCCCTGGGACTACCGCCTGGCCGAGGACCTGGAGACCCTGCGCAACTGCTGGCTGAGCGAATACTACCAGACCCGGCTGCACATGTGCCACGTCTCCACCCGGGGCGCGGTGGAAGCGGTCCGGATCGCAAAGCTGCGGGGCGCCCCCGTCACCTGCGAGGTGACCCCCCACCACCTGTGGTTCACCGACGACGTCTGCGGCTACCGGGTCAATCCGCCCATCCGCACCGCGGACGATGTGGCGGCCCTGATTGAGGGCATCCGGGACGGGACGGTGGACGCCATCGCCACCGACCACGCCCCCCACTCGGAGGAGGACAAGGCCGCCGGCGCCGCCGGCATGGTGGGCAGCGAGACCGCCTTTGGGGTCTGCTACACCAAACTGTGCCGGGGCGAGGGGCTGCCCCTGGAGCTGCTGAGCATCCTGATGAGCGAGCGGCCGGCCCAGATCCTGGGCCTGAACAAGGGCCGGCTGGAGCCCGGCTGCGACGCGGACCTGGTCCTGGTGGACCTGGAACACCCCTACCGGGTGGAGCGGGAAAAACTGCATTCCAAATCCAAAAACAGCCCCTACGACGGGGCCGAGCTGTACGGCCGGGTCTGCGCCACCATCAAGGGCGGCAAGCTGACCTACCAGGCCGAGGATTGAGATCGAGAACGAGAGAGAAAGGAACACTGCTATGATGACCAACATGGATAAGCTGTACGAGGCGGTCGAGGCCCGGGGCCCGGTCTGCGTCGGCCTGGACACCGACTTCTCCTACCTGCCCGAGGGCTTTGCGGACACCGCCCTGTCCCGGGGCGAGAACATCGTCCGGTTCAACAAGGCCCTGATCGAGGCCACCAAGGCGGTGGCGGGCTGCTACAAGGTGCAGATCGCCTACTACGAGGCGCTGGGCCTGGACGGCCTGCGCGCCTACGCCGAGACCCTGAAGGCCGTGCGGGAGGCCGGCGTGCCGGTCATCGCGGACATCAAGCGGGGGGACATCGCCAAGACCGCCGAGATGTACGCCATGGGCCACTTTGCAGGGGACTTCGAGGCCGACTTCGTCACCCTGGCCCCCTATATGGGCCTGGATTCCATCAGCCCCTACCTGCCCTACGCCGAAAAGCAGGGCAAGGGGATGTTCGTGCTCTGCCGCACCTCCAACGGCGGCGCGAAGGACTTTGAGTACGAGAAGCTGGCCGACGGCCGCCACGTCTACGACCTGGTGGGCGACAAGCTGAACGAGCTGGGCAAGGGCTACATGGGCGAGCACGGCTACTCCTCCATCGGCCTGGTCATCGGCGGCACCCACATCGAGGAGGCGGCCGAGATCCGCGCCCGCTACAAAGACAGCTTTTTCCTGATCCCCGGCTACGGCGCCCAGGGCGGCAAGGCCGAGGACATCGCCCAGTACCTGAACCTGGGCAACGGCGGCACCGTCAACTCCAGCCGCGGCATCCTGCTGGCCTACAAAAAGCAGCCCGGCGTGGCCTTTGACGAGGCGGCCTACAACGAGTGCGTGAACATGAAGGAGGCCATTGCCCATGCGTGCAGCCTGCTGTAAGGCCACCGTCCTGAGCCACAGCGCCCCGGCGGCGGACATCCGCCTGCTGCGTGTGCTCTGGCCCGACCCCGGCCACGCCCCCCACGCGGGCCAGTTCTTCACCCTGCGCAGCTGGGGGGCGGAGGAAGCGCCCTTCCTCTCCCGGCCCATCAGCGTCCACAAGTGGGAGCCCGAGACTCTGACCGTCTCCTTCCTCTACCAGATCGTGGGGCAGGGCACCGCCCGGCTGGCGGCCCTGAAAGAAGGGGACGCCCTGCAGCTGACCGGCCCCATGGGCAACGGCTTTGATGTGCCGGACATCGCCGCCCGGTACGAAAAGATCGCCCTGGTGGGCGGCGGCATCGGCACGGCCCCTCTGTACCAGCTGGCCCGGGAGCTGGCGGCGGCCGGCCGGAAGCCGGACGTGTTTTTCGGTTTCCGGGACGAGCCCTACTGCATGGAGCAGTACCGGGGGCTGGCAGGGCTGGTCAAGGTGTCCACCGACAGCGGCCGGGTGGGGTTCCACGGCTTTGTCACCCAGCTGTATGACCCGGCGGCGTATGACGTGGTCCTGATCTGCGGGCCCACCCCCATGATGCGCAACGCGGCCCGGCTGTGCGCCGAAAAGGGCACGCCCTGCCTGGTCAGCCTGGAAAAAAAGATGGCCTGCGGCATCGGGGCCTGCCTGGGCTGCACCATCGAGACGGCGTCCGGGGCCAGGAGCGTCTGCAAGGACGGCCCCGTCTTTGCGGGAACGGAGGTGTTTGGATGGCAGACCTGAGAACGGAACTGCTGGGCTTTGTCATGAACAGCCCGGTGATCGGCGCGTCGGGCACGGTGGGCTACGGCGTGGAGTATGAGGACCTGGCCGACTTTGCCAGGATCGGCGGCATTTCGGGCAAGGGGCTGACCCTGCACGGCCAGTACGGCAACAAGGGCGAGCGCCTCTGGGAGACCCCCTCGGGCCTGATCAACAGCATCGGCCTGCAAAACCCCGGGGTGCAGCACTTTATCGACGTGGAGCTGCCCGAGATGCTGGCCCTGAAGCGGCAGTACGGCACGGTGGTGATCGCGAATCTGGGCGGCCACAGCGAGGAAGAATATGTGGAGGGCGCGGCCCTGCTGGACGGCAGCGCCGTGGACATCGTCGAGCTGAACATCAGCTGCCCCAACGTCAAGCAGGGGGGCATGGCCTACGGCGTCAAGGCCCAGGCCGCCGGCGAGGTGGTGCGGATGGTCCGCGCCGCCTGCCGCAAGCCCCTGATGGTCAAGCTGAGCCCCCAGGCCGAGGACATCCCCGCCATGTGCCGGGCGGTGGAGGCGGCCGGGGCCGACGCCATCAGCCTGACCAATACCTTCCAGGCCTGCGCCATCGACCTGGAAAAGCGCCGCCCCGTCTTTGACAACATCTTTGCGGGGCTGTCCGGGCCGGCGGTGCGCCCCATCGCCCTGCGGATGGTCTGGCAGGCGGTGGGCGCCGTCAGCATCCCGGTGGTGGGCCTGGGCGGCATCGCCACCGGCCGCGACGCGCTGGAATTTATCATGGCGGGGGCCGCGGCGGTCCAGGTGGGGGCGGCCAACTTTGCCAACCCCCGGGCCATGAGCGCCGTGGCGGAGGAAATGGCCGCCTGGATGGACGCCCACGGGGTGAAGGACCTGGCCGAGATCCGGGGCTGCGCCCGGTAAATATACGCCGGTATAGCGCATATATGCTGGAATAAAAGAATATTCCAAATCAATTTGCATTTTCCGCCCTCGCGTGTTACAATACCGTGAGAAGGACGTTTTTTGGACTTTTTGAGAGAATCAAGGGAGAAAGATTATGAGTGAAGCGATCGAGATTTTGAAGAGCTGCGATGCGTTCCTGGAGGGGCACTTCCTGCTGTCGTCGGGCCGCCATTCCAGCGCCTACTGCCAGATGGCCTATTTGCAGCAGTACCCGGACCGGTGCGCCGAAGTGATGGCCCCCGTGGCCGCCAAGATCAAGGAGCTGGGCGCCGACGTCATCGTCGGGCCCGCCATGGGCGGCATCGTCTACGCCTACGAGCTGGCCCGCCAGACCGGCCTGCGGGCCATCTTCACCGAGCGGGTGGACAATGTGATGACCCTCAAGCGGTTCGTCATCCACCCGGGCGAAAAGTGCGTCATCGCCGAGGACGTGGTCACCACCGGCATCTCCTCCCTGGAGACCAAGCGGGCCATCGAGGAGGCCGGCGGCATCTGCCTGGGCATCACCTGCGTGGTGGACCGCACCAAGCCCGAGGCGCCGTCCCCCATCCCCATCCTGGCCAGCGCCCTCAAGCTGGACCTGCCCAACTACGCCCCCGAGGAGTGCCCCCTGTGCAAGGAGGGCAAGCTGCCTCTGGTGCACCTGGGCAGCCGCAAGATGAGCCAGCAGGCCAAGCAGACCCTGTGACGCCTGCGCGAGAGTGAACGAGGGAACGCAATGAACGCATATCTTCTTTTGGCAAACGGGATGGTTTTTGCGGGCCAGTCGGTGGGCGCTGCGGGCGTCACGGTGGGCGAGGTGGTCTTTGCCACCGGCATGGTGGGCTTTGAAGAGACCCTGACCGACCCCAGCTACTACGGCCAGATCATCACCCAGACCTACCCCCTGATCGGCAACTACGGGATGAACCGCTGGGACATGGAGTCGGGCAAAGTCTGGGCCCGGGGCTACATCGTCCGGGAGGCCTGCAGGACCCCGTCCAACTGGCGCTCGGAAGAGACGCTGGACAGCTTTTTGAAGAAAAACAACATCATCGGCATCGAGGGGATCGACACCCGCCACCTGACCCGGGTGATCCGGGAGAGCGGCGTGATGAACGGCGCGATCCTGACCGGGTTCGACCCCGCCGACCCCGCCAACCGGGACAAGACCGAGGCCCTGCTGGCCGAGGTGAGGGCCTACGCCGTCACCGGGGCGGTGGCCGCCGTCACCTGCGGCGCGCCGGAGGTGCACAACCCCGCCGGCGCCCCCCACATCGTCCTGATGGACTACGGCTGCAAGCGGAACATCGTCCGCTGCCTGACCCGCCGGGGCTGCAAGGTGACGGTGATGCCCGCCTTTTCCACCGCGGAGCAGGTGGCCGCGCTGGACCCCGACGGCATCATGCTGTCCAACGGCCCCGGCGACCCCGCCGAGCCGGTCCAGGCCATCGAGAACCTGCGCCGCATTTTTGAGCTGGGCATCCCCACCTTCGGCATCTGCCTGGGGCACCAGCTGTCGGCCCTGGCCGCCGGCGCCAAGACCACCAAGCTGAAATACGGCCACCGGGGCGCCAACCAGCCGGTGACCGACTTTGCCAGCGGCCGCACCTTCATCACCAGCCAGAACCACGGCTATGCGGTGGTGGGGGACCAGCTGCCCCCCGAGATGGGTTCCGTCGCCCAGGTCAACGCCAACGACGGCACCTGCGAGGGCATCCAGTACAAGAAGTGGAACTGCTTTACCGTCCAGTTCCACCCGGAAGCGAACGGCGGCCCCAAGGATACCGAGTTCCTCTTCGACCGCTTCCTGACCAATGTGAAAAAAGCAAAGGAGGCGCGCTGATATGCCCAAGGACCCCAGAATCAAAAAGGTGCTGGTCATCGGCTCGGGCCCGATCATCATCGGCCAGGCGGCTGAGTTCGACTATTCGGGCACCCAGGCCTGCCGGGCCCTCAAGGCGGAGGGGATCGAGACGGTGCTGCTCAACTCCAACCCCGCCACCATTATGACCGACCCCGACGTGGCCGACCACGTCTACATCGAGCCCATGACCCTGGAGGTGGTGGAGCGCATCCTGGACATCGAAAAGCCCGACTCGGTGCTGCCCAACCTGGGCGGTCAGATGGGCCTGAACCTGTCCATGGAGCTGGCCCGCAGCGGCTATCTGGACCGCACCGGCATCCGGCTGCTGGCCTGCAAGCCCGAGACCATCGACCGCGCCGAGGACCGGGAGCTGTTCAAGGAGACGATGGAAAAGCTGCACCAGCCCATCATCCCCTCGGAAGTGGTGGAGACCCTGGAGGACGCCCTGGCCTGCGCCGACCGCATCGGCTACCCCGTCATCGTCCGGCCGGCCTTTACCATGGGCGGCACCGGCGGCGGCATCTGCGAGGACAAGGCCAAGCTGATCGAGATCGGCACCAACGGCCTGCGGCTTTCCCCCATCCACCAGATTTTGGTGGAAAAGTGCATCGCCGGCTGGAAAGAGATCGAATATGAGGTGATGCGGGACCACAAGGGCAACGTCATCACCGTCTGCAACATGGAGAACCTGGACCCCGTGGGCATCCACACCGGCGACTCGGTGGTGGTGGCCCCCAGCCAGACCCTGAGCGACCACGAATACCAGATGCTGCGCACCGCGGCGCTGGACATCATCACCGAGCTGGGCATCGAGGGCGGCTGCAACTGCCAGTTTGCCCTCAAGCCCGACAGCTTCGACTACGCCGTCATCGAGGTCAACCCCCGTGTGTCCCGCTCGTCGGCGCTGGCCTCCAAGGCCACCGGCTACCCCATCGCCAAGGTGGCCACCAAGATCGCCATCGGCTACACCCTGGACGAGATCACCAACGACGTCACCGGCAAGACCTGCGCCTGCTTTGAGCCGGCGCTGGACTACATCGTGGTCAAGTACCCCAAGTGGCCCTTTGACAAGTTCGTCTATGCGGACAAGTCCCTGGGCACCCAGATGATGGCCACCGGCGAGGTGATGAGCATCGGCAACAGCTTCGAGGCCGCCATGATGAAGGCCGTCAGCTCCATCGAGCTGGGGATGGACACCCTGACCCACAAGCCCTTTGAGGAGCTGGACGACCGCGAGGTGATCGCCCACCTGCATGTGCAGGACTCCGAGCGGGTGTTCTGCGTCTACGAGGCCCTCAAGCGGGGCATCGACCACCAGACCATCTACGACATCACCAAGATCGACTGGTGGTTTTTGGACAAGATGCAGCACCTGGCCGACCTGGAAAACGGCCTGGCCCGCTGCAACGGCGTCCTGAGCGCCGAACAGTATAAGGAAGCCAAGAAGTACGGCTTCCAGGACAAGACCATCCGCCGGCTGGCGGGGGTGGAGCAGCTGCCGGTGGAGGACTACCGCGCCGGCTTCAAGATGGTGGACACCTGCGCAGCCGAGTTCTCGGCCAACACCCCCTATTTCTACTCCACCTACGACGGGGACAACGAGGCCGCCGCCTTTATCCAGGAGAAAGAGGCCGGCCAGCCCCACAAAAAGCGCATCCTGGTGTTTGGCTCGGGGCCCATCCGCATCGGCCAGGGCATCGAGTTCGACTACTGCTCGGTCCACTGCGTCTGGACCCTGAAAAAGCACGGCTGCGAGGCCATCCTGGTCAACAACAACCCCGAGACCGTCTCCACCGACTTTGACACCGGCGACCGCCTCTACTTCGACCCCCTGACCCCGGAAAGCGTGGACAACATCATCGCCACCGAAAAGCCGGACGGCTGCGTGGTCCAGTTCGGCGGCCAGACCGCCATCAAGCTGGCCAAGCACATGGACGAGATCGGCCTGCCCATCCTGGGCACCCCCGCCGACGCCATCGACGAGGCCGAGGACCGGGAGCGCTTTGACGAGCTGCTGGAGCGCTGCGGCATCCCCCGCGCCCCCGGCCGCACCGTCTACACCCTGGACGAGGCCCTGGCCGCCGCCGACGAGATCGGCCTGCCGGTGCTGATGCGCCCCTCCTACGTGCTGGGCGGCCAGAACATGATCGTGGCCTACACCCAGGCCGACGTCATCGAGTATATGGGCGTCATCACCGAGCACGTGGACATGGACCACCCCGTCCTGCTGGACAAATACATCCAGGGCGTGGAGTGCGAGGTGGACGCCATCTGCGACGGCACCGACTACCTGATCCCCGGCATCATGGAGCAGGTGGAGCGCACCGGCGTCCACTCGGGCGACTCGATCTGCGTGTATCCGGCGCAGCACCTGTCCCAGAAGGTGATCGACACCATGGTGGACTACACCGGCCGCTTTGCCCGCGAGCTGAAGGTGGTGGGCCTGGTCAACGTCCAGTACGCGGTGGCCGACGGCAAGGTGTACGTCATCGAGGTCAACCCCCGGTCCTCCCGCACCGTGCCCTATATCTCCAAGGTGACCGGCGTGCCCATGGTGGACCTGGCGGTCCGCTGCTGCCTGGGCGAAAAGCTGGCGGACATGGGCTACGGCACCGGCCTGCACCCCAACGCCCCCTATGTGGCGGTCAAGGTGCCGGTGTTCAGCTTCGAAAAGCTGCACGGGGTGGACACCCAGTTCGGCCCCGAGATGAAGTCCACCGGCGAGGTGCTGGGCATCGCGCCCAACTACCACGACGCCCTGCTCAAGGGCCTGATCGGCGCGGGCTATACCTTTAAGACCCCCGGCCCCGCCAGCTGCTGCATCTTCACCGTCAAGGACAGCGACAAGCCCGAGTTCGTGGACATTGCGTGGAAGCTGAAGAGCATGGGCTACAAGCTGTACGGCACCTCCGGGACCTGCGCCTGGCTGAACAAGCATATGGTGCCCTGCAACGAGGTGCGCAATATGTCGGGCGAGGCGCCCAACATCATCGACCTGCTCCAGAGCGGGCTGGTGGACTACGTCTTTTCCACCAGCGCCAAGGGCCGCGACCCCCGGCGGGACTCGGTCCGGCTGCGCCGCAAGGCCGTCGAGCTGAGCATCCCCTGCATCACGGCGGTGGATACGGCCAACGCTTTGGTCAACTGCCTGCGCAGCGACCACAGCCTGAAAAATGTGCCGCTGGTGGACATTGCGACGCTGTATAAGGAAAAATAAGGCTTCGTGTGCACAGGATGCTGTTTCGTGCGCAGAGTATCGCTTTGCCAAAGCCCCTTTGCTATACTCTACGACGAAAATTTTGCAAAAGTACGTTACTTTTACGAGTTTCTTGGAGCTTCTCCACAAACAGGGGGAGTTCTGTACAGAAAAGCTGTTCCAGGAGGATATTGTTACATGACCCGTTCCCAGATGATCGAGACTGTCGCCCGCAAGACCGGCTTCCCCGAGAGCCAGGTGGAGACGACGATGGACGCTATGTTTGACCAGATCGCCGAGTGCCTGCGGGCCGACGAGAAGGTGACCATCGCCGGTTTCGGCCGTTTCGAGATGCGTCCCCGCAAGCCCAAGGCCTACACCAACCCCAAGACCAAGGTGTCCAGCCGGCTGGAGTCCACCTCGATCCCCGGCTTCAAGGCCAGCGGCCGCTTCAAGCAGAAGCTGGAGGCCGCCCGTGCAGCCGCCGCGGCAGACAAGGCAATGGAAGAGACGGCGTAACCCCCGATACGACAAGGCCGGACGCGGCAGGCGTCCGGCCTTTTTCTTTTTCCTGCTGACATTTTGAGCGCCGCGTGTTATACTGATATTATAATGGCATATTGTCGGAAAATCCCGGCCCGGCCCGGCGCCGGGTGCAAAGCGGCAGGGGCGGCCGGGGCCCCGCAAAGCGCGGTGCAAAACGCGCGGAGAACACCCCATTTAGAATAGGACGGAGAAACCATGCGTTACAGTGAATTACAGTGCAGCGAAGCCATCCACCGTGCCGTGGAGCGGATGGGCTTTGACGAAATGACCGAGATCCAGGAAAAGGTGATCCCTCTGATGATGGCGGGCCGGGACGTGATCGCCAAGGCCCCCACCGGCACCGGCAAGACCTGCGCCTTCGGCATCCCGGTGGCCGAGCACATCGAGGCGGACGAGGCGTATCCCCAGGCGGTGATCCTGGCCCCCACCCGGGAGCTGGCCCAGCAGATCGCCGGCGATATGGAGGACCTGACCCACTTTATGCCGGCGGTCAAGGTGGCCTGCGTCTACGGCGGCGCCAACATGGACAAGCAGGCCCGCCGCCTGGCCGAGGGCTGCCAGATCGTAGTGGCCACCCCCGGCCGCCTGATGGACCACTACAAGCGCCGCAGCATCGACCTGAGCCATGTGGCCCAGATCGTCCTGGACGAGGCGGACGAGATGCTGAACATGGGCTTTTACAAGGATGTGCGGCACATCATCGACCTGATGAAGAACCGAAAGGCCCTGTCCATGTTCTCGGCCACCATCAGCCGCGAGGTGATGGACATCGGCTGGCTCTACCAGCGGGATGCGGAGGAAGTCACCGTCCAGCCCCGGGAAGAAAGCCAGCCCAAGATCACCCAGTACAAGCTGGAGACCTCGGGCCGCAACAAGCTGTCCGACCTGGCCCAGCTCATCATTGGGGAGGGTTACAAGCGGGTGATGGTGTTCTGCGACACCAAGTTCGCCACCGCCACCCTGGCCAACCAGCTGGCCCGGCTGGGCTTCTCGGTGGACTGCCTCCACGGGGACCTGTCTCAGAAGGACCGCAACCGCATCATGCAGAGCTTCCGGGGCGGGAAGGTGTCCATCCTGGTGGCCACCGACGTGGCCGCCCGGGGCATCGACGTGTCGGACGTGGACGCCGTCATCAATTACGACGTCCCCTCGGACAACGAGCACTACACCCACCGCATCGGCCGCACCGGCCGCGCCAAAAAAGAAGGGGTCAGCTACCTGTTCTATATGCCCGACGAGAAAAAGCGGGTGGACGAGCTGCTGCGGATGACCCGCAACACCGAGCTGTGCCTGCCGGTCCACTTCGATTTCAACCACGAGCACATCGTGGTGGAGGAAAAGAAGGACACCGGGGACAAGTTCCAGATCCGGAGCTACTTTTGAGGAGGCAAGGCCATGGCGTTTGATTTCAAGAAAGAGTATAAGGAATATTATCTGCCCAAGAACAAGCCGGAGATCGTCACTGTCCCGCCCATGAAGTATATCGCCGTGCGGGGGGAGGGCGACCCCAATGCGGAGGGCGGCGCTTACCAGCAGGCCATCAGCGTGCTGTATGCCGTGGCCTATACGCTGAAAATGAGCCACAAGACCGACCACAAGATCGAGGGCTTCTTTGAATATGTAGTGCCCCCGCTGGAAGGCTTTTGGCAGCAGGAAGCGCCCGGCGCGATCGACTACAGCCGGAAAGAAGCGTTCCGGTGGGTCTCGGTGATCCGCGTGCCCGATTTTGTGACCCAGGCAGATTTCGACTGGGCCGTGGAAGCTGCGTCCAGAAAGAAAAAGCTGGACTGTTCCAGCGCGGAGTTCCTGACCATAGACGAAGGGCTTTGCGTGCAGATGATGCACCTGGGACCCTTCGACACAGAACCGGAAAGCGTGGCCCTGATGGACGCCTATCTCAAAGAGGAAGGCTATGCCAATGATTTTTCCGGGGAACGGATGCACCATGAGATCTATTTGTCGGATGCGAGAAAAGTGCCGCCGGAGAAATGGAAAACCGTGCTCCGTCACCCCATCCGCCGTATGGAATAAACGGGAAGAAAAGGCTGGATACTACGTGTATCCGGCCTTTTTTGCGCCCGGAGAAGAAAGAAAGGAAAAGTATGACATTTTTTGTAAAAAAAGGGTTGACAAAAGGGCGTGGTTGTAGTATTATATTCGAGCGCTCCACGGAGC
>OESA01000227.1_pt1 | contig 17788 bp, 15 predicted proteins | sample 1540101 | NCBI WGS metagenome assembly OESA01 (sample SAMEA3891891, study PRJEB23780) | metagenome | biome: terrestrial biome; feature: animal house; material: Caecal content | place: Italy | collected 2015-05-05 | reverse complement strand
AGGTATCAATCGGTTTGGGCCTTGTTTGAAAATTGGAAATGTGCCCAACGGCGAGGGATTTTTTCGCCAGACAAGGCGATTTGACGCGGCAATACTTTGTGTATTGCAAGGAAAATCAACGCAGTATGGCGGAAAAAGACCCGCCGTTTGGGTATATTGACATTTTTCAAACATGGCCCAGATGAAAACAGAGCCGTCTCCGGCTGTGCCCCTGGATGACGCCGTGCGCATTGGGACGCGCACCTCGGCTTCTCCGGGGCGATGCAGTAAAATTTATTATACCAAGTTCCATAGGAATTGACAAGTGCGGAGTGGACCTGTCCCGGCGCGGGGAACCTTTTGCGGTCTGAATCGGCCGCCTGCAGGGGCTGTGGGAGGAAAAAACTCATTTCCCCTCTTTTCAAACGGCGGCTTTTCCGGTATAATAATAACCCTGCGATCGAGACACTTTACAGCGTTACCGCGTTAAACAGAGGAACTGGGAAAGGAATGTTATGGAAGAACAACTGACCAAAAAATACGGCCTGCCCACCGCCATTGCCATGGTGATCGGCATTGTCATCGGAAGCGGAATCTTTTTCAAAGCGGAAAAAATTCTCACCGCGACCGGCGGCGATCTGAAGACGGGAATACTGGCCTGGCTGCTGGGCGGGTGTATCGCCATTGCCAGCGCCTGCGCCTTCGCGGTGATGGCCACCCGCTATGAGAAGGTGGGCGGCGTGGTGGACTACGCCGAGGCCACCGTGGGTGAGGACTACGCCTATTACCTGGGCTGGTTCATGGCGGCGGTGTACTTCCCCTGTCTCACCAGCACCCTGTGCTGGGTGTCCGCCCGGTACACCTGCGTCCTGCTGGGCTATGACATTTTGAGCGGCCCCTGTCTGGCCATCACCATGCTCTACATGGCCCTGGTATACTTTATGAACGCCACCGCCCCCAGGCTGGCGGGCAAGTTCCAGGTCTCTCTCACCGTCATCAAGCTGGTGCCCATCCTGCTCATGGCAGTCATCGGCACTGTAGCCGGGCTGCGCTCCGGCCTGATTGTGGAGAACTTCACCGCCGCCGCGGCAGCGGATGCGGTGGAAAGCCCCCTCTTTGCCGCGCTGGCGGCCACCTCTTTCGCCTATGAGGGCTGGGTCATCGCCACCACCATCAACGCGGAGATCAAAAACGCCAAGCGCAACCTGCCCCTGGCCCTGGTGTTCGGCGTGTTTCTGCAGCCGGCGGTGACCCAGTCCTTCGGCATCTATCCCGACGCCTGGATGCAGGACCGGTACTATAGATGGTATGGGGTCATCACCGGATTTATGACCAACCTGACCAACCTGGAGATCGACGAGCCGGAGGGCTACAGCGAGGAGGCGGTGAATGCCCTGCTGGACGAGACGGAGGCCGCCGGAGCGATCCGGACGGGGCCCAACTTCCCGGACAGCTATGCGGCCCGCACCGACCCCGCCGCCATCGAGAAGGAGCCCACCATCATCTATGTGATGGACGAATCCTACTGGGACGTCAGCGAGCTGGAACAGTACGGCGTCACCTTCGACACCGACGTCTCGCCCAACCTCCACGCCCTGCAGCAGACCAGCGCGTACGGCAAGGTGTACAGCCCCAGCTTTGGCGGCGGCACCTGCGACGTGGAGTTCGAGGCCCTGACCGGCCACTCGGTGGGCTTCCTGCCCTCGGGGTGCAAGCCCTACCAGCAGCATGTCACCCGGCCCATGTTCGCGCTGCCTTCCTATTTAAAGGACAGGGGATACCAGACCGCGGCGGTCCACTGCTACTACGCCAAATACTGGAGCCGGAACACCGCCTACCCCAACCTGGGCTTTGACGATTTTATCAGCCTGGAGGACATGCGCGGGGTGGAAAAGGTCCGGGGCTACTACTGGAAAGGGGGCCTCGTCACCGACGCCTCGATGGGCGAGCAGATCATCGGGGAATACGAGCGGCTCAAGGCCGCCTCGGACGCGCCGGTCTTTCTCCATGCGGTGACCATGCAGAACCACACCAACTACAACGCCGCCAACTACCCCGACGACCAGCGGGTCCACGTCACCAGCGCGCCGGCCGGCCTCAAGGCCAGCACGGTGGGCGCGCTGGAGGACTTTGCCACCGGCGTGCGGGACGCCGACGCGCTGCTGGGGCAGCTGGTGAGCTATTTTTCCCAGGTGGACGAGCCTGTCATCCTGGTGTTCTGGGGGGACCACTACAACCCCATCGACTCGGGCTACGACGTCTACACCGCCACCGGCTACGCCAGCGCGGACAGCGCCGACCCCCGGCTGCACCAGACCACCCTGCTGATGTGGTCCAACTACAGCAATTATCAGGTGGATCTCGGGACCATCGCCGCCTACGAGATCTCGCCGGTCATGATGGACCTGTTCGGGCTGGAGCAGCCCCTCTACTTCCAGTACCTGAACCGGCAGCTGCGCTACGGCTACCGCAGCTGCACCGGCGGTGTGACGGTGAACTGGGACGGCACGGCGGGCCGGGGCCTGACCGGGCGCCAGACCGCCTGGCGGCAGGACCACTGGCTGCTGCAGTACGACCTGATGTTCGGCAAGGGGTACGCCCTGGACCGGATGGGCCTTCAGCTGGAAAAAACAGAGTAAAATCCCCCGCAAATACGAAAATCGGTCTTGCAACCGGGCCCGCAGTGTGGTATCATATTACAGGTGTGTCCGGCCAGACCGGCCGGCCGCCGGAACGCATCACACACGCATCACTATGCCCTTATGTGCCTCCTGCGGGAGGTGGAGGGCAGTCCGCATCCCCCTGTACCATGCGGGGCGGGCGGATCACGGTGTGCGGAGGTAAAACAATTTGGAGGTAATGTAACATGGCAGTCATTTCTATGAAGCAGCTTCTCGAAGCAGGCGTGCACTTCGGTCACCAGACCCGCCGCTGGAACCCCAAGATGGCGAAGTATATCTTCACCGAGCGCAACGGCATCTATATCATCGACCTGCAGAAGACCGTCAAGAAGCTGGATGAGGCTTACAACTACGTCAAGGAAGTCGCAGCCGAGGGCGGCGAGATCCTGTTCGTCGGCACCAAGAAGCAGGCCCAGGAGTCCATCCGCGACGAGGCCACCCGCTGCGGCATGCACTACGTCAACGCCCGCTGGCTGGGCGGCATGCTGACCAACTTCCGCACCATCCGCAAGCGCATCGACCGGATGGAGCAGCTGAAGAAGATGCAGGAGAACGGCACCTTCGAGCTGCTGCCCAAGAAGGAAGTGGCCAAGCTGGAGCTGGAGATGGAGAAGCTGGACAAGTACCTGGGCGGCGTGAAGAACATGAAGACCCTGCCCAAGGCCCTGTTCATCGTCGATCCCCACAAGGAGCGCATCGCCGTCTCCGAGGCCCGCAAGCTGCACATCCCCATCATTGCGATCGTCGATACCAACTGCAACCCCGATGAGATCGACTGGGTCATCCCCGGCAACGACGACGCCATCCGCGCTGTCAAGCTGATCGCCGGCGCCATGGCGGACGCCGTCCTGGAGGGCAAGCAGGGCAACCAGGAGGCTGCCCCCGCTGAGGAAGCCGCCAACGCCTGATTTCTCCGCCCGGATACCCCAACGTATAGAATAGGAGAGGATTACAATGGCTATTTCTGCAAAGGACGTTATGGAGCTGCGCAAGCAGACCGACTGCGGCATGATGGAGTGCAAGAAGGCTCTGACCGACGCCGAGGGCGATTTTGCCAAGGCCATCGAGCTGCTGCGTGAGCGCGGCCTGGCCACCGCCGCCAAGAAGGCCGGCCGTGTGGCCGCCGAGGGCATGGTCTACGCCGACTACTGCGCCGAGTGCAAGGTGGGCGTGGTCATCGAGGTCAACGCCGAGACCGACTTCGTCGCCAAGAACGACAAGTTCGTCGAGTTCGTCAAGGAAGTCTCCAAGGTCATCATGCAGCAGAACCCCGCCGACGTCGAGGCTCTGATGGGCTGCAAGATGGGCGAGGGCACGGTGGATGACGCACTCAAGCAGCTGATCCTGGTCATCAAGGAGAACATCAAGGTCCGCCGTTTTGTCCGCTACGAGGGCCCCTGCGCCGCTTACGTCCACGGCGGCGGCACCCACGCCGTCCTGGTCAACTTCGAGACCTCCGACGAGATCGCCGCCAAGCCCGAGTTCGCGGCTTACGGCAAGGACATCGCCATGCAGATCGCTGCCGCCAACCCCAGCTACCTGGACGAGGCCAGCGTCCCCGCTGCCGTTGTTGACAAGGAAAAGGAGATCATGCTGGTCCAGATGGCCAACGATCCCAAGAACGCCAACAAGCCCGAGGCTGTCAAGATCAAGATGATCGAGGGCAAGATGAAGAAGTACTACAAGGAGAACTGCCTGGTGGACCAGGAGTTCGTCAAGGACAGCGAGCTGTCCGTGGCACAGTACACCGCCAAGGTGGCCAAGGAGCTGGGCGGCGAGATCAAGATCGTCAAGTTTGCCCGCTTCCAGAAGGGCGAGGGCCTGGAGAAGCGCAGCGACGACTTCGCCGCTGAAGTTGCCAGCATGGTGAAGTAAGCCATCCGGCACAAGTCCCATACAAGCAGAAGGCGCGGTATCGGCAAGGATACCGCGTCCTTTTTTGCTGCCGGGCCCAAAAGTTTGCCCGCAGCCCTTGACTTTTGTACTTTCCTGTGCTAAAGTGAATGGGTAACCATCCCCAGCAAGGACAGGAGGCCCTTATGCCCATGCAAGATAAAAACCCCAGACGCAACGCCCTGACCGACGCGCTGTTTGACGCCATCCTCAGCCTGCAGGACCGGGAAGAGTGCTACCAGTTTTTCGACGACCTGTGCACGGTCAAGGAGATCGCCGATATGTCCCAGCGGCTGGAGGCCGCCAAGCTCCTGCTGGCGGGCAAGACCTATGAGCAGATCGTCAAATCGGCCGAGATCAGCACCGCCACCATCAGCCGGATCAACCGCTGCATCCAGTACGGCAGCGGGGGCTACCAGATCGTGATCGACCGGATGGCCCAAAAGCAGGGGGACAAGTAAGCCTGGCACCCCGGGCGGCCCGGCGGCATAGACTGGCGTATCCACAAAGAGAAAGGGAGGATACCCACTATGACCAACGCCCCGTGCTCCGGCATCGAGCCCCGCTCGATGGACCAGACCGTCCTCGATTTGATGGAGGCTGTCGCCCTGCAGGAAAAAGCCCTGAGCGAAGTCCTCTGTGCCGAAAGCCAGAAGATGCGGGCAGCCCTGGACCTGGAGGACCTCGACCTGGGCAAGCTGCTGGAAATGAACGACTCGGCCGTCAGCCTGATCCATGCCGTGGCCAACCTCGGCCTGCTGCTCAAGGATAAGCTGGAGCTGATCGTCAACAACCTGCCCTACGAGGGAAGCGCCAGCGGCTCGGCCGACGGGGGCGACCCCATCGGCTGAGGCGGCAGCCCTCCCGGGAAACAAGCCGCCGGAAAAGGCGTCGTTTTTTGGCGCGCGGAGCCCGTCCCACCTTATGGGACGGGCGCTTTGCGCTGTCCGCCCGCCGGTTAATATGGAAAATTTATTAAATCCTCGCCTCAGAATTGCCCGCCGGGGCAATTTGTGCTATACTACCTACTGTATATCCATCACGATAAAAGGAGGAGCGCCGTTTGCTACCCTACGATGCTGTCCTGTTTGATGTGGACGGAACCCTGCTGGATTCCGCCCCGGGCATCCTTTCCACCCTGCGCGAGGTCTTTCACACCATGGGGACGGACATCGCCGGGGTGGACCTGATGCGCTATATCGGGCCCCCTCTGCGGGACACCTTTGCCGAGTATTACCCCGACGAAGCCCGGATCGAACAAGCCACCGAGCTCTACCGCGCCAGCTACGCGGTCCGGGGCTGCCACATCTGCAAGCCCTATCCCGGCGCGGCCGCGATGCTGCGCCGGCTGCGGGCGGCGGGGCTGACCATCTGCACCGCCACCTGCAAGCCCACCCAGGTGGTGACGCCCATTTTGGAGGAGCAGGGCCTTGCGCCTCTGATCGACTTCATTGCGGGGGCGTCGATGGACACCAGCCGCGACACCAAGGCCGGGGTGATCCGCTACGTGCTGGACCAGCCCCTGCTGCAGGGCAAGCGGGCTTTGATGGTAGGGGACAGGCACGACGACATGCGCGGCGCGGCAGCCTGCGGGCTGGACGCGGCGGCGGTCCTCTATGGCTATGGCAGCCGGGCAGAGCTGGAGCCCTTCGGGCCCAGGCTGTATGCCGCAAGCTGCGAACAACTGGCGGACCTCCTTCTGGAAACGCCGGTCTAACAGAGAGATGGGGAAGATGATACCATGAGTCGAAATTCACAGTCCATGACGCCGATCCAGAAGCAGGCGGTGCTTGTCTGCGCCGTCTGTGCCCTGGCGATCCTGATTACGGCCAGCGTCACCTATGTGCTGCTGGCCACCAAGGGCGGCAGCCCTTCGTCCAGCAGCGTGCCCCAGGTGGAAGAGCCGGATGACCTGGCCACCCACTACCAGGTGAACACCCAGTCCGCCGCCCTTTTGACCGAGACGGCCGACGCCGGCGAGGCCTACCTCAGCGACACCCTGTTCCTGGGGGATTCCAACACCGTGCGGCTGTACAACAACGGTCTGATCACCCTGCAGCAGTTCTGCGCCAAGGAGGGCATCGGCATCCAGACGGCCCTTTCGGAGCCTCTGGTCACCTTCCGGGGGACCGACCAGCGGTACACCATGGCCCAGGCGGTGGCAATGATGAAGCCCCGCCGGGTGGTCATCACCCTGGGCACCAACGACAACGGGATGGAGGTCGAGACCTTCATCGGCTATTACACCCAGTTGGTCCAGGAGATCCAGGCCAGCTATCCCTACACCGACATCATTGTCAACACCATCCCGCCGGTGCCCCAGGATCACTCCAACTACCCCTCCACCTCCCAGGAAAAGATCGACGACTTCAACATGGCCCTGCTGACCATGTGCGAGAACCTGGGGGTCAAGTTCCTGAACAGCGCCGAGGTCCTCAAGGACCCCGCCACCGGTTTCGGGCTGGATGACTACTATATCGGCGGGGACATCCACCTCAAGAGCAGCGGCCTCAAGGCGGTGCTGAACTATCTCACCACCCACGCCTACGAGACCGAGGACCGCCGCCCCGACACCTCCAACATCCCCACCCGCACCCTGGAATACACCAGCAACCCCAGCGACCCGGTGGCCCCCAGCTCTTCGTCCGAAGCGGCGGGCGATGCCTTTGAAGCCCGCTACCGCATCGACCAGGCCGGCGGCACCCTGAGCAGCGGCGACGCTGCAGGGGAGACCTCGCTCCGCTTTGACGTCACCGGCGAACAGTCGGTCACCGTGACGGCGGTGCCGGACGACGGCTACTTCTTTGTCAACTGGAGCGACGGCGTCACCAGCCGCACCCGCACCGACAGCAACTTCAAGCAGAACCTGGATGTGACGGCCGTGTTCTCCCGCGCCTCGGTGGAGATCTCGGGCGAAGGCTCGGGCATCCTGGGGATGAACTATACCTTTACCGCCCGGCTCAGCGGCCAGTACGCCAAGGCGGAAAACCTGCACTGGTACGTCAACGGCGTAGAGTCGGAGGAGGCCGCCGGCCGGACCACCGTCTCCTTCATCGTGGACCCCCTGCTGGCCAACCAGACCTATACGGTCTACGCCGCCGTCACCTACAACGACAGCCAGGTGGTCAGCAACACCCTGACCGTCTCGTTTGAAAGCGGCATCGGCACCGGCTCCTCCAGCTCGAGCAGTTCGAGCAGTTCGTCTGGCTCGTCCAGCTCGGCGGGCAGCTCTTCTTCCAGTTCTTCCGGTTCCGGCAGCTCGAGCGGCGCGTCCTCCGGCAGCTCTTCCAGTTCCTCGGGCAGCTCCTCGGGCGCGTCCAGCACCCCGGAAGCCCCCTCGGAGGAAGCGTCGGCCTCCTCTTCCAGCTCCGGCAGCAGTTCTTCTGCTTCCGGCGCGGGCAGCAGCAGCCGTCCTTCTTCCAGCAGCCAGGCTTCCTCGGGCAGCTCGTCCAGCGAGGAGACCGACAGCTCCAGCAACAGCCGGCCTTCGTTGAGCAGCTCCGGCAACTCGAACAGCAGTTCCAGCAGCCGGCCGGCGTCCAGCTCGTCGCATTCGTCCAGCTCCAGCTCCCACGCAAGCTCGGCGGCAGACGGGTCCGATGACGCTTCGTCGGAGGCGCCCGCCTCTTCCAACAGCCGGCCTTCCAGCTCCAGCAGCAGCGCTTCCCGCGGCGAGGGCGAAGTCACGGTCAACGATCAGTTCGTTGACGGCCTGTTCGGGATCGTGGATTAAGACCGGAACTCTCCGCCTTCCGCCCGCATAAGCTGGGAGGAAAGGAGGGATTCGATGCCCGAACAGAGGAATATCCCGGTCTTTCGGCCCGGCGCCGGGGATGTGTCCAACGGCAGTGTGGATTACTACCCCATGGACTGGGAGATCGTCGGCCGGGAGGACCAGCCCGCAGCAGGGCGGGCCCGCAGCGGCTGCGGCTGCGCCCAGGAAGCCGCCGTACCGGAGGCCCCCGCGGCCCCCAGCCAGGACGGCGACGCCGGCGGCTATGACGATGAAATGGTAACCGAATGAACAAAGCCAGCTCTGCGTGGGCGGGGCTGGCTTTGTCTTGTACAATGGATTGGAACGATTTGGAACTTTTGAAACAGCAGAGAGGGAAGACCCATGGCAAAATATTACTGCATTCTATTCGACGCAGACAACACCCTGCTTGATTTTGACGCCGCCGAACGCAAGGCCCTGGCCGAGACCCTGACCCAGTACGGCATCGAGCCTTCCAGCGAGACGATGGAGACCTACCGCACCATCAACGAAGGGCTGTGGCGTCAGCTGGAAAAAGGCCAGATCCGCCGGGAAAAGCTGATGAACGAACGGTTCACACGCTTTTTGAAGGAGATCGGGGCCGCGGGCAACGGCGCGGAGATGAACCGCTTCTACCTGAACCAGCTGTCCACCCACCCCGACCTGATGGCGGGCAATGTGCTGGACGTGCTCCACGAGCTGGCGGAGGTGGCCACCATGGCCGTCGTCACCAACGGCTTTGACAAGGTGCAGAGCCGCCGGATCAAGGAGTCGGGGGTGGCCGCCTTTATGGAGGAGGTCTTTGTCTCCGAGCGGTCGGACAGCGAAAAGCCGGCCCGCAAGATCTTCGACACCGCCCTGCGGACCCTGGGTGTGGAAAACCGCAGCCACGTCCTGGTGGTAGGGGACAGCCTGAGCAGCGACATCCAGGGCGGCATCAACGCCGGGCTGGACACCTGCTGGCTCAACCGCGATCACGCCGAAAAACCGGGCCCGATCCGCCCGACCTATGAGATCGACGCCCTCGAGCAGCTCTATCCCATCGTAATGGAACCGGACGAGCTGGCCCGCGTGGGCATGAAAAACCGCCGCCACCAGGTCTGAGCCCGGCCGGACCTGGGGACGCAGAGTGTGGGGAAGAAACTATGTTACTAAATCTGGAACAGCTCGGCAAGAGCTTTGGGGAAAAGATCGTGCTGGAAAACGTGACGGCCAGCGTCGAGCGGGAGGACCGCATCGGCATCGTGGGCCAGAACGGCGCCGGCAAGACCACCCTCCTCAAGATCCTGACCGGCGAATACACCGACTATACCGGCGAGTTCAGCCTGACCCACGGCGTCACTCTGGGGTACCTGGCCCAGAACGCCAAACTGGACGCCACCCTGGACGTCTATGGGGAGATGCGCGCGACCTTTGCGCCGGTGCTGGACGCCATGGCCCAGATGCAGGTGCTGGAGCGGAAGATGGCCGCCAGCCCCAGCGACCCGGCTTTGCTGGAGCAGCACGCCGCCCTGCAGGCCGTGGTGGACGCCGCCGACGGCTACAACATGGATGTGAACATCAAAAAGGTGCTGGGGGGCATGGGCTTCCCCCAAAGCACCTGGGAGAAGAACGTGGGGGTGCTGTCGGGGGGCGAACTGACCCGCCTGCGCATCGCCAAGCTGCTTTTGGAAAAGCCGGACATCCTGATCCTGGACGAGCCCACCAACCACCTGGACTTTGCCACCATGGAATGGCTGGAGACCTACCTCAAGGGCTATTCCGGGGCGGTGCTGGTGGTCAGTCACGACCGGTACTTTCTGGACAACGTCTGCACCAAGATCTGGGAGGTGTCGGGCCGCAGCATGACGGTGTACAAGGGCAACTTCTCGGCCTATCTGCCCCAGAAAGAGGCGGCCGACGCCCTGCGCCAGAAGCAGCACGACGCGGACGTGGCCCTGGCCGAAAAGCTGCAGGACTACATCGACCGCAATCTGGTCCGAGCATCCACCACCAAAATGGCCCAGAGCCGCCGCAAGCAGCTGGAAAAGCTGGAGATCACCGAGGCCCCCAGGGACGAGACCAACCGGCTCAGCCTCCGCTTTGCGTACGACGTCGAGCCCTGGAACGAGCTGGTCATCCTGAAGAATCTGACCATCCGCATCGGGGACCGCGTCCTGCTGGAGCCCTTCACCTACACCGTCTGCCGGGGCCAGCGGCTGGTCATCGCCGGGCCCAACGGGGCGGGCAAGTCCACCCTGATGCAGGTGCTGGACGGCAAGCGCCGCCCCTCGGGCGGGATGGTCCGTCTGGGCACCGGCGCCCGGCCCAGCATCTTTGAGCAGCAGCAGCACCGGGCCGGCGCCGGCCGGGTGATCGACGCCATCTGGGACAAGTACCCCCAGATGACCGAGCTGGAGGTGCGCAGCCACCTGGCCCGGCTGGGCTTCCGGGGGGAGACGGTCTTTAAGGACTGCGCCGCGCTTTCGGGCGGCGAGCTGGCCCGCCTCCGCTTTGCCGAGATCGTCCTGGAGCGGCCCAACCTGCTGTTCCTGGACGAGCCCACCAACCACCTGGACATCTACACCCGGGAGAACCTGACCGAGGCCCTGATGGCCTACACCGGCACCCTGCTCCTGGTCACCCACGACCGCCATCTGATGAACAGCCTGGCCTGCCCCATCCTGTATCTGGAAAACGGCAAGGCCACCCTCTACCCCAGCTACGACGCCCTGATGGGCCGCGCGGCCCCGGCCGCCCCCGCCCCCGAAAAGAGCGACGCCGCGGCCAAAGCCGGCTACGGCAAGGAGCAGCGCCGCCGCCGGGCCGAGCTGCGGGCCAAGATCAAGGCCTGCGAGGAGGAGATGGAGCGGTGCGGCGCCCGGGAAGTGGAGCTGGACAACGAGATCAACTCCCCCGAAGTCTACAACGACCCCCAGCTGCTGCGCCAGAAGAGCGACGAGCTGGAGGACCTGCGCTTCCACCAGGAGGAACTGTTTGCCGCCTGGGAAGCCGCCGTCGAAGAGCAGGAGCAGTACGAGCGCTCCCTGTCCGAATCCACCGGGGAAGCCGGGGCCTGACGCCCCAAAGGAGGCCGCCCATGCGCAACCAAAAACCAAGCAAAGCCAAGCAGGTCGCCCTGTCGGGGATGCTGTTTGCCCTGGCCATGGCCCTCTCCTTTGCGGAGGGCGCGCTGACCATCCCGGGCCTGCTGCCGGGGATGAAGCTGGGGCTGGCCAATGTGGTGGTCATGTACGCCCTGCTGTTCATGGGGGTGCGGCAGGCCCTTGTGCTGGACGTGCTCAAGGCGCTGTTCGTCTTTCTGGTGTCGGGGGCCACGGGCGGGTTCCTCTCCCTGTGCGGGGGGCTGCTCTCCCTGCTGGTGATGTGGCTGCTCTACGACGTGCTGCCCTTCCGGCCCACCTGGTTCATCCTGTCGGTGAGCGGGGCCTTTGCCCACAATGTGGGCCAGCTGATCGGCGCGGGGATCATCATCTCCTCGTCCCTGTCCCTCTACTATGCGCCGGTGATGCTGGTGCTGGGGCTGGTGATGGGCGCGCTGACCTCGCTGGTGCTGCGGGCTCTGCTGCCGGCGCTGGAAAAGCTGGGCTTCAATATACGGGAGCGGCATCCCTCATAAAATAACTCTGCGGCGGATGGAAAGCATTCCCGGGCTGTGCCTGCTGGCAAAAACAGTGGGACCCATTGCAACCGCCGCCGCGACCGGCTATAATACACAGGAACAGGGCCCTGCGCCCTGCCGCCTGACAGAACAAAGGCCGTGCCCGCCGCCAGACTGGGCGCGGCTTTGGGAGGTTCACACAATGTCTGAAAAAGTAACGATCAAGGTGGAGCGGCAGACGCACCATCTTCCTGCCATTGCCCTGCGCGGGCTGGTGGTCTTCCCAAACAACCTGGTCCACTTTGAGGTGGGCCGCGACAAGAGCATCGCCGCCATCGAGTGGGCGATGGGCAACAATTCCAACGTGTTCCTGGTCGCCCAGAAAAAGATGGACACCGACGAGCCCACCCGGGACGACCTGTTTACTTACGGCGTGGTGGCTGAGATCAAGCAGGTGCTGCGGGTCTCGGACGAGCTGGTCCGGGTGCTGGTGGAGGGCAAGTACCGCGCCCGCATGACCGACCTGGACGACGGCGGCAAGTTCCTGCTGGCAGCCGTCCAGCCCGCGCCGGTCCGCGGCCCGAAGGAAGAGGACGCCCTCCAGACCGACGCGATGGTCCGCAGCCTCAAGAGCGTCTTTGACGATTACCTGGCCCTGAACCAGCGCCTGGCCAAGGACGTGGTGTTCGCCATCGTGTCCAGCGACGACCCCGTCTTTTTGAGCGAGTACATCCCGGCCAACCTCCTGTTCCGCTACGAGGACAAACAGGCGGTGATGGACGAGAACACCCTCACCGGCCGGCTGGAAAAGCTGATCGAGCTGCTGCGCCGGGAATGCCAGGTGATGGAGATCGAAAAGGAGATCAGCGACAAGGTCAACGAGTCCATGGACAAAAACCAGCGGGACTATTACCTCCACGAGCAGCTGAACATCATCAGCAGCGAGCTGGGGGAGGGGGACGACACCCACGCCGAGGCGGAGGACTACCGCCGCCGCATCCTGGAGCTGCACCTGGAAGAAGAGAGCGAGACCAAGCTCCTGAAAGAGGTGGACCGCCTGGCCAAGATGCAGGGCAGCAACCAGGAGGCCACCGTCATCCGCACCTATCTGGACACCTGCCTGGACCTGCCCTGGAACACCTTTACCGAGGATGACCTGGACATCCGCAAGGCCCAGGAGATCCTGGACCACGACCACTACGGCCTGAAAAAGGTCAAGGACCGCATCCTGGAGATGCTGGCCGTCCGCAAGCTGGCCCCCGACGTCAAGGCCCAGATCATCTGCCTGGTGGGCCCCCCGGGCGTGGGCAAGACCAGCATCGCCCGCTCCATCGCCAAATGCCTCCACCGCAAGTACGTCCGGCTCAGCCTGGGCGGCGTGCGGGACGAGGCCGAGATCCGCGGCCACCGCCGCACCTACATCGGCGCCATGCCCGGCAAGATCATCAGCGCCATGATCACCGCCAAAAGCCAGAACCCCCTGATCCTGCTGGACGAGATCGACAAGCTGGCGGGGGATTTCCGGGGCGACCCGGCGGCCGCCCTGCTGGAGGCGCTGGACCCCGAGCAGAACAACACCTTCAAGGACCACTTCCTGGACATCCCCTATGACCTGAGCCATGTGCTGTTCATCACCACCGCCAACGACCTGGGCGGCATCCCCGCCCCCCTGCGGGACCGCATGGACATCATCGAGCTGCCCAGCTACACCCGGGTGGAAAAATACAACATCGCCCGCCGCCACCTGCTGCCCAAGCAGCTGGAACTGTGCGGCCTGACCGGCAAGGTGACCCTGTCCCAGCAGGCCCTGTACGGCATCATCGACGGCTACACCCGGGAGGCCGGCGTCCGCACTCTGGAGCGGACCATCAACAGCGTCCTGCGCAAGTGCGCCCGGAAGATCGCATCCGGCGATACGGAAAAGGTCTCGGTCACCGAGTCCATGCTGGAAGAGCTGCTGGGTCCCCGGATGGTCAAGCCGGAGTTCCTCAACCGGGACAACGCCGTGGGCATCGCCAACGGCCTGGCCTGGACCAGCGTGGGCGGCGAGACCCTGCCCATCGAGGTGCAGGTCATCGAGGACGGCGCCGGCAAGATCACCGTCACCGGCTCGCTGGGCGACGTGATGAAGGAGAGCGCCCAGCTGGCCATTACCTACGCCCGGGTCCACGCGGCGGAATACGGCATCGACGCCGAAAAGCTCAAAAAGTGCGACCTGCACATCCACGCCCCCGAGGGCGCCATCCCCAAGGACGGCCCGTCCGCCGGCGTCACCCTCACCACCGCTCTCATCTCCTGCCTGTCGGGCCGGCCGGTCCGGGGCGATGTAGCCATGACAGGTGAGATCACCCTCCACGGCAACGTGCTGGCCATCGGCGGCCTGCGGGAAAAGAGCATGGCTGCCTACCGGGAGGGGATGAAACTGGTCCTGATCCCCAAGGACAACGAGAGCGACCTGTACGACGTGGACGAGGAGGTCAAGCAGAATCTGCAGTTCGTACCTGTGTCCACCCTGGCCCAGGTGCTGGACATTGCCCTGCTCAAGGCCCCCAAGCCTCTGCCGGCCCGGCGCACCCGCGCCCGCAAGCCCAAGGCCGCCGACGCCATCCTGCCGCCGCCGGCAGACAAGACGCCGCAGCCGGGCGTCGTCTGCTGACGGCCGCCCGCTGCCCACTGTAAGGAGAGAACATGAACTACAACAAAGCGGCTTTTCTGGCAAGCTACGGCATTTCCAGCCAGCTGCCCGACAGCGGCCGGCCGGAGATCAGCTTCTCGGGCCGGTCCAACGTGGGCAAGTCCAGCCTCATCAACAAGCTGTGCAACCGCAAAAACCTGGCCCGGGTGTCCAGCACGCCGGGCAAGACGGCCACCATCAACTTCTACGAGGTGGACAACTGCTATTTTGTGGACCTGCCCGGCTACGGCTACGCCAAGGTCAGCAACGCCGACCGCCAGCGCTGGGACGATCTGATCAACAGCTATTTCGGGGCCCGCCGCAACCACACCCTGCTGGTCCAGCTGATCGACTGCCGGCACGACATCGGGGCCGACGACGTCCAGATGCTGCGCTACCTGCACTACCACAAGATCCCCTATGTGGTGGCCCTGACCAAGGCCGACAAGCTGAAAAAGAGCCAGCTGGAGGAGACGAGGCAGGCCTTTGAAAAAGCCTGCCTGGCCTTTGGATGCCGGGCGGTGGTCCTGACCAGCGCCGAAAGCGGCTACGGCATCCCCGAGCTGCAGGCTATCCTGGACCAGGCCGCCGCGCCGGCCCGGCCCCAAGACGGAGAGGCTGCCGATGGCGTATAACGAGTTTGCCTATTTTTACGATTCCTTCAACGGGGACGCGGACTACGACGCCCTGTACCGGCACATCCAGGCCGAGCTGGACGCCCACGGCATCCGGGACGGCATCCTGGCCGACCTGGGCTGCGGCACAGGGGAGCTGACCCTGATGCTGGCCCAGGCGGGGTACGACATGATCGCCATTGACCAGTCGGAGGAGATGCTCTGCGTGGTGCGGGACAAGGCCGACCAGCTGGAGCTGACCGGCCGCCTGCTGCTGCTGGAACAGGACCTGTGCAGCCTCGACCTTTACGGCACCATCCGGGGGGCGGTGTCTACCTTCGACACCTTCAACCACCTGCCCCAGCTGGATGCGGCCATTGCCAACGCCGGCTTTTTCATGGAGAAGGGCGGGGTGCTGCTGTTCGACATGAACACCCCCTACAAGCACCGGGAGGTGCTGGGGAACAACACCTTCACCTTTTCGGACGGGCAGGCCGGCTGCGTCTGGCGCAACCGGCTGGAGGAGGACGGACGCCGGGTCTGCATCACGCTGGAGATCCAGGACGGGGAGACCGGCGAGGCGTTCCGCGAGGAATTCTGCGAGTATACATATGAGCTGGCCGAGATCCGCGCCGCGCTGGAGCGGCACGGCTTTACCCTCGAGTCGGTCTGCGACGGCGAGACCTTCGGGCCTCTGGCTGCAGACAGCGAGCGGTATTTTTTCTGTGCGGTCAAGAACTATACACAGCTGGAAGGAGAAGACCATGGCTGAACTGATCCGAGGCCTGTCCGACAACGGAGGTATCGTATTTTGCGGCATAGATTCGACGGATATTGTCTGTAAAGCAGAACAGCTTCACAAGACCAGCGCCACCTGCAGCGCGGCGCTGGGCCGGCTTTTGACCGGCGCGGCCCTGATGGGCTCGATGCTGAAGGACGACCGGGACAGCATCACCCTGCGGGTGAACGGCGGCGGCCCCGCCGGGCTGCTGATCGCCTGCACCGACGGCACCGGCAACGTCAAGGGCTGCATCGACCATCCGCTGGTGGAGCTGCCGCCCCGGGCCGACGGCCATCTGGACGTGGGCAGCGCCGTGGGCAAGGACGGGGTGCTGACCGTCATCCGGGACAACCGCCTCCAGAAAGAGCCCACCGTGGGCCAGGTGCCCCTGGTCTCGGGGGAAATCGCGGAGGACCTGACCGCCTACTACGCCTACAGCGAACAGATCCCCACCGTCTGCGCCCTGGGGGTGCTGGTGGACCCCGACCTGACCATCCACTGCGCGGGAGGCTATCTGGTCCAGCTGCTGCCGGGGGGCACCGATGCCGAGATCACCCAGCTGGAAAACAACATCGCCGCCATGCCCTCGGTCACCGAGATGCTGCGCAGCGGCCTGACCCCCCGGGATATGATGGAAAAGGCGCTGGCCGGGTTTGCCCCCTCGGTGCTGGATACCCGCCAGGTGGCTTACCGCTGCGATTGCAGCGAGGCCCGCACCCGGGAGATGCTGCTCAGCCTGGGCCGCAAGGAGCTGGAAAAGCTCCGGGACGAGGACCCGCATTGCGAAGTGGTCTGCCACTTCTGCCACACCAAGTATGAGTTTGACCTGAACAAGCTTTTGGCCAGCCTGCCCGGCTGATCCTGCGCCGGGCAGAAGCAGACCGGAAAAAACCTGCCCCTCTGGGTGTCCAGACAGGCAGGATTTTTTTCGCGCCTTACCCGCCGGCAATATCTCCCAGCAGGGTATAGGTGACCCGATAGTACAGGCGGCCCGATCGTGTCTCGATGCTCTCCTGCAGGGCGGCGACCGCCGCCCCCGGCCACTCTGCTTCCAGGGCCCGGAGGGCAGAGAGCCGGGCCATGGCCAGGGCCTGCTCCTCGGAGTAGACCACTTCGCCGGCCCGGCGTCCATAATAGGTGGTCTCTTCCACGGCCACCGGCAGAGGCAGGCCGAACGGTTCCAGAGGGACATGGCGGGTGATCGCCAGGCTGTCCTCCTCCCGTGCCCCGCCCCAGCGCGGCAGCGCCAGATGCAGCCCCCCGCAGGACAGGCGCAGCCGGGTGCTGCGCGCCTCCCCCAGGAGGGGGACCTGGACGGCCAGGGGCTGCTCGCAGGCGGTGGACCACACAAAACGGGCGGTCACCCGGCCGGCCGCCGGGCTGAAAATGGGGGTGCCGTCCCGCTCGGTGCGGGCCGTGCCGATCAGGGGTTGGCCCGCCTCCACCTGCTGCCCCGGCTCGACCAGGGCGGTGCCGCTTTTGATCTCCACCTCGGTGACGGTCCCGCCGGTCCGGGCGCAGATGGTCTGCAGCTTGCCCGAAAACAGGACGGGCGCCGGCTGGACGGCCGCGGCCTCCACTTCCAGCCGGCCTCCAAAAAAGTTGACGCTGGCCCAGGAGAACTCTCCACTCTGCAAAAGGGCGTATTCCCCGTCGGCCAGGGCCTGCTGCGTCACCCGGGCCCCCGGCTCCAGGCCGGAGTTTTCCCGCAGGATGGCGGAGGCCCGGGCCTGCTGGCCGGGGGTCAGCCCGGTATAGGCGACGGTCCAGACCAGGCTCCGGCTCCCAAGCACCAGAGGCAGGAACAGGGC
>OESA01000222.1_pt1 | contig 18141 bp, 15 predicted proteins | sample 1540101 | NCBI WGS metagenome assembly OESA01 (sample SAMEA3891891, study PRJEB23780) | metagenome | biome: terrestrial biome; feature: animal house; material: Caecal content | place: Italy | collected 2015-05-05 | reverse complement strand
AATACTGTATGTATTTCCCGTTTTTCATTCTGCATGGATGGCGAAAAAAGATCCGCTATCCAGCCGCAGACGATTTATTCAGAGTTTCCTTAGTTCGGGGATTTTACCACAAAAATGTGAATATTCTGTTTTCTTTTTCCAAAATTACCGATAATTGTAAAAAGGACATGACCGGAAAGTCATGTCCTTTTTCTTCATACGCTTTGGGATTACAGGGGGTAGGCAGCCTCGTCGCAGATGATGGTCACATCGGGATGGAACTGCAGAATGGAAGCGGGAACCTGGGGGGTCACGGGGCCGCAGAGGGTCTTGTAGAGAATCTCCTTCTTGTCGGCGCCGGTGGCTACCAGAACCACCTTCCGGGCTGCCATCACGGTGCCGATGCCCATGGTGTAAGCAGCGGTGGGAACCTCGTCAATGGAGTTGAAGAAGCGCTTGTTGGCCTGACGGGTAATCTCCTCCAGCTCTACCTCATGGGTCATGGCAGGGAAATGGTCGGTGGGCTCGTTGAAGCCGATGTGGCCGTCGTGGCCGATGCCCAGCAGCTGCAGGTCCACCCCGCCCCACTCCTCAATCTGCTTCTCATAAGCCTGGCACATGGCCGCCACGTCCTCGGTCTGGCCGTTGGGAACGATGGTGTTCTCCGGCTTGATGTTCACATGATTGAACAGGTTCTCCTGCATGAAGTACCGGTAGCTCTGGGGATGGTCCCCGGACAGGCCCTTGTACTCATCCAGGTTGGCGGAACGGACCCGGGAGAAATCGATCTTACCGGCCTTGCAGCGCTCCACCAGCTCCCGGTACAGAGGCAGGGGGCTGGAACCGGTAGCCAGGCCCAGAACACAGGCGGGCTTGGTCTGGATCAGGGCCTCGAACAGGTCGGCAGCGACCTTGCCCATCTCCTCCGGGTTCTTGACTTTGATAACTCTTGCGTGAATCATGGGAATTCCCTCCTATAAGATGTATCATCATACTATCATTGATTCCATACTTTGTCAACTCGCACCGAAAAAGAAATCCTGCCGGGAAAATCCCGGCAGGATGACAAATCAATAGGTGATCTGGCTGATAACTTCCTTCAGCTTGTTGGCGCTGGCCTGGAGCTTTACCACTTCCTCATCCGTCAGGGGGTTGAGAATCTTGCCCCGGACGCCCTTCCGGTCCACCAGGGTCAGCACGGACAGGCACACATCGTCCACGCCGTACTCACCATGCATCATGGTGGATACGCTCAGGGCGGTGCCGGCGCCGGAGTAGATGCACTTGCAGATGTGGCACACGGACATGGCCACGGCAAAGAAGGTAGCACCCTTGTTCTCAATAATCTGGGCGCCGGACTTCTTCACGAACTCCTCCACCTCGGCGTAGTCCTGATTCCAGTCGATTCTGTCGGCGTCAGGCGCATTGTGCCGGTAGGCGTCGATGTGGTTGTTGGCAATGTGAGCCAGGGACCAGGGCACGAAGGAGCTGTCGCCGTGCTCGCCGTACACATGGGCGTGGACATTCTTGGGGCTGATGCAGAACCGCTTGGCCAGCTCGGACTGAAGACGGCTGGTATCCAGGATGGTGCCGGAGCCGATGATCTGATTCTCCGGCAGGCCGGAAATCTTGGTGAACACATAGGTCAGCACATCCACGGGGTTGGAAACAATCAGGTAGATGGCGTCCTTTGCGTGGGGCACAACGCCCTCGGCAATGGACTTGAGAATATTTACATTGGTCTGAGCCAGATCCAGCCGGGTCATGCCGGGCTTTCTGGGCATACCGCTGGTGATTACCACAATATCAGAGCCGGCGGCATCCTCATATTCACCGGAGCGGACAATGGCAGGAGAATGGAAGGGAGCGCCCTGGTAGATGTCCAGTGCTTCGCCCAGTGCCTTCTTCTTGTTGATGTCCACCAGGACAATCTCAGAGGCAACGCCCTGAATCATCAGGTCGTTGGCTACCGTTGCGCCTACGCTGCCTGCGCCGATAACAGTGATCTTACTCATAGCAATAACTCCTTTATCAATCCAGGGATTCAACCCTTTTATATCGATAATCTTATATTGTTTCTTGCCGTTTGTCAACCCTGGAAGTTGGGAATCCATCCCCTTTTCTGCGGTTCTGCGGAATGCACCAAAAAGCGTTATGCAACCTCTTGCATATCCGTTATTTTGCCGGAAAATCCGTCAGCAGCTGCACCAGCACCTTTACCGCCAGCTCCATATCCTCCACCGGGATATACTCGAACCGGCCGTGGTAGTTCTCGCCGCCGGTAAAGAGGTTGGGGCACAAAAGGCCCATGTAGGAAAGTCTTGCTCCATCGGTGCCGCCCCGGACAGGCACCACCCGGGGAGTAAGCCCCACCGCCTCCATGGCGGCCTTGGCCCGGTAGACAATCTGCATGCAGCCCATCATGGGCTCTTTCATGTTGTAGTAGCTGTCCTTGATGGTCAGCGTCACAGTGCCTTCGCCATACTTGTCGTTCAGGAAAGCTGCGCAACTTTCCATCCGGCGCTTTTTCTCCTGGAACTTTTCCATGCTGTGGTCCCGGATGATGTAGCGCAGGGTGGAATGCTCCACGCAGCCTTCCATATCCGTCAGGTGGATGAAGCCCTCATACCCTTCCGTGTACTCCGGCTTCTGATTCCTGGGCAGCAGGCTCTCAAATTCCATGGCGATGTACTGGGAGTTGACCATCTTATCCTTGGCAGAGCCGGGATGGATGTTAAGGCCCTGAAATTTTACCGTTGCGGCGGCGGCATTGAAATTCTCAAACTCCAGCTCCCCTACCGTACCGCCGTCCACCGTATAGGCATAGTCTGCCCCAAAATCGGGAACAGAAAACCGGTCGGCGCCTCTGCCAATTTCTTCATCCGGGGTAAAACCGATGCGCAGGGTGGCATGGGGCTGCTTGCTCTCCAGCAAAATCTGGGCCGCCGCCAGAATCTCCGCCACGCCGGCCTTGTCGTCCGCTCCCAGCAAGGTGGTGCCGTCGGTGACAATCAGGTGCTTTCCCGTGTGGAGCTCCAGGTTCTCATACTGGGATTGCCGGAGCCAGATGTCCTTCTCCGGGTTCAGGCAGATATCGCCACCCTGGTATTCTACGATTCTGGGGCGGATATGGCTCCCGGAGGCATCCGGGGAGGTGTCCATATGGGCAATGAGGCCGATGATAGGCAGGTTCAGATCTCCGGGGACGGTGCCGAACACATAGCCGTTTTCATCCATACGGGCATCGGCAATGCCCATCTCCTTCATCTCCTCCACCAGCTTCGCCCCCAGCACCTTCTGCCCCGGGGTGGAAGGACAGGTTTCCGAGGCTTCGTCGGAGGTGGTTTCATAGTTTACATAACGTAAAAAGCGTTCCACAACGGTAGACATAAAATTCTCTCCTTTTCAAGAATCGGCCGGGTTCTCCGGTTTCTGGTACTGAATCAAATCCCAAAGGTTGCCGTACAAATCCGCAAATACGGCCACGGTTCCGTAATCCGTCTTCTGGGGCTGCCGCACAAAGCGGACGCCCTTCTTTTCCATCTGGCGGTAGTCCCGCCAGAAATCATCGGTGCTGAGAAACAAAAATACCCGGCCGCCGCTCTGGTTGCCGACAAAGGCCTCCTGCTCCGGCTTGGAAGCCCGGGCCAGGAGGATTCCGGTACCCCCGCCGGGAGGTGCCACCACCACCCACCGCTTCTGTTCCTCCGGCAAAGGGGTATCCTCCACCAGGGTAAAGGAAAGCTTTTGGGTGTAAAAAGCGATGGCATCGTCATAATCCCGCACCACCAAAGTCACTGGGCGATAGACTGTTTCATACACATCTCCCTTTATAAACTGAGCCGTCGCAGGTGCGGCGGCTCATGGCATATGGATTTACTTGGCGGCGTTTACCAGCTCAGCGGTATCCTGCGCAATCATCAGCTCCTCATTGGTGGGGATGACCCAAACCTGAACCTTGGAGTCGGGAGTGGAAATGCACATCTCCTTGCCCCGCTTGCTGTTCTTCTCCGGGTCAATCTTCACACCCAGGTAGCCCAGGTAGTCGCAGATGGTCTGACGGGTCTCGGGGCCATTCTCACCCACGCCGGCGGTGAAGGTAATCACATCCACACCGTTGAGGGCTGCGGTGTAGGCACCGATGTACTTTGCGACCTCATAGAAGAACTTCTGCAGAGCCAGAATGCACTTCTCGTCGCCGTGCTTCTCTCCATCCTCCAGGTCACGGAAGTCAGAGGACTTCTCAGACAGTGCCAGCACGCCGGACTTCTTGTTCAGCATGGTCAGGCACTCGTCCACAGACATACCGTACTTGTTGCAGATGAACTGCACCACGCAGGCGTCGATATCGCCGCAGCGGGTACCCATGGGGACGCCAGCCAGAGGGGACAGACCCATGGAGGTATCCATGCACTTGCCGTTCTCGATGGCGCACAGGGAAGAGCCGTTGCCCAGGTGGCAGTTGATCATCTTGAAGTCGGTCTTGCCCAGAAGAGCGGCAGCCCGGCGGGCCACATACTTGTGGGAGGTTCCGTGGAAGCCGTAGCGGCGGATGTCGTCATTCTCATAGTACTCGGTGGGAATGGCGTACCGGTAGGCCTTGGGGGGCATGGTCATGTGGAAAGCGGTGTCGAACACGGCAACCTGAGGGGTGTTGGGCATAACAGCCTGGCAAGCCCGGATGCCCATGAGGTTGGCAGGGTTGTGGAGGGGTCCCAGGGGGATGCACTCCTCAATGGCCTTGATGCAGGCATCGTCAATGATGCAGGAATCGGAGAACTTCATGCCGCCATGGAGCACCCGGTGACCCACGGCATCAATCTCGTCCACGGACTTGATGACGCCTTCCTGGGGGTCCTGGAGAATCTCCAGCACAGCGGCAATGGCCTCGGAGTGGGTGGGCATGGGGATGTCCTTGACCACCTTCTTGTCCCCGACCTTGTGGGTCAGGCGGCCGTCGATGTAGATACGCTCACACAGGCCCTTGGCAGATACATCGCCGGTCTCCGGGTCCATCAGCTGATACTTCAGGCTGGAGCTGCCGGCGTTGATAACCAAAATGTTCATTGGAATCTTCCTCCTAAAATCATTACATTTTTCTTTTTTGTGTAATCTGGTACTATACCTGAATCTGAATATATTGTATAATATGATTGCGATTTTCGCAAGTCCTATGGGAAGTTTTTTTAGGAGGTTGGCTGATTTTGCAGATTGCAGGCATTATTTGTGAATACAATCCCCTGCACAAAGGGCACGAAAAGCAGCTTACCCTGGCAAAAAGCCTTTTAGGGCAGGATTCGGCGGTGGTGTGCCTCATGAGCGGCAACTTTGTCCAGCGGGGATACCCGGCCATCGTGGACAAATCCCTCCGGGCAAAGGCAGCCATCGCCTGCGGCGCCGACCTGGTGCTGGAGCTGCCCATTACCGCCTGTCTTTCCTCGGCGGAAGGGTTTGCCGCCCGGGGGGTGGAGATTCTCTCCCGGCTGTGCACCCACCTGTGCTTTGGAGCAGAGACGGAGCAGCAGGAGGAAATTATGGAAACCGCCCGGGTGTTGAACAGCCCGGCCTTTTCCCCGGCGCTCCGGGAGTATCTGCAAAAAGGGCTGAGCTTCCCTGCCGCCCGGCAGGCAGCGCTGGAATCCCTGGGGGCTTCCGCCCACCTGCTCACCAAACCCAACAATATTTTAGGGGTGGAGTACTGCAAGGCAATTCTCGCCCAAAATTCCGACCTCATTCCCCTGCCCATTCACCGTCCCGGGGATTATCACGCCGCTGACCCTCACCCGGAGAATCCCTCCGCCACCGCCCTGCGGCTGAAAATGGAATCCGCTGGGGATTGGCAGTCCTTCGTACCGGAAAAAGCCCGGAAAATCCTTGCCCAGGGACAGCTCCATACCCGGGCATCCGGAGAAAAAGCCATGCTCTACCGGCTGCGAACCATGACGGAGGAAGAATTTTCAGCCCTCCCCTACGGCTCCGAGGGGCTTTGGCGGAAGCTCATGCACGCCGCCCGCCGGGAAAATACCCTGGAGGAGATTCTCACCGCCGTCAAATCCAAGCGCTACACCCGCTCCCGGCTGGACCGGATGGTGATGTGCGCTTTTCTGGGGCTCACAGAAGAAGTCCTCTCCCAGCCCGTCCCCTACGTGCGGGTGCTGGCCTTCAACGAAACCGGACGGCAGATTCTCCGGCAGCAAAAGGGCGGCTTCCCCCTGCGCCACGCAGGCGAGCCCATGGCGCACCCCTACTGGGGGCTGGAAACCCGGGCCCAGGATCTATACGGCCTGTTCGCCCAGGATGGCCCGGAGCCGCCGGGACTGGAAAAAAAGCGGAGAATATACTATACCCCCTGAAAATCCAGGATTTTCAGGGGGTATTTATTCAGAGTTTCCTTAGAGCTTCCTTAGCCTTGGCCGTAGTAGGCGTTTTTGCCGTGCTTGCGCAGGTAGTGCTTATCCAGCAGCTCCTGCTGCATCCGTCCGGCCTGGGGGTTTAGCTGTAGGGCATGGAAGTCCATGAACGCCACTTCCTCCAGCACCACCGCGTTGTGAACGGCGTCGTGGGCGTCACAGCCCCAGGCAAAGGGGCCGTGGCTGTGGACCACGACAGCGGGGATGGTCATGGGGTCAACGCCCCGGAAGGTTTCAATAATCACATTGCCGGTTTCCAGCTCGTACTCGCCGGCAATCTCCTCCGGAGTCATCTTCCGGGTGCAGGGGATATCCCCATAGAAGTAGTCACCCTGGGTGGTGCCCATGGCGGGAATGCTTCTGCCGGCCTGGGCAAAGGTGGTTGCCCAGCGGCTGTGGGTATGGACGATACCGCCCATCTCCGGGTAAGCCCGGTACAGGGCCAGGTGGGTGGGGGTGTCGCTGGAGGGCTTCCATTTGCCTTCCACCACCTTGCCGGTGGCGATGTCCACCACCACCATATCCTCGGCGGTCATGCCCTCATAGGGCACGCCGGAGGGCTTGATGACCATAAGATTCTTTTCCCGATCCACCCCGGACACATTGCCCCAGGTGAAGGTAATCAGGCCATATTTGGGCAGCAGTAGGTTGGCCTCCAGCACTTCCTGTTTCAGTTTTTCCAGCATAGCGGCACCTTCTTACTTAAGCTTCCAGGCCAGGTCGTTCAGGAACAGCTGCTGCTCCAGGCCTTCCACGGTGGTGTCCTTGCCGATGTGGACATACTCAATGCCCATGATGTTGGCCCAGTCCTTCATCTGCTCGGCGGTTACGTCGTAGCTGAGGACCGTGTGGTGGGCGCCGCCGGCGGTAATCCAGCACTCCACACCGGTGGTCAGGTTGGGCATAGCCTCCCACATTACCCGGGCAACGGGCAGGTTGGGCATGGGCATAATGGGCTTGACGCAGTGGATGTCCTGGCAGATAAGGCGCAGGCGGCCGCCCATATCAATGAGGGATACCACAATGGCGTCCCCCTCCTTGCCCTCGAACACCAGACGGGCGGGGTCCTTCTCGTTCATGCCGATGCCCAGGAAGTGGGTCTCGATGCGGGGCTTATTGCCTGCCAGGGAGGGGCAGACCTCCAGCATGTGGGCACCCAGGCTGTACTGCTGACCGGGCACCAGGTGGTAGGTGTAGTCCTCCATGAAGCCGGAGGCGCCGTTGCCGTTTTCGCCCATGGCCTTCATGATGGCGGTCATGGCGGAGACCTTCCAGTCACCCTCGCCGCCGTAGCCGTAGCCCTGAGCCATCAGGTGCTGGGAGGCAAGGCCCGGCAGCTGCTCCATGCCGTACAGATCCTGGAAGGTGTTGGCGAAGGCCTTGCAGCCCTCGGCGTCCATCATCTTCTTCATGGCAATCTCTTCTTTTGCCTGGTAGCGGATGGCTTCCATGTTGTCGGTAGCGATGTCATAGCTTGCCTTGTACTCGGCAACCAGAGCATCGATTTCTTCCTCGGTAACTGCGTTCATCACCTTCACCAGGTCGCCCACGGCCCAGGTGTTCACCTGCCAGCCCAGCTTGGCCTGGACTTCCACCTTGTCGCCCTCGGTGACAGCCACTTCCCGCATGTTATCGCCGAAACGCATGACCTTCAGCTTCCGGGACACAGCCACGCCCACGGCGGTGCGCATCCAGGCACCCAGACGCTTCTGGACGGACTCGTCCTTCCAGTAGCCGGCAATCACCTTCCGGGGCATCCGCAGCCGGGCGGCGATGAAGCCGTGCTCCCGGTCGCCATGGGCTGCCTGGTTCAGATTCATGAAGTCCATGTCGATTTCCTCGTTGGGAATCTCCAGGTTGTACTGGGTAGCCAGGTGGCAGTAGGGCTTCTGCAGGTTCACGAAGCCGTTGATCCACATCTTGGAGGGGCTGAAGGTGTGGCACCAGGTGATGATGCCGCAGCAGTTGTCGTTGTAGTTGGCTTCCTTCACCACGTCCGCAATCTCCTGGTTGGTCTTGGCGGTAACCTTGTATACCAGCTTGTAGGGGAGGTTTCCGGAGGCGTTGAGCGCCTCGGTCATCTCGGCGGCACGCTTGTCCACGATTTCCAGCACTTCCGGGCCATACAGGAACTGAGAGCCCACTACAAACCAAAATTCACGATTTTCCATTGTTTGCATACTCCTTTTTTATCAGATGGTTTCCACAGCGGCCCGTTGTGCTTTCAGGCCGTTCTTGAACTGGGTCAGGTAGGCATCAAAGCCTGCCACTTCCTCGGGCTCCGGGGTCAGGGTGACGCTCTTGGCGCCGGCAAACACCCGGTTGTTCAGATACTGCTCCAGGGTCTCCCCTTCTGCCTTGCGGAGCATATAGGCAGAGAGCAGCGCCATGCCGTAGGGGCCGCCTTCGCCGGCGGTTTCCATGCAGGTGACAGGGGCGTTGCAGGCGGCAGCCATGTACTTCTGGCCCACCACCGGGGTCTTGAACAGGCCGCCGTGGCCGGTGAGGCTGTCGATGGCCACGCCCTCTTCCGCCAGAATGTCCATGCCGATTTTCAGAGTGGACATGGTGGCATACAGCTGGGAGCGGAGGAAGTTTGCCAGAGTAAAGCTGCTGTCAGGCTTGCGGACTACCATGGGACGGCCGCCATCCAGGTGGGTGACGCCTTCGCCGGCCATGTAGTTATAGGTGGTGACACCGCCGCAGTCCACGTCGCCCTCCAGGCTCTTCCGGTACAGCTTGGTGTAAAGGTCGTTGGTGGTGACGGAGCCGCCGAACAGCTCTACCGTCTCCCGCAGCACCTTCACCCAGGCGTTCATGTCATTGGTGCAGTTGTTGCAGTGCACCATGGCTACCGCCTTGCCGGTGGGGGTTGTCACCAGGTCGATTTCCTCGTGAACCTGGGAAAGGGGCTTTTCCAGAACCACCATGGAGAAGATGGAGGTACCGGCGGACACATTGCCGGTTCTGGGAGCCACGGCGTTGGTGGCAGTCATGCCGGTGCCGGCGTCGCCCTCAGCAGGAGCAAAGGGGATTCCCTCCGGCAGCACCCCGCCCAGAAGGGCAGCGCCTTCCGCGGTGAGCTTGCCTGCAGGCTCGCCTGCCACCAGCACACCAGGAAGCACATCCCGGATGCTCCAGGGCAGGTTATACTTTGCCAGGATTTCTTCCATCTTCACCATCATTCCCTCGTCATAGCCGTTGGTATCGGAGTCGATGGGGAAAATACCGGAGGCCTCGCCTACGCCCACGGCGTTGACGCCGGTGAGCATATAGTGAACATAGCCAGCCAGAGTGGTGATGTGGGCAATCTGAGGCACATGGGGCTCCTGATTCAGAACCGCCTGATACAGGTGGGCGATGCTCCAGCGCTGGGGAATGTTGAACCGGAAAGCCTCCGTCAGTTCCCGGGCAGCCTGGGCGGTGATGGTGTTCTGCCAGGTGCGGAAGGGCACCAGCAGGTTCCAGTCCTTGTCAAAGGCCAGGTAGCCGTGCATCATGGCGGACACGCCCATAGCCTTTACGCTGCCGGGATTGGCAATGCCGGAGACGGCAGTTTTCAGGCCCTGCCAAACCTCCTCCAGGGAGTAGGTCCAGATGCCGTTTTCGTAGCTGGAAGCCCAGGTGTAATCTCCGGAGGACACGGGTACGTGGTTTTCATCAATGGTAACTGCCTTGATACGGGTGGAGCCCAGCTCCAGACCCAGGCAGGTGTTTTCGTAGTTCACAGGATATACCTCCTTGATAATTCACTGCCCAACCGCCCCCAAGGGGGCGGTTGGGTGTTTTGTTACTGCTTTGCCTTATTCTTACGCATAAGGACCACGCTCTGAATCACCAGGAACAGGCAGATCATGGCTGCCACGGTGATGTTGGTCCACCAGGCGTCGTCCAGGCCCAGGGAAGAAACAATGTTCTTGATGGTGCCCAGGGACAGCACGCCGAAGAAGGTACCGACGATGTTGCCCACACCACCGGTCAGCAGGGTGCCGCCGATGATGGAGGAGGCGATGGCGTTCATCTCAGCGCCGCTGGCGTGAGAGGGAGAGCCGGAGCCCACATGGAGGAAGTACACGAAGCCGCCGATGCCTGCCAGCACGCTGCACAGCAGGTGGGCCAGGAACTTGGTGCGCTTCACGTTGATGCCCAGCATATTGGCGCTCTGGGCATTGCCGCCGATGGCATAGAAGCTGCGGCCCAGCTTGCTCCACCGGAGGAGAACAAACAGAAGGATGACCACTGCCAGGGCCACTACCACGCCGGGCTCAATGTAGGCCGGCACGTAGACACCCAGCCGGTTGTAGGCACCCATGCCGGGGACATAGATCCGGATGGACTTGAAGGCCTGGAAAGCCTCGTTCTGCACGTTGAACTGGGAGGCGTTTACAATGGTGGTCATGCCTCTGGCGAAGAACATACCTGCCAGGGACACGATGAAGGGCTGGATGTCCAGGTAGGCCACCAGGAAGCCCTGCACCAGGCCGAAGGCCAGGCCGATGCCCAGAGCCAGCAGGATTGCGGTACCCACGGAGCCTCCGCCGTAGTCCAGGTTCACGGCGCAGCTCATGGCTACCAGAGCGGTCATGCCGCCCACGGAAATATCAATGCCGCCGGTAATCATAACCAGGCTCATGCCGCAGGAGAGGATAATAAGGGCAGCATTTTCATTGAGCAAATTGAAGAAGGTCTGAGGCTTCAGGAAGCTGGAGCCCAAAAATACCACTGCACAGACATACATCAGCAGGAAAACGCCGATGGTGATGGTCAGCAGCAGGTTGGTATCGGAGAGATTGGACAGACCGGACAGCTTGGTCAATCTGCCCTTCTTTACAGTCACATTCATCTTACTTCCCTCCCTTTACTGCTTTCCACATTTTGGATACCTTATCCCGGAACACCGGAGCACTGATGACCACCAGGATGATGACCACCACGGCCTTGTAGGCAGGCAGGGCGTCGGAAGGCACCTTGAAGTTGAACAGGGTGGTTGTCAGGAACTGAATGACGTAGGCACCGATGATGGAGCCGGTCATGCTGAACTTGCCGCCGCTGAGGGCGTTGCCGCCCAGAGCCACCGCCAGAATGGCGTCCATTTCGATGTCCTTGGCGATGGTGGAGTAGTTGATGGCGGAGCGGCTGACCTTGATCAGGGCTGCCACACCCACGCACAGGCCCAGAATCACATAGGTCAGGAACTTAACAAAAGCAGGGTTCAGACCATTGAGCCGGGAGGAGTAGCTGTTGATGCCCACAGACTGGGTATACAGCCGCAGGGTGGTAAACTTCATCACCAGGGCAATGATAATCATGCAGGCGATGGCGATGAATACCGGGGTGGGAATGGGAATGCCGGGGATGAAGCCGCCGAACACAGCGAAGGTGGGGTCGTTGAGCACCGGCAGCTTGTTGCCGTTGACCCAGGCTGCGATGGAACGGCCGGCGGTATACATAATGAGGGTTGCCACCATGGGCTGAATCTTGAAGTAGGCAACCAGGGTGCCGTTGAAGGCGCCGCAGAGCATGGAGGCCAGGCAGCCCACCACGAAGGCCAGAATCAGAGAGGTCTCCATGGTATCGGCCCGGGCATCGGTGCCGCACAGGAGCCGGAGCATCACGGAGCCGGCCACGGCGATGGTAGCGCCCACGGAAATATCCTGTCCGCCGGAAGCTGCCAGTCCCAGTTCGTTCCCTGGGAGCTGGTGGAGCGGGAAAGCTCCTAAAAAAAGCCCTTCAGAAACCAAATGGTGTCTGAAGGGCTTTATTTTTCGTCCAGGATCTCCCGGATACATTCTGTGATTTTGGCGATGAAGTGGACATTGGTGATTTTCCGCACCCGGCCGTCGTAGCCCGTAGGAAAATACAGCCGCCACAGGTAGTCCTGGCGCTTGTTGTAAGCATCCTGGATGCAGGTGCGGATGGAACGCTCTGCCTGGGAGCCGCTGCCTCCGCACAGGGCACCTACCGCCGGGTACAGCTCCTTGGTAATGGACTGATTCGGATTTCTGTCATACAGGACAATGGCCTCCACCAGATATTGGTAACCTGCCAGATTCCGCCGCAGACCCAGGCGCAGCATGAGAATATTGGCCTCCCTGCGGACCTGCTCCTGCCGGTTTTGGGGCGGGGCTCCCTGGGCAATCTCCAGAATCCGGGCTGCCAGCACCCCGGTGTCACAGGGCTTGAGCATAACATACTTCACCCCCAGCCGCTCCAGGGCCGCCAGCACGTAGTCGCTGACGTAGCAGGTGGTTGCCGCTGTGCCGGGGCGGATTCCCAGCCCCTGGAGGGTATGGAGCACGCTGATACTGTCTACCCCGGGAAACATCAGATCCAGCACCGCCACATCCGGGCGGACGGACAGCAGCTGCTGCATCAGCTCGTCTCCCCGATTGCAGACATATATTTCAAAATCCCGGGACAGCACCTGTGCCAGGGCCTCGGAAAGCCCCGGGGTACTGTCTGCAATCAGAAGCTTTTTCAAGGTTCTTCCCCTTTTCCTTTTTTATTACCTTACCACAATTTTCCTTTCATTGCAATGGAATCGCCCTTGCGAACTTTCGACATTTTTCGACAAAGCACCCGGAGCGGCTTTCTCTTTCCACTCCGGGTGCAGGTATGTCAGGGATTTTCTTTCTGGAAATAGTCGGAGAAGTAGTCATACCACTCCTGGAAGTCCCCCTCCGGCAAGGAGGCGTCCCCCGATTGCTCTCTGGGCTTTTCGTCGAAGGTCAGCTCCATGCGCACCAGCTTTCCCTCCCGGTACACCGTCACGATGGCGGTATCCCCGGCCTTGTAGTCCCGCAGAGCCCGGGAGAGCATGACAATGGAGCTGACATCGGTGCCGCCCACATTGATTAAGATGTCCCCTGTGCGGATTCCCGCTCTGTCCGCCGCACCGCCGGGCACCACCTCGGCAATTTTCAGCCCGGCAGGCAGGCCGTAGGCCTCCGCCACGGAGGTATCCATCTCCATCACCACCACTGCCATATAGGCACCGGTGATATAGCCGTACTGGCACAAATCAGAAATCTGGTTGATTACATCGTCCATGGGGATGGCAAAGCCAATGCCCTCAATGGAGGCACCGCTTTCCGTGTAGCCGGAGTACTTGGCGGTGGTAATGCCCACCACCTCTCCGTTCATATCAAACAGAGGGCCGCCGGAATTGCCGGAATTGATGGCGGCGTCGGTCTGAATCATATTGATGGCCTGACCGTCGGTGGTGACCAGCCGGTCCTTGGCGCTGATGTAGCCTACCGTCATGGTGGAGGTAAACTGCCCCAGGGCGTTGCCCACCGCCACCACCTGATCTCCCACCTGGAGGGCGTCGCTGCTGCCCAGCTTCACACAGGGCAGGCTCTGGGCGCTTACCTTCAGCACCGCCACATCGTTGCTGCTGTCAAAGCCCACCACCTGGGCCGGATATTCCCTGTCGTCCCCGGTGATGACGCTTAAGGTTTCGGCATCGGCAATCACATGGTAGTTGGTCACCAGGAAGCCGTCGGTGGTGATGAAAAAGCCCGTTCCGGTACCCGCCGGCTGGAGGACACCCTCAATGCGCTGGTAGTTCATTACCGCCGCCACCGCCGCCGCATTGTTCTGATACACCTGCCCCGGGGTCAGCCCCTGCTGAGGCGCCGCCGTCAGGTCGGGGCGGTAGCTCTCCAAGGTGTCCTTCAGCTCCTGCTGCACCGCCTCCATCTGCTCCCGGTGAGACCGGTCCAGCAGTGACAGCTGGTTCTGCCAATACTGAGAGACCGCAAAGGAAGTCAGGCCGCTGCTGCCGGCAGCCACCACCGCCGCCAGAATCACCACCGCTGCGCCTTTCCCCACCTTCTTCAGCCATTTTTTGAATCTTTTTCTTTTCCTGGGGGCCTCTGCCGGAATCTCCTCCGGCTCCTCCCGGGGTTCTTCCGCCGGTGCGCTCCGGGCCTCCTCTGCCTCCGGCACAATCCGGGGTTCCGCCTCCTCCGGTACCGGGAGGCTTCTGTCCAGTTCCATCTCGTCCATATATGTAAATCCTCCTTCTTTTCTCCAATATACCCTATCATACCCGGCACCAATCCCATCGTCAAGAAAAAAGTATGCCGCCTGGGGCAGAAAGCCCCAGGCGGCGGGGGGTTATTCCGGCAGAGCCGTCTTTTTCCGGCGGGTAAGGAATACGCCGGCACACAGGGCGGTAAAGGGTGCGACGGTGACCAGGCCAAAGGAGCCGATGACGGTGTGAATCATTTCCGCCGCCACATATTTATAGTTAAGGATATGCTCCACCGGGGTTCCCTGGGCCATGAACACCATCAGCATGGCAATGTAGCCCCCGGAATAGGCAAAGAGCAAGGTGGTGGTCATGGTGCCCATGGCTGCCCGGCCCACATTCATGCCGGAGGCCGCCGCCTCCTTCCACCCCAGGTCCGGCCGCTTCTCCACCACCTCCGCCACCGCAGAGGTGATGTCCACAGACAAATCCATCACCGCTCCGGAAGCACCGATGAAAATGGAGGCCATGAAAATCTTGGTCAGATTCAAATCCAGATAGCCGGAATACAGGAGGCTTTCGGAATAGGCCATCACAGCGCCGTGAATTTTGAACAAATCCGTAAATACAATGCCCAGTATGCAGGTCACCAGGATTCCCAGGAAAGAGCCGGACACCGCAGACAAGGATCTGCGGTCAAAGCCGTAAACCAGAGAGATGATCACCACCGTTAAAAACAAGGTGATGAAAAGCCCCACCCAGATGGGGTTATAGCCCTTCAGGTACAGGGGAACCAGCAGCTTCCACAAGGTAAGTACCGTCAGCACAAAGGACAAAATCGCCCGCACACCTGTTTTTCCCGCAAAGAGAATCAGGAAAACCACAAATCCCAACGCCATCCAAAGCTCCAGATTCTGCCGGTTATGGTCGATCATGGTCACATTGGTGATGGTATCCCCGTCATGGCTGACCACAATCAGAGCCTCGTCCCCTACCTCAAACAGCTTGTCCTGCTCCAAAGAGCCGGTGAGCAAATTGATGCCCACCGCCGTCCGGCCGGCAAAGAGGCCGTCCTGAATGGTCAGGGTACACCGCTGCTCCCCGGAGCGCACCAGTCCCGTATCCACAATGGTGGAGTTGTCCACCTCCGTCACCACCCCCCGGCACCGCTCTGCCTGCTGGTACAAAAGGGCATCCTCATACCCCGTGGGCAAAAGCAGCAACAAGACTATTGCCAGAAGGCACACAAGCACCGGGGCATAGTCCCGGACATATTTTTTCCATGGTTTCATAAGAATCTCCTAACATACAGCCAATGCCGCCCCTGTCCTGCCGGACAAGGGCGGTTTGTGCCGTTATCTATATTTTGGCTGAATCAGGCAATCTCCAGCATCTTCGCCAGCTTATTGTAGATATCGGTATTGTCGTAGTATCCGTTGAACACCTCAGCGCCCACGCCGTCGGCAAACACAGCTACCGGCAGACCGGTGTGGCTGTAGGAGGTGAAGCTGATACCGGACTTGTTGTTGATGATGTGGGTGATGGTCACGGTCAGAGGCTCATAGCCGCCGTAGAGGATGGTCTCCTCCTGCTCATATTCGCTGGCGGCGGTGCCGTTGATGCTCTTTTCGTAGGCCGCCTGGAGCTGCTCCAGCTCGTAGTCGGTGAGCACCAGCTTGTCCCCTTCCTCGCCCTCCAGCTTCAGGCCGAACAGCTCGGTAACGTCCTTCATCACATCCGCAAAGGAGGTCTTGTTCTCCTTGTAGGCTGCCACATAGTCGGTGTCAAACTTGGTGAAGGAAACCTTCTGGTTCTCCAGCAGATCCAGGTAGGTATCGTAGTCGGTGCCGGCAAAGCCGATGGTCATACCGCCGGTTTCGTGGTCGCCGGTCACCAGAATCAGGGTCTCCTCAGGATGCTCTGCCGCAAAGTCCATGGCTACCTGAACCGCATCCGCCAGAGCCATGGTGTCGTGGATGGAAGAGGCAGCGTCGTTGGCGTGGCAGGCCCAGTCGATCTTGCCGCCCTCGCACATCATAAAGAAGCCGGTGTCGTTGTCCAGCACCTCGATGCCCTTTTCCACGTAGTCGGCCAGGGACCACATATCCTCGGTGCGGTCCAGCTCATAGGCCATGGCGTCGCCGTCGGCCAGATGCTCGTCAACAATGATCACAGGACCCTCGGTGACCTGCTCGGCCTCGGCCTGGGTCTTGACGACGGTGTACCCGGCGTCGGCGGCCAGCTCGTACAGGTCGGCCTGGTCTTCCTCCGCGCCGGTGGGCTGCAGCAGCGCGCCGCCCGCAAAGTAGTCAAAGCCGCTCTCGATCATTTCCAGGCCGATGTCATAGTAGTCGTTGCGGCTGACCTGGTGGCAGTAGAAGGCCGCCGGGGTGGCGTGGTTGAGGTTGACGCTGGAGATGACGCCGATCTTGTAGCCCAGCTGGTCCTTGAGCTGTTCGGCAATGGTCTCATAGGCCACGGTGCCGGTCTCGTCCATGTTGATGGTACCGCTGTAGGTCTTGTGGCCGGTGGAGATGGAGGTGGCGGTGGAAGCGGAGTCCGGGCAGAAGCTGGTGCTGTCGTAGGTCTGGGCGCTGCCGGCCACGGGAAAATCGACAAAGCTCAAAGCGTCCTCATGCTGCAGGATAGCGCCGTCGCCGCCCATGCTGGTGCCGTTTTCCAGCGCAGACAGATAGTAGTTGGTGCTCTGGATCTGGGGGTAGCTCATACCGTCGCCAATGAACAGGAAAATGTACTTGGGCGTGCCGGCGGCCGCTTCGGCCGGGGCTTCCTCGGCTGTGGCGGGGGCTGCGGTGGCTGCGGCCGCCGTGGACTCGGCCGTGGTGCTTTCGGCCGTGCTCGCAGCGGTGCCGGCCGTGCTGCCGCAGGCCGCCAGGCTCAGCGAAAGGGTCGCCGCGCCCAGCAGGGCCACGGCACGCTTGGTCAGGTTTTTCATGTTGGTTTTCTCTCCTTGCTTTTGCATCCGTTTGTAGCGGTGTGCCGCCGGGCCGGGGAAAACGCGCTGTGCCCCTGCGGCATTTTTTATTATAAATATCCGGCCCGGGCGGCGAAACCATGCTACGGTATGGTTTTGGTAAAACTTTGTCAAGGAAACCGCCCCCGCTTTGCGCCAAAATTTTACAATGCGGCCGGAATCGTGGGACCACTTTTTTCTGTAACGGGCACATCACAGATAAACTTGCAGCTTTAGTGTTCATCATTCTGCTCCCTATTACGAGAAAAAAGGCCACCGGACGGTGGCCTTTTTCAACAGATTGAGCGCGTCCCGTGGGGCGTGCTTTTTTGGGGTGTGTGCAGGCCCGGGGCGGGGGTTACCGACCGGCGAGCACATAGAGATACCGCGCGTTGCCGGCGGCGTCGTAGATGGTCATGTACAGATCGTCCCCTTGGACTTCAAAGCGGAAGTTAACTTCCAGATCGTTCTCCCCCTCGGGGAAATCGCAGGCGCAGGTCCAGGACCCGCCGCCGTTGTCCACCAGCCGCTGGTAGGGGCGGCTGCCGAAGCGGAACGCGTCGATCATAAAAACGTCGAACGGGCCGAACGGGTTGGGGGTGCCCTCCGGGTTTTCTTCGCTCTGGGTGTAATCCGTCACCAGGGTGTACATCCCCCAGTCCTCCGTGGGCAGCGGGCTGGGGGCCCTGTCGTAGGTGGGGCGGACATAGTAGCCCACCAGATCGCCCGCGGCGTCCATCCGGGTCAGCATTTCCCGTTCGTCGCTGCGCTCAAATAGGAAGGCGTCGGTCAGCGCGTTGTCC
>OESA01000216.1_pt1 | contig 18337 bp, 13 predicted proteins | sample 1540101 | NCBI WGS metagenome assembly OESA01 (sample SAMEA3891891, study PRJEB23780) | metagenome | biome: terrestrial biome; feature: animal house; material: Caecal content | place: Italy | collected 2015-05-05 | reverse complement strand
ATCTGTCCGTTGCTGTATCGATACATCGCGCACCTCCATGTGCAAGGTTTTGGACTTGTTCTGATGGTTTCCTTGCACCTATTATAGCGCATGACTACTAAAAAGTCACGCTGTAACTTGGATTTTGTGTTGTTCAGTGGATATTAAAGTATATCATAACTTGTCTTATCCCGCAAGATATTTGCTGATCCATCGTCGAATGATCTGTTAAAGCGTCCTTCTCGAAGTTCCGCGTATGCAATCCCGCACAAACGTGTTATAATGGGGGTAAACAGAAACGACTATCGCCGAACCATCCTATCCTGGAAGGGAGTTTTTCCATGAAACTGATTCACCTTTCGGACCTGCATCTGGGCAAGCGGGTGAACGAATTTTCCATGCAGGAAGATCAAGTCTATATTTTGGAACAGATTCTGCGCATCATTGGCGAGGAACAACCCGACGGCGTTTTGATTGCCGGGGACGTGTACGACAAATCGGTTCCCTCCGCTGAGGCAATGGTGCTGCTGGACAATTTTCTGGTCCAGCTCTCCCAGCAGAATATCCCGACCTATATCATCAGCGGCAACCACGACTCCCCCGAGCGGGTCGCTTTCGGCGGGCGGCTGATGGCCCAGAGCGGCATTCACCTGTCCCCTGTCTACGACGGCCAGGCCGCCTGTTTCCGTCTGTCAGACCGCTGGGGACCGATCAATCTTTACCTGCTGCCCTTCCTCAAGCCCTCCCATGTGCGCCCCTTTTTTCCCGACCAAAAAATCGTCACCTACAACGATGCCATGGCCGCCGCCATCGGCGCTATGGATGTCAACCGGGAGGAGCGAAACGTTCTGGTGACGCATCAGTTTGTCACCGGGGCCGCCCGCTGTGATTCGGAGGAATTGTCTGTCGGCGGCGCTGACCAGGTGGACGCTTCCCTCTTCGATGCCTTTGATTATGTGGCCCTGGGACACCTCCACGGCCCCCAGCAGGTGGGCCGCCCCACCATCCGCTACTGCGGCACCCCTCTCAAGTATTCCTTTTCGGAGGCAGGGCAGCAGAAGTCTGTGACAGTGGTGGAACTGCTGGAAAAAGGCCCTGTCAACATCCGCACCATTCCCCTGACCCCGCTGCGGGATATGCAGGAGCTAAAAGGCAGCTACCAGGAGCTGGTTTTCCGCGGCTTTTACCAGGGAACGACCTACCCTGAGAGTTACCTGCACATCACCCTCACCGACCCGGAAGCCATCCCCGATGCAATGAGCAAGCTGCGGGTCATTTACCCCTACCTGATGCGGCTGGACTACCAGCGGCCCCAACACGCGGCAGGCTCTCTGCCGGACGAGGCCGAAAGCAGCCAGAAGAAAAGCCCTCTGGAAATGCTGGAAGATTTTTACCTCCGGCAGAACGGTCACGCCATGAGCCAGGAGCAGCGTCTTTTCTCGCAGGCCCTGATGGATTCCATTTTGGAGGAGGATATGGCATGAGACCTTTGCAGTTGACCCTGTCCGCCTTTGGGCCATACGCCGGTCAGGTGACGGTAGACCTGGAACAGCTGGGCCGACAGGGACTTTACCTGATCACCGGCGACACGGGAGCCGGTAAAACCACCCTGTTCGACGCCATTACATACGCCCTCTACGGGGAGCCCAGCGGCAGCAACCGGGACCCTTCCATGTTCCGCTCCGAGTACGCCCAGCCGGACACCCCAACCTTTGTGGAACTGACCTTCTCTTACGGCGGCAAAACCTATACCGTCCACCGGAACCCCGAGTATAAGCGGCCTTCCAAACGGGGCGCGGGCAGCGTGGTGCAAAAGGCGGACGCCGAGCTCCGGCTGCCGGACGGACGCCTCGTCACCAAGAGCCGTGAGGTTACCCGGGAGATCAACCAGATCATCGGGCTGGACCGCAGCCAGTTTTCTCAAATCGCCATGATCGCCCAGGGGGATTTTCTCAAGCTGCTGTTGGCAGACACCAAAAGCCGGCAGGAGATTTTCCGGAAGATCTTCAAGACCCGGTTTTATATGGTGTTTCAGGACCGGGTAAAAGAGCGGTCCGCCGTCCTGCAAAAGGCCTGTGAAACAGCCCGGGCCAGCGTCCGGCAGTACATCGCCGGCGCCGTCTGCCCTGCGGAGAACCCCCTCAGTCCTCAGCTTCAAAAAGCGCAGGCCGGGGAACTGCCCTTCCAGGATATCGAGGAATTGCTCGGACAGCTGATTGAACAGGACCAGGCCGAGGAAACCCGCCAACAGCAGCTTCTGGATCAGCTGGAAGCCCAGCTGAACGAAGCTTCCGCCCTGCTGGGCAAGGCAGAAACCGCCCAAAAAACACAGCAAAATCTGGAAGCTGCAACCAAGAACCGGGACGCCCTGCTGCCGCAGGTGGAACAGGCACAGAAAACCTTGCAGCAGGAACAGGACAAGCAGCCCCAGCGGGACGCTTACAGCCGGGAGCTGGCCGCCCTTCAGGCGGCGCGGTCCCAGTATCAGGAACTGGCCCGAAAAGAAACCGCTTTGGCCGCCCTTGACCAGCAAATCGACGGCGGGGAGCAGGCACAGGCCCGGCAGCAGAACGACCAGCAAATCCAGACCCGCCTGCTGGAAAGCCGGAAACAGGAGCTGGCCGGCCTCGCCGACGTGGAAGCGCAACGGGAACGCCTTTTGCGGGAAATTGCCCAGACCCAGGACCGTCAACCCGTTTTGCAGTCCCTGGCCAGCCAGGCTGCAGATTGCAGGCAGAAGCGGCAGGAGATCACCGCGCTGCAAGCCCAGCGGGATGAACTCACCCAACGGCAAGCGGCGCTTTCGGAAGATATTCAGCAAAAGAACGAGGCATTGGAAGCCGACCAGAAGCGTTTCCAGGAAACCCAGGGCCTGACGGAAAAGCAGGAAACTCTGCGCCAGCGTCAGGAGCGGGCCCAGGAAAAGCAAAAGGCCATCCAGAGCCTGTACCAGAGGCTAGAGGACTGCAACGCCTCCCGGCAGGCATTGCAGGCGGCCCAGCAGCGCTACCAGCAGGCCCGCACCCAGGAAGAGCAGGCCGAGCTCGTCTACAGCCACAAAAACCGAGCCTTCTTGGACGCCCAGGCCGGACTGCTGGCCCAATCTTTGGAGGATGGTCAGCCCTGCCCGGTGTGCGGCGCTCTCCATCATCCGCAGCCTGCCGCGCTGGCCGCCGAAGTCCCCACCGAGGCAGAACTGAACGCCGCCAAAGAAGCGCTGGAAGAAGCCTGCCAAATCTCCCAGCAGTACAGCATAAAAGCCGGGCAGGAGAAAACCGCATTGGACGAGCGGGAAAAAGCGCTCTTGTCCCAGATAGAGCCCCTGATCCCTTCCCCTGCCCTGGAACAAGCGGCACAGCAGATTCAGGCCGCCAGCGAGGAAACCGCCCTGGAACGGAAACAGCTGGAACAAGAACAGGCCGAGCTGGAACAGCAGATCACCTGCCGGAACACGCTGGAACAGAAGATCGCCAGCCAGCAGAAGGCATTGGAAGAGCGGTCGCTGCAGCAAACCCAGTTACAGGAGAAACGGAACGCTGTAGAACTGAGCCAAAGCGCCCTGCGCGGTCAACTGGAACAGATGGAACAATCCCTGCAGGCTGCTCTCTCCCTGCACCTTGCGGGGTATACATTGGAGAACGCAGCCGAGGGAATCCGTCTGGCGCTGGAACAAACAGAAACAACACTCAGAACACAGAAGGAACAGCGTGACCTTCTGGAACAAAAGCTGGACCACAAGCAGCAACTGAGCCGCGAGCTTCCCCAACAGGAACAGTCCCTCAAAGAGCTGGAAAAGGCCATTGCCAGCCAGCGTGAAAAGCTCGCCGCTGACCGCAGCCGCCGGACAGAAATGGCCGAGCAAATCCAGGCTCTGAAAGCCAGGCTCCCCTACCCGGAAGCCGCCGCAGCTCTGCAGAGAGAAACCGAGCTTGGCGACAGCCTGAAAGCTCTGTCCGAAGCATTGGACAAGGCTGACGCCCAAGCCGCCGAATCCCGCTCCCAGCTGGCCGCCGCCGAGGCCGCTATCCAGGAACTACAGCAGCTTCTGGAAAGCCAGCCCGTCATAGACGTGGAAGCCCAGCGGCAGCGCAGCCAGGAACTGAGCCGTCACAGGGCCGAGACAGCTCAGCTCCAAAAAGCGGTGCACGCTCGCCTTACCGCGAATCGTTTCGCGCTGGAAAAGATGCAGCAGCAAGCCGCAAACCTGGAAAAGACCGAGAAGGAATATGCATGGGTCAAGGCCCTGTCCGACACCGTCAACGGCACCCTGACGGGCCAGGAAAAAGTCACCCTTGAAACTTATATCCAGACCACCTTTTTCGACCGCATTTTGCATCGTGCCAATCTCCGGCTGATGGTCATGTCCAGCGGCCAGTACGAGTTCAAGCGCCAGCACGAAGCCGCCAATAACCGCAGTCTCAGCGGCCTGGAACTCAACGTCCTGGACTACTACAGCAACTCCGAGCGAAGCGCCAAATCCCTGTCCGGCGGCGAATCCTTTATGGCTTCCCTGTCCCTAGCTTTGGGGATGGCCGACGAGGTGCAGTCTGCCGCCGGCGGCATCCAGCTGGACACTATGTTTGTGGACGAAGGCTTCGGCTCTCTGGACGAGGAATCCCTCCAGCAGGCCATCCGCGCCCTTTCCGCCCTTACCGATGGCAATCGCCTGGTGGGTATCATCTCCCATGTAGCTGAGCTCAAAGAGAAGATTGACAAGCAGATTGTTGTTACCAAAGACAGAGCGAACGGCAGCCAGATTAAAATTATCGTTTGAACCTGTCTTGTAAACAGCCAAAACGCGTCCCTTCCGTCTGTACGTACAGTGAACCGGTTCAGTAAAAACAGACAATAGGAAAAAGCCCCCTGATGTAGGACAACGAAAGTACTCCGTCAGGGGGCTATTGTATGCCCAGAAGATATCAGAAAGTACAGGAATTACTGCCGCACTAAAAACCATAATTCCGCCGCTGCTGGCAGAGCAGGTCATCGTAAAACGCCGGCCAGCCACCCCGAATGATCAGCTCAATCAGTCTCTTTAAATCCACCTCGCCGGTCATAGCAGGAGTCAATTCTCCGTGACAAAGCCTTTCCAGGGACACCTTACCGCTGGAATCCCCGGATTCCCACAAAGACATGGGACGCATTCGCAGGCGGGCGATCCGTCCCGCTCCACTGTGGAGAATCCCCTTGTGGTTGGGCGTAGCGGAGCCAGTGAGAATGAACTGTCCTTTTTGCGTTGTCTGATCTACTTTGTAGCGCACCGCATCCCAGAGAAGCGGCACCTCATGCCACTCGTCAATGAGCCGGGGTATCTCCCCTTCCAACACCAATGCAGGCGACAGTTCTGCCAACTGGCGGTTCTGGAAGTTACCGGCGGGGTCTCCGATATAAATCTCACTCTTGCTGTGATAGGACGAGGTCCAGGTCTTGCCGCACCACTTTGGCCCCTCTATGCAGACGGCGCCGAAGGCAGACAGGTATTCTTCCACCTGTCCGTCGATAATACGGGGTCTGTACATCCGCTTATCCATAGCAGTCACCTCAACGATAATACGTTATCCAGAACAAGCGTAAGAGGCACGCAGCAATCCGAGCAATAAACTGGCAGCGGATGGAAATTGACACGATATTCACACGAGATGATGGGATCAAGATTATGGGACTGGGTCAGTCACATGATTTTTCCTATTAGAATCAGTTGCCGAGATTTTCTCAGTAACTCTTTGGTTTGTTTTACTTTCTGGGTGTGGGTTTTACTGAAAATTTCCCGGTTCCGGAACGGATGCATCGCTGTAAGCCTCTGCTTTGTCAAGCTGCCAACGTTGCTTCACTCTTTAGTCAAACAGCCATTTGCCAACAAATCCAACTGCCGCTCCAACCATCACTACAGGCACCAGTGGTGCAGCTGAAACAGCCGCCACCGCCGTGCCAATACCAGTGGCAACCGTTGTAGCTCCTGCGAGCATGGCGCCTCCAACAGCCGTACTGCCAATCGCAGCTCCCGCCCCGGTAACCACTCCTGCTACAGCAGTTCCAGCCGAAGTTCCGGCCAATGCAGTTACTGCGCTTCCTGCCAGATTCAAGGCCGCTCCACCCACAAAGGCTCCCCCTATTGTGATCGTCCCATCAACAATGCAATCAGCTACGCCTTCTTCAAAGCTCTTATTGCCTGCCAACACATCATAGATCGTTGCGCCTACATGCATAGATACGCCTACCCTTGCAGCAAATTTTGCACTCGCCAATCCAGCATAATAGGATGACGCCACATTTGCCGTAATGGGGGCTGTCGCGCTTCCAGTTAATTGGCTCTCCCACTGCTGTGCACGAGCTATAATGTCTGCCTGCAACTTGTAGACAGAAGATTCTTCAACCACCAAGCCGGCTGCCCTTGCATCATTTGCAAGGGCAGTATTCCCTTTATCAACTACAACTTTCTGTCCTTTATACTTGGACCAATTGATTTGATTCGGTCGGTATCCCGCCTTTGCCTGCACCAACGTCTGCTGACCATTTGCATCGACTACGATAAAGTCCGCTGGACCATTGTTTGCAAGGACCTGAATGTTTACTCCTTTAGAAGCAGCGTCTGCAGCATGTAACTCCTCAAATACAAATCCACCATAGCCTTTTACTCCGCCACGCATGGTATTATAGGCACTCAAACGGCTTGCCAATTGAGAATAAATTCCCGCCTTATTCATACATGCAGCAATCTCAGCAGGCACAGCCACATTGTTATTGAGCGCCTCCATAAAAATGTCGACTGCCTCCAGCGCCTCATCTCCATCCAGATGATTGACCGTCATGAGATCTTCGCATTCTTTTTCACTTAGTCCAATCAAGTATGCAAGTTCCTTGGCTGTAAGTGTTTTTTCCATATTAACAATGGGATGCTCATCTTTCTGTATCTGAAATTGCTCTAAACAGGATTGGCTGCAAAAGCGCTGATGTGAATCTGTTTCGATCCACTCTTGCATGGGTTTGCCGCAGCACAAACAGCGCGGGAGCGTAGTTTCATAACAATTTTTAGAACAAAAATAGTTTCCCTTTATGTCGCGCCACCCCCGCCGGACTGGCTTACCACAAACTGAACAGCGTGGAAGAGATCTCTCGTAGCAAGATTCACTGCAATAGTAATTATTTTTCTCATCACGATAACCGCTCTCAACCGGTTTGACGCAAATCCTGCATTTAGGCAGCGTTGTATGAAAGCAGAACTCCGAACAATACTTTTTACCGTCCTCCGTTTCAATCCATTGCTTCATATGTTTGCCACAGACCGCACACATCGGCAAGGACTGGTTATAACAGGACTCCCCACAATAGATTTTACCTGCTCTATCTTTTAAACCTCCATTTACCGGTCTACCGCAGATTGCACACTTAGGCAGTGTCCTTTCAAAACAGCGCTCACTACAATATCTTTTTCCATCTTTGGTTTCAATCCATTTATGCATCGGCTTACCGCATACCGTGCATAGCGGAAGAGATTTTTCATAGCAGGCCCTACTACAGTATTTTTTGCCCTGCTCATCTTCCGTCCATTGCCGCATGCGCCGTCCGCAGATCGCGCATTTAGGCAGAATCTTTTGATAGCAAGCTTCACTGCAAAAGATACGTCCAGAACTGTCTCTTAGTCCTGAGTTGATTTCTTTCCCGCATATAGAACATAGATAACTCATTTTTTATCCATCCTTTCCTATACTCCATACATACTATCCTTAATATAACTTCTCGGCAGACAATCCATTAACAGTTCTTTACAACACTTGATTGTCATTCTAAGTCTATTATAGCAAATGGGGCAGACATTCATTGTCGTTTTGCTAAGAGATAAAAGATTTTAACTCTCGGCGTTCTTGCTATAGAATATATCTATATAAGGTAAGTACAAATCTTGATAATTTCCCTCTGTTCATCTCCCCACCTCTTTCCGTTCTGCATATTCTCGCACTAATAATCATAACTTATTTAGCTGTAATTACAATATATTTGTGATATAAATTTTCATTTGTTACTATGTTTCAGGTGCAGGATAGACAACTGCTGGGTACCACAGAACTGCTCAGTCTGCAAACTTTTAATATGGATTACCGCCGTCGCTTCTCCTGATTTTCAAAACTGACTACCAGCCATTTCTCCAACGCATCCGCAATGCGCTTTAACGTGGACAAACTGGGACGATAGTTTCCGTTTCTGATTTCTCTGATGTTGGTTTGTGATATGCCTGAGCGCCGCGACAGCTACTTTTGCGTCAGGTTGGATGCGCTACGGGCGGCTATCACCAGGTCGCGCACTTCTTCGTTGATGTCGTAGTCTTCTATCTCCGGAACATCCTCAATAGGCGTCATATTTATTTTGTCAAGGGACTCATTAAGAAATTTCTGAAAGTCATGCATGGGACATTTCCTTCCATTTAATGATATATCACGTTCGGCATATTGTCAATGAAAACATATCATAGATACAATCTTTAGCCTGTCGAGGCATTTCATCCTAGCTGAAACGGCCTCTTTATAACAAGTTCATTCCAGGCAAGCGCTCAAGGCCAGAACTGTTCGTCAACGTAACCGGGCTTATTCCCAGTTTCTGGAACCGATTGAGAACAGTTTTACACTGGCCGTCAGTCAGTTGGAATTTCTCTTTCATCTTCTCCTGTGCGGCAGCCAGATTTTCGCTGTCGCTGGTCTTTCGCAGCAGGTAGAGCATCCGTTCCCGTTTTCTCTCGCCCTTAACCTGGGAAACCAGCTCTACCGCATCCTTATACCTTATATAATCTCCGTGCACAGGATTGACCCGCTCAAGATACCAGCTTAATATTTTTTCTGCGTTCTCCCCCAGCTTCCTGATGATTTTCCAGTTGCTGTCCTCCATGGTGTCCTTTCCTACCCACTTCTTCATAGCCTTACGGCGCAGTTGTGCTTCCAGGCGAAGAATATGCTTGCCAATCAAAGCGTCAGGAAACGCCTCAATCATCTCCAGCTGGGCGGTTTTGTCATAGGCAAAGAACGCTGCGGACTTGCAATACTGTTTGCAAGAATGCTGATTCGCTATTTTGCAATCCCGGGCCGTATGGTCGTCCTCCCGAAACTTGTCCCAGTGATAACGATGTATTAAACGGCTTTTTTTCAGGATACGAATATACTCAGATACGGTTGCTGACGTATCATATATAATATTTGCCGTCACATCCGCGCGATACAGTTTCATATCATCTACAGAGCATGGAACATCCACTTTCTTTAAGAGCTTATCTACCTGCTCAATCATCCCCTTATATCCTGTCTTCTTCCCTGGCTGGTAAAGGGTACTTCGGTCCACCTCACCCAAAACCAGCGCAGGGTGTATAATCACCAACAGACCCCAGCGAGTTCCCTTGATCTGTGAGACAAACAGCTTCACACCCTGGCGCTGAAAGTAGTTGCTATGGTAGATACAGGTTTCATCCCAGTAATCTTCTTTTTTAAAGAAATCCGGCAACAGCATCAGTTTACTCACAATGGCTCTCTTTTGCTTCATCGTCAGGCCATAGTAATAACTGAGTGTGTCAATTCCAATTTCATATTTCTGCATTTTTATCGCTCCTTCTGGCAATTTGTGCAGTAGCGGCATTTTCCTGTATATGTGTCTCCTAACGCATGAAGCATTACCTGAACCATACACCGTTCCTTATCATCGCAAAACTCCTTCATCTCGTCCAATCGCTGCTCTGCGAGCCTTCTGAATGCCTTGTCCTCTACATCACCAACCATAGCCAATCCTGTATAGTAGTCATCCGGGTTATACAGCAGAATGCTCCGGGCCTTTTGCCCCTCTCGTCCTGCCCGGCCCGACATCTGGTAGTAGTCAGCCAAAGACAGCGGCATATTGAAGTGGATCACCAAGTCCACATTTCGCACGTCCACACCCATGGATAAAGCGCTGGTTGCCACGATGATATGCTTTTTCCCGGCCAGCATCGCTTTTTCCTCGCGCTTCTTTCCGCTGTGATAAGCCATTACCTCGTCAGGGTACAGTTTTTCCAGATATGCTGCAACGTTTTCCACCGCTGTTTTTGTGTTGCAGAATACAATGGTGGTATGCCTGTGGTATTTCTTCATACTGCGCTCCAACTCCTTCTGCTGATCCTTTCGGGTAGGTGCCATACGTTTTAAGAAGGTTAAATTGCTGCGATACAGACTTTCCTCAAACATCCTGACATCTTGCATGGATAACAGCTCCACGATTTGAGGGCGATCCTCCGGAACAGCTGTAGCAGATAACGCCAGAATCACAGGTCTCTTCCGCAGACAGCCGATCCATTTACCGATCTCCAGATATGATTCACGAAAGGCATATCCCCAGGAAACAACACAGTGGCACTCATCGATCACCACAAGGCCGATTTTGTTATGCCGTTCCAGCAGCAACAGGATACCTGTCTCCAGCCGCTCTGGGGCAATATAAAGGAGTGTGACCTTCCCCTCATCCAGCAACTCCATTACCCGCCTTTGCTCTGGCTTTGATTGAGTAGAGTCCAGATAGAACGCTGCGATTCCCAATCCTTGCAGCTTCTCTACCTGGTCATGGATGAGGGCCAGTAACGGCTCGATAACCACTGTTAGCTTCTTACTATTGACGATGGCAGGGATTTGATAGAGCAGAGACTTGCCGTAGGATGTAGGGGCAATCACCATGGTGTCGCGTCCATCCAGTACCGAATTGATAGGCTTGATCTGATTGCGACGCAGTTTCTTAATCTGAAGCCGCTCCATAGCTTCCTTCACAGACTTCTTGATCTTCATAACAGAAAACCTCCTGGTAAAGTATAAGGTTCCGTCCAGTACAAAACCTTATAATCATGTTAGTGAGGATTCATTTTATAATGTGCTTGTGGTGAAGATTTTGACAGCTTCACTCAATTCCTCCAGAATCAGGATTATCGTGTAAACTGCCTTCTTAGGGGTGTTTACAGGGAATTCGTACTATTGCGCCTAAAAATATATCATTCAGGACGGGTATATTATGTTCTCAAAATAGAAACACCCGGAAGCTTCTCAACTTCCGGGTGTCTGGAACTTATTCTGGCACTTGCTTCTTCGTATACAGCTTTTGATATCACTCCTCTTTCCCACAGCCTCTGATTGATCTGCAGCATAAGTTCTACGTTCAAATCCGCTTTGAACATATCGTTGGTTGTTGCCATACTAAATCACTCCCGTTTCCAAAGTTTATAGAAACGTTGGAAGCGAAATCATTTTAGAATAGCATCACCAATGGCCTGTACCGCCAAGTGATAACCACCTTCGGCGTCCGGCAGTGCACGAACAGCGCCAGTGGGCATTGTGCCCTTCGTGAGAGTATATAGGCAAGGATGAAGGAGGAGTTACTCTATTACCGGCCGCTGAAGACTATCGTCTGAAAACCAGCTTGTCCTCCGTCAATCTTTCTTGTCACTTTCAGGTATCATTCTTATAAGCATATCCCTCGTTTTCTCTGGAAGAAATTCCATTTTCTCAATTCTAAATATGAGTGCAAGCTCCGGAGCCCCACCACCAAGCCGGACTTTCGATGTGCTAAAAAGGTATTCCAGATTGCATGACCGCAGATCTTTCACAAAATCGTCCACATTACACGGATTCTTCAGAAAATCCTGAACAATCTCCTTGAACATGCTTTCTTTAAATATCAGAGCCCGAAATGGAGTCTTCTCGTTCTTTCTGGGTTTGTACCAGCGCAAACAACCCCAGTATATAATAGATGGATCATTTGGGTCAGCCTCTTTAAAGTCTTCCTTTGGCTTAGTATAAATGAAATGGTGTAAATGATCTTCAGTCAGCATCTCAGCCAAAGCGGTTTGAAAAACTTGCTTCGTATGTTCCTCCTCCGACTTCAATTCATGAGAAATTGTTTCTTCTTCTGGTTCTAGGAATTGATAGCATCCAGGCAGCAACAGGTTAAACCACTCAGATTGAAGTCGCTCTCTTTGTGTCCAATTAATGATTCCTTCGTCTGTACAACTGTCCAAAAAAAGCTCCAATGTTAGCATTTGTAGCATCACAAAGTAGTTCTCGGTTGGACGAAATCTTTGAATTCCTTTTCGACTATAGTATTTAAAAAAGCAATCCTGAATCTCATTTAATCTTTTTTCAAGTTTCTTCTTTACCTTTTTCTTTCTTGAAAGTTTGGAAAGCCACAAAACAAACCGCTCTATCAAGTAATTGATATCTTCATTATCCCAATCAAAATCCAAGCAGTCCAATGATGCGTCACTCAACTGCATCACTGGCATTTTGTTTGTCTTCGGTGACGCATTAAAAATGATAACAGCAGCCCAGCGGTTCCTTTCTATAAAACGACGGATTTTGCCCGCAGAAAAGAAGCCTCCGTAAATCAAAACCACTGTATCCCGATATTGAGAAGGATATCGATTCTTCTTTTTTCCGTACCACAAAAAAGAACATTGATCCAAGTTTTTCTGTCCAAGTTTCCATGGCACAAAAGGCGGGCACTCGCAATGCAGTTTATTCTGAGTATCTGTAGGAACCGCTAGGGCATATATCGCTTTTGTGATAAAATCGAATGTATTATTGAGTCTCTTTTCACTTGCATTCAAAACCAAAATTGGCGCTCTGTCTTGGAGTGGAACCAAATAGATATCCTGAATCGATGGAACTACCATTCGTGCGCAATATCCTGATAAAACACCGCTGAACAGGCGCAAAACCTCTTTTTTATTTTCATTGTCTGTTCCACATGAATTCAGAAATTTTTCGAGTTCTTCCCAGCCGTATTTTCCCTGCTCCTCGTCTTGATCTGAAAAATCGTGCTTTGAAACATATTTCAAGCCATTTTCAATTTTTATCTTTTTCTTCTGGAAGTCGTATCCATCAGCCTCACACTGCTTTTGGATTTCATCAATCTTCTTATTCAATTTAGTTTTTGTTCTGTAAACGCCGCAGTCCACATATTGTTTTTTTATCCTTTGCTGTGGATTCTGCTGTGAAGAGTCATCCTGAGGCAACCTCTCTTGCTGTGGATTCTGCTGTAAAAGTTCATCCTGATACTGCCTTTCTACAACGATGAGTCCAAAGCTGCCGTCATCATACTTCCAAAAGCGCACATCTCGCTTACCCTTCTTTCCTAATTCATTCATAGGCTCAACCTCTCTTTTGTAATTGTTGACCTTGCATTCATTTTTGAAAATTTTAGCGTTTGTGAGGCCAATAATAGAGTTTTCCCTGGGAACAAGGAACACCGGAACATGGGAACACTTTAAATTTTAACATAAAACCGTTCTTTTTGCAACATCGATTTGACATGTACTTTTCCGCTGTTCTTACGTTGACAAAAGCCCGTTTTCCGGCTATGCTAAAGGAAGGATTTCGTTTTGCCGGGCTCAACTTCGCACCGCAAAGGGGGCATAAACATGTATAGCAGGCGTGCCATTGAAGAAACAATCCTCAAGGTATCCAATATGTTTCCTATCTTGCTGGTTACGGGCCCTCGTCAGGTAGGCAAAACAACACTTCTCCAAAAGCTGTCCGAGCCGGATCAGAAGTATGTCACCCTGGACGATCCTGACGTACGTTACCTAGCTAAACGGGACCCTGCGTTGTTTATGCAGCGGTACCATCCTCCCGTACTGATTGATGAGATACAGTACGCCCCCGAGCTGTTGCCTTACCTCAAAATTCATGCTGATTCCTCCAAGCGAAATGGTGACATCCGGATGACCGGTCCCCCGGCTTTTCATCTGATGAAGAATGCCAGTGAAAGCCATGCCGGACGGGTTGGTATTGTCAACCTTCTGGGGCTGTCTGACGCCGAGATTTATGGCTACAAGAGCACATCATACACCACAGAACCAGAGCGTCTGATGGAGCGTGTCGGTGTGATCCAGTCGCGGGATTTAAACGATATTTATCGCAGAATTTTTCGGGGTTCCATGCCTGCGTTATATGCAAGTCAAGATATAGATTGGGAAACCTACTATCGTTCCTATGTGAACACTTACCTCCAGCGTGACATTCGTGATCTGGCCCAAGTTGCGGATGAAATGGACTTTTTCAATTTCATGTCGGTAGCCGCCGCCCACACTTCCAAACCTGTTATTTATGAGGAACTCTCCAACGCCGTCGGTATCTCTGCTCCTACCGCAAAAAAATGGCTGTCTATTTTGGTTTCTTCCCATATTGTCGCCCTAGTACAACCATATCATAACAATGTGCTGAAACGGGTGGTTAAAATGCCTATTCTGCATTTTCTGGATACGGGCCTGGCCACCTATCTTCTGAAATGGGGCAATCCGGAAGCCCTGGAGCGGGGCGCTATGTCTGGGGCATTTTTTGAAAGCTATGTTTTTTCTGAGATCTACAAAAGCTACCTGAATGCCGGGAAGGAACCGCCCATTTTTATTACCGTGATAAGGACCAAAAACAGATTGATCTTCTGCTCTATCAAAACGGCACTATATTCCCCATCGAGATAAAAAATCCGCCTCCCCTGGTAGGGCGGCCGTAAAAAAGTTTCATGTACTGGATCCGATTCAAGAGCCCAAACGGTTTGGCGGCCCGGATGAATTAAAGGTAAACATCGGCACGGGAAACGTCATCTGCATGGCAAAGGATTTATTGCCTCTGGATGAAAAGAACTGGTGTGTTCCTGCCTGGCTGATTTGAATCCTGATCTCAATTTTCAACGCCATCTATAGTTCACTTGTCTTGACATCACTCCTTATAAAACGATTTGCCGGTTCTTCTCCGTATACAAACGTGAAAAAGCGGCAGTTCCTTTCAGAGGCGCTGCCGCTTCTGTCAAGGGCGGACACTTGTACATATAGATACCACCCACTCAACTTGAAAACCTTCTTTTGCATCGTTTATAATCTGTACCATAAAAGGCTGGCAGCTTGCGCTTTATGCACAAACTGCCAGCCTTTCTTTTCTGCCCTTACGTTTCGTCCTGCTCCGGCTGGTTCTTCTCCATCCAGCCCTGGATGACCCGTTCCATCTCCTCCGGCGTCTCCTGATAGCCCCGCAGGATCCAGGCGTTCACCAGCCCGAACACCCCGTAGGCCAGGAAGTTGTTGAGGTAATAGGTCTTGATGTTGCTCTGCTGACGGGACGGGTCAAGGATCTGCATATAAGCCTCCAGAAGGACATTCTGATGCCCTGCAGCGTAAAGCAGGTCGTTGATGGGCCGCAGGGACAGGCTGAACTGGAAGAACATCCGGGTGTCGTCCTGGGGGCCGTCGGCCGGGCGGGCCTGGGCTTCGCAAAAGCGCTTCCACAGGCAGTGGATCTTGAAGGACAGCACCTCGTCCTTGCTCTTGAAGTAGCGGAAGTAGGTGGAGCGCCCCACGTCCGCCTTGGCCGTCATCTCCTCGATGCTGATCTTCTCGATGGGCTTTGTCTGCATCAGCTCCAGCAGGGCGGTGCCCATGCACTCTTTCAGGTATTCGGTGGTCGCCGTGCTTCTCCGCATAAGAAACGCCTCCTGTGTTTTGGTATCATTGAGACGGGAATCGTCTTATATTCCACTTTTACTGGAATCATTGACAACATCCGTTTCTATGATATTATGGTCTTGTTGATACTAACGTTTCTTTTATACTATCATTCAGATAACCGCCTGTCAAGGGAATCACCCCGGAAAACAGGCTGAAAGGAGAATGTATGCGAACCATCTTTTCCCGGGTCCGGCTCAGCGGCAAGAGCGTGGCCGCCCTGCTGGCCCTGATGCTTCTCTCTGCGGTGACCAGTATGCTGCTGCCCACCGCCCTGGCCAGCATGATCGACGTGGGTGTGGCGGGCCAAAGCCGCAGCGCCATTGTGGTAGTGGCGGCGGTGATGGCTGCCCTGTCCATTCTGGGCTGTGTGTTCAATGTGGCGGCCACTGTCCTCTCGGCAAAGGTGTCCACCCGCTTTGCTGCCGATTTGCGGCATGAGATCTTCCACCAGGTGCAGAGCTTTTCCGCTGCTGAAATGGAGCGGTTCGGCACTGCCAGCCTGGTGACCCGCAGTACCTCCGACGTGACCAACGTCCAGATGTTTCTCTCTTTGCTGCTGCGGCTGGGGGTCACCGCCCCTTTGATGGCGGTGGCGGGGCTGGTCCTCTCTTCCCTGACAGGGGGCGAGCTGAGCACGGTACTGGACCTGGCTATCCCCGCCCTCATTCTGGGTGCGGGGGTCATCATTCTGCTGGTGTCCCGCTACTCGGTGACGCTGCGCCGGCAGATCGACCGGCTGAACAAGCTCTTCCTCGAGACGCTGGAAGGGGTGCGGGTAATCCGCGCCTTCAACCGGCAGGACCGGGAGATGGAGCGCTTTGCCCAGGCCAACAGCGAACTGACCGCCACCACCATTCTCTCGGGGCGAGTATCGGCTCTGCTGATGCCAGTCATCCAGATCATCTTCGGGGTGACCACCGCCGCCGTCATGGGGATGGGTGCCTGGTATGTGTCCGCCAGCGAGATGGACGTGGGCGCCCTGGTGGCCAACAGCCAGTATATCAGCATGATTCTGGCCGCCATTATCCTGCTGGCCATGGTCATCATGCTCTTCCCCATGTCTTACGCCTGTGCAAAGCGCATCGCCCAGGTGCTGAACACCGAAAGCTCCGTCCACAGCGGCAGCCGCAGCGCCAGCGGACGCCCCGAACGGGCCAGCGTGGTTTTTGACCATGTCATCTTTGCCTACCCCGGGGCGGACGAGCCGGTGCTGAAGGATATCAGCTTCGAGAGCCGCGCCGGCGAGGTGACCGCCATCATCGACCGGACCGGCTGCGGCAAGTCCACAGTCCTCAAGCTGGTGCCCCGCATCTACGACGCCACCGTGGGCCACATCTACGTAGACGGCATGGACGTCAGGCAGTACAAACTGGAAGACCTGCGGGAGCTCATCGGCTACATCCCCCAGAAAAACGTCCTTTTCTCGGGGGACGTGGCCTCCAACCTGCGCTTTGGCAAACAGGACAGCGGCGAGGAGGCGTGGCGGCAGGCCGCCTATATCGCCTGCGCCGACAAGTTCATCGAGCAGAAGCCGGAGGGCTACCACGCCGAAATCGCCCAGGGCGGCACCAATCTTTCCGGCGGGCAGCGCCAGCGGATGGCCATTGCCCGGGCGGTTGTCCGGCAGCCTGAGATTTACCTTTTTGACGACAGCTTCTCTGCCCTGGACATGAAGACCGACCGCACCCTGCGCACCCGTCTGCGGGAGAGCATCGGGGACGCCACCATGCTCATCGTGGCCCAGCGGGTGGGCTCGATCCTGGACGCCGACCGTATCCTTGTGATGGAGGACGGGCAGATCGTGGGCAGCGGCACCCACCGGGAACTGCTGCGCAGCTGCCCGCTCTACCGCGAAATCGCCGAATTGCAGCTGGGAGAGGAGGAAGTCCGGCATGAGCTCCAATGTGTTTAAGCGGATGTTTGCCTATCTGGGGCGGTACAAGGTTCGGCTGGTTCTGGTCATGGCCGCCGCCGTCCTTGGCACCCTGTTCACCGTCCTGATACCTGCGGTGACGGGCGGCATCACCTCAGAACTTTACGAAGGGGTAGCCGGGGGCGTCTTTGACTGGACGGCCATCCTGTTGCTGCTGGCGGCCCTGGTGGGGCTTTATCTGGTCGCCCAGCTGTTCACCGTCCTGCAGAGCTTTGGCATGACCAAGCTGACCGCCCGGGTGATGGAGCGGCTGCGGGGCGACATCGACCGAAAGATGCACGCCCTCAAGCTGGACTACTACGACACCCACACCCACGGCGAAATCCTCAGCACCATCACCAACGACGTGGACACTCTCAACAGCGCCCTGAGCCAGAACCTGACCCAGATCGTCACCCAGGTGGTCACCGCCCTGGGTATTCTGGTCATGATGTGCGCCACCAGCCCCAAGCTGGCGGCCATCGCGGTGGCCATGGTCCCCCTTTCCCTGCTGTCCTCCATGGGCGTGATGAAAACCGGCGCCAAACACTACGCCCGTCAGCAGGAGCTGCTGGGCCGGCTCAACGGCTATATCGAAGAAATGTACAACGGGCAGGAACTGGTGTCGGTGTTCAACTACACCGGCCAGGCCAACGCCGCCTTCGACCAGCTCAACGAAGAATTGCAGCGCACTGCCCAGAGCGCCGAGACCGCCTCGGGCAAAGTCACCCCCATCACCGACTTGGTGAACAACCTGGGCTACGCCCTCAGCGCCCTGCTGGGCTGCCTGTCGGTGCTGAACGGTAACATGCGGGTGGGGGACGTGCAGGCCATGCTCCAGTACACCAAGCAGTTCTCCCAGCCCTTTACCAGCATCGCGGGTATGGCGGGCAGCTTCGGCGCGGCAGCCGCGGCGGCGGGCCGCATCTTCGCTCTGCTGGACGCCCCTGAGG
>OESA01000209.1_pt1 | contig 18940 bp, 14 predicted proteins | sample 1540101 | NCBI WGS metagenome assembly OESA01 (sample SAMEA3891891, study PRJEB23780) | metagenome | biome: terrestrial biome; feature: animal house; material: Caecal content | place: Italy | collected 2015-05-05 | reverse complement strand
ACGGTTGTGTATATTTTACTGATATGGGCCTTCAGGAGTATATCGCAAAATGCACCCACCGGGCAAAACCGATGGAAAAGAATGCGACTTACCGCAAGACCCGGAACGCCGGAGCATGAGCCAATCCGTATCCTTGCTGGAACTGAAGATCTCTGATAAAACAAAGATACAGCGCTGGAGATTATTTTAGGAGCATTCCTGTAATCCGTAAACAGCGCCAATTGAAAAAAGAAGAACCTCGCGGTACAATTTGAGAAGCATCTTGGCGGATGTGACAACCCAAATCAAACCGGAGGTTCCATATGAATTATACACAGAATCAAAAGATTTCGCAAGTCACAGAAGCAACTTTAATTGTCGGTGTAGATATCGGCAGCGAGACAAATTTTGCCCGAGCGTTCAATTGGCGCGGACAGGAGCTGTCCAAGAAGGTATTTCACTTCAGAAACAGTCTGGAAGGCTTCCAGAGCTTTCTTGCGTACCTCAACACCTATACGACCATTGCATCCGCCAGGCAGGTCATTGTAGGCTGTGAGCCCACCGGGCACTATTGGTTTAATTTGGCCCGTTATCTGGAAGAAAACAACATCAAGCTGGCTCTTGTCAATCCGTATCATGTTAAGCAGATCAAGGAATTGGATGACAACAGCCCCAAGAAAACGGATTTGAAAGATCCGAAAACCATCGCAAAGCTGGTAGTGGATGGCCGATACAGCTATCCGTATCTCCCCGAGGGAATCTACGCAGATTTGCGGGAAGCGGTCTCAAGCCGGGAACGGATCGTGAAGGAACTGAATGCCATCACGAATCGGATCAAGCGCTGGCTTAAGATATATTTTCCGGAGTATCTGGTCGTTTACAAGAACTTCTCCGCAGAAAGCGGCCTGACGGTGCTGGAATCGGCACCTCTGCCGCAGGATGTTCTTCGGTTGGGACCAGAGGGCGTGAATCAACTCTGGCGGGACAAGAAGCTGCGCGCGGTTGGTATGAAGAGGGCACTGACCCTGGTTGAAGCCGCGCATAACAGCATTGGACTGCCCGGAGGAAGCTGCGCCCGGATGGAACTCCAGCTGCTGTTGGAGGATTTCAGAACGAAGCAGAGTCAACTGGAAAAGATTACCGAAGTATTGGAAGAAGAAACCCTGTGTGTGCCTTATGCAGATAAGCTGCTGGCCATCAAGGGGGTAGGACTGATTACAGTGGCTGGATTTTTGGCAGAGGTGGGCGATGTACGACGCTTTGACTCACCAAAGCAGATCCAGAAGCTGGCCGGGCTGGAGGTCAAGGAAAACAGCTCCGGCAAGCATCGCGGCAGAAGCTCCATCAGCAAAAGAGGAAGGAAACGGCTGAGAAAGATTCTGTTCCAGGTCATGCTGCCCATGATTCAGAACAATGCCGAGTTTGGCGAGATATATCAATATTTCACCACCAGACAGAAGAATCCGCTCAAGGGCAAGCAGGCCATCATCGCAGCAGGCTGCAAACTGATACGGGTATTCTATGCCATCTTGAAGCATGGTGTAGATTACGACCCAGGAAAGCTACGGGCAGATATGATCCGCCCGGAACTGGAAGCAGCCTAAGGAAACAGACCCTGCAGCACGGGAAAGCGTCCGCCATTTCAATGGTGCCGGATTGCAGGAATGCACATCAACAAATACAGAACCGGTTAGCCGCTAAGAATCACACCATGGGACACTGATCCCGCGTAGGAGCATAAGCGGCACCCAAATGTGGACAGGCAGAACGAGGGAATTTCGGACACCGCTGGGAGCGGATGATCCAGTTAGACATGGGAGGTTTGCTGCCGCAGGACGATGGGGATGACATATGGCCGTCAAATCGCAAGCACAAGACGTTCTATTTGTCATGCTCTTTTTTACCTGTAGGTCGCACATATCCAATGGATTTGATGCGGACCTATGTTCATTGGCTTGGTATGAGCTTGATGTAACCTAGACAAATGTTGCCAATACTGCTGGATTTCCGGGGGCATTGGTACTCTTGAACAAAAATATTTAGGGAGGTGACGGAATTGGCAAAAAGGAAAATGATAATTCCTGAATATGGAACGGTTATAAAAAAAGGTGTCCTGTATTACAGAACAAGAATCAAAGATGCAGATGGAAAACTCGTTGCCCTTTATGCAAGAACGCCCGAAGAACTTTATAATAAGGAAACGATTGCGTTGGAGCAGATTGAGAACGCCACATTTCATCGAAAAACACCCACGGTTGCAGAGTATTGTGAGAAATGGCTGTTGATGCAGTCTGTTCATGTTCGTACCACGACTTTGACGGACTATACCTCAAAGGTACGGCGTCATATCATTGCGGAATTAGGTGATAAGCGGATGGGAGAGGTCAGCCTGGATGATATTCAGCTTGCACTTGTCTCTGTTTCAAAAAAATCTGCATCGGTATATAAGTCGGTCGTGATCCTGTATAAATCTATTTTCCGTGCAGCAAAGGAAAGCCGGATTATAGATAATAACCCGACGATCTATCTAACGACAAAGGGTGGCGGCGTTCCGCAGAAAGATAAAGCGGCGCTGACAGACGAGCAGGTCGAGCGCTTATTGGATGCGGTGGAAGGACTGCCAACCTATGTGTTTGTGATGCTTGGATTGTACGCAGGCTTGCGGCGGGAAGAAATCCTCGCCCTGAAATGGGATTCGGTCTATCTTGATGGAAACTTTCCTTATTTAACAGTGCGGAGAGCATGGCATACAGAAAACAACAGGCCGGTGATTCTGGAAGAATTAAAAACGAAGGCTGCCGAGCGAAATATTCCACTGCCGACCTGTTTGGCTGAGTGCCTGAAAGAGACAAAGGAAAATTCGACTTCGGAGTATGTGGTGCCGAACCGGGACGGCGATCCGCTGTCCTATACGCAGTTTAAGCGGCTGTGGCAGTATGTTGTCACCAGAACAGTCAAGGAACGGTCCTACTACCGATATGAGGATGGAAAGCGGGTAAAGCATACGGTCACACCTGTTCTTGGAGAAAAGGCGGCGCATAACGGTAATGTTGTTTACAGCCTGGACTTTGAAGTAACACCGCATCAGTTGCGACACACCTACATCACGAATCTGATTCATTCGTCGGTAGACCCCAAAACGGTGCAATACCTGGCAGGCCATGAAAGCAGCAAAATTACCATGGACATTTACGCAAAGGTCAAATACAACAGGCCGGATGAGCTGGTCAGAACGATGGGTAACGCATTTTCGCAATGGGATTCAGTGTGAGCATAAAATAACAAACGCGAAAACGAAGCAGGAGCGAGGCAAGGATGTCTCGCTCTTTGCTTTACATAGGCCGTATCTTTGATTAAGTCTGTACTTTCTGATAAAAAGAGAGTGTAGATACGGAAACTGCACGTTATCAGGAAAGGAAGGTCAAAGATGGCGAAAATGAAAACAGAGGTTCCGCAGTACGGAACCATTATGCAAAAAGGAATCCAGTATTACAGAACCCGGATCATGGACGCAGATGGCAAGCAGGTGAGTTTGTATGCTGCTACTTGCGAAGAATTATATGAGAAGCAATTAGAAGCGCGGCGACAGGTGGAGGAGATCATCTTTCGTCGGCAGCATCCGACAGTGGCCGAGTATTGTCAGAAGTGGCTGCTGATGCAGTCGGCAAAGGTATCTGCTTCTACATTGAGAGGATATACTGCTGACATGAAGAACTATATCATTAAGCCTTTGGGTGAGATGTATATGGAAGAAGTGACCGCAGATGATATTCGGCTGGCGCTTGTACCGCTGTCAAAAAAATCGGAGGGGTTATACAGCACAGTAAATATGCTTCTCAAGTGTATTTTCTACTCGGCAGAGCGCAGCCAGATACTTGAGCATAACCCCTGTGTAGGAATATCGGGAAAGGGCGGAAAGCCAGCGAAAAAGAGGGAGGCATTGACAGATCAGCAGGTAGAAGTGCTTCTGGATACGGTCAGGGAGCTTCCTCCCTACTTGTTCATTATGCTTGGGTTATATTCCGGTCTGCGCCGGGAAGAAATCCTTGCGCTGCAATGGGACTGTGTATTCCTGGACGAGTCTACTCCCTATATCTCGGTAAGGCGAGCATGGCGCACGGAACATAACAGACCCGTGATTTCCACTGTTCTAAAGACCAAGGCGGCTAAAAGGGATATTCCGATTCCCAAGTGCTTGGTGGACTGCCTGCGTGAAGCCAAAACAGCATCAAAGTCGGACTATGTGATTTCGGATAGCGAAGGACAGCCGTTAGCTGCATCGCAATTTCAAAGGGTATGGCAGTATGTAGTTGTTCGGTCTACCAAGCCGCGCAACTACTATAAGTATGTGAATGGGCAGAGCATCAAGTACACGGTTACACCAACGCTGGGCATGACACAGAGGAATCAACCCAAAATCAAATATACGCTGGATTTTGATGTGACCCCACACCAGCTCCGGCACACATACATCACGAACCTGCTTTATGCCGGAGTTGATCCCAAGACGGTTCAGTATCTTGCAGGACATGAAAACAGCAAAACAACTATGGACATCTATGCTAAGGTCAAGTATAATAAGCCAGAGGAGTTGTTCAGTGTAGTAAACGGTGCTTTTCATCAGAACGCTGCTGATTGAAAAACAGCCATTTTCCGTGGTTACCACATAGGATAACTGAACAGCGAAAAGTCCGGAAAAGCCCGAAATACCAAGGAAAAACGGCTCAAAAACGAGCGCAGTACGGCCTGAAGGCTGCCCGCCGCGCTCCCCAGTTCTCCAAGCGCTGATTTTTCCCTATCTATAGATTCGCGTTTTGCCCCGGAGCTTCGGCCCCGGGGTTTTTGTTTTGCTGGCCACGGGCCGCCGCTTGTGTTACAATAGGACAAAGGGCCCATACTGCAAGCAAAAGGAGGCTGTTTTATATGTGTACCAGCATCGCCATGAACTGGGGCGGCGGCGGCTTCGGCCGCAATATGGATGTGGAGTATTCGTTTGGGGAGCAGGTGGCCGTCACGCCGCGGCGGTATCCCCTGCAGTTTTGGCGGCAGCCGGCGCAGGAGGAGCACTTTGCCCTGATCGGGATGGCTCACATGGCCGGCGGCCGGCCGCTTTACGCCGAGGCGGCCAACGAGAAAGGGCTGTATATGGCGGGGCTGAACTTCCCGGGCAGCGCCTGGTACGAGCCGGACCCGCCGGCAGGCTGGGACGCGGTGGCCCCCTATGAGCTGATCCCCTGGGTGCTGGGCAGCTGCGCCACGCTGGCCGAGGCAAAGGCCCGGCTGGCCCGTTTCCGCCCCCTGGGGGTGCCGCTGGCGGAAGATTTGCCCCTGGCGCCTCTCCACTGGCACATCGCCGACGCAACCGGCGCGCTGGTGCTGGAGGCCACCCGGGAAGGGGTCCGCCTCTACGACGACCCGGTGGGCGTGCTGACCAACAACCCGCCCTTTCCCTTCCACCAGGTCAACCTGAGCCAGTACCAGCACCTCACCGCCCGGCCCACCGAGAACCGTCTGGCCCCCGGCCTGCCGCTGCCGGCCTTTGGGCAGGGGATGGGGGCCATCGGCCTGCCGGGGGACGCTTCGCCCGCGTCGCGGTATGTGCGGGCCGCATTCCACAAGCTGAACGCCCCCGACCCCGGTGGCGAGCTGGGCCGGGTCTCCGCGTTTTTCCACCTGCTGGATTCGGTGGCCATGGTGCGGGGCAGCGTCGTCACCCCGGAGGGCAAGCTGGATCTGACCACCTACGCCTGCTGCTTCAGCGCCGGGAGCGGGACCTACTATTATAAGACCCACGGCAACAGCCGGCTGTCGGCGGTGCGCCTGTCCGGCGCCGATCTGGAGGGCAGCGAAGTGCAGCTGTTCCCCCTGTGCCGGGAAGAGGACGTGCGGATGCTGAACTGAAGGCCGCGGAAAAATTTTCTTTTTCACAAAAATTATACAAACGCGCAGAGCGCCCGGAAACGGGCGCTTTTTTGCTCTCCTCTCAGGCGCTTCGCGGTGTCTCAGCGCTTTGCACTGGGATGGAGAGGGGAGCGCAAAGTAAAACACAGAAAAGCATAAACATACATAAAATATAGCATAAAATCAAAAATATACTCTCGCGCCTTCGGCGCGAGCTAACGAAAAGAAAGCAAAAACCAAAAAATAGTAAATCGGGCCTTGACACCGGGGGGGGGTATGCTATAATGCCTTTGAAAGGAAAGGACCTTCCTTTCAACCTGTTTTGGGTCTCTATCTTTTATACACCATAAGGAGGAAAATTCATTATGAAGCTCAAGAAAATTGCTTCTCTGGCACTGGCTGGCGTGATGGCCGTCAGTATGCTGGCTGGCTGCTCTGGCAATGGCAGCAATGGCGACAATAACAACGGCGGCAATACCGTTGTTGAGCCCAGCACTTCTTCCATTGTCACGGCCTTCAACGATGGTCAGGACAAGGACAACAAGGTCAAGGTTACTTTCAGCTCCGATGCATCTCTGGATGCTGCGCTGCAGAAAGCAGGCAAAGAGGTTGGTAGCTCTGCGACCAGACTTAGCGTTCTGCGCTATGTTGTTGGTTTGATGGGTAAGTCTTATGGCTTGCTTGACGATTTTGCCGATGCAGAAACCCCGGACAGGAATATCGCAGATAAGCAGTCCAAAACGATGATTGGCGTGATGATGTTTACAAGCGCCAGTTATTGGACTGAGGAAGATGCAATCGATGCGGCGGCCCGTGAGGTGGATGAGCAGATTGCCGAATTTGCAGCCGATAACAAGAACAGCAACGGTAGGGATGATACTGTAGGTAAAAAATATTATACCTTCGATTACACCGGTACTGTGAGCATGGTTTCCGTTGCACAGGAAAGCGGCGCTACCAATTACTACGTAGTTTACACCATTACTCAGACTGCCGCTCAGCAGACTGTGAAAGCCTGAATACGAGAAAATCAGGATTGAGAGCAAGAAAACAGGACCTTTTCTTGCGCCTGTTTCGAGTCTGAATCTTTGCTACATTTCATAAGGAGGAAAAATTCACTATGAAACTCAAGAAGATTGCCTCTCTGATGCTGGCCGGTGTCATGGCCGTCAGTATGCTGACTGCCTGCGGCAGTAATGGCAATACCGGCAATGGTAACAACGGTAACGAAAACCCCGATCCCACTCCTGCCACTACGTCTGTTGTGGACGCGGTCAATAAAGGGCAGAGTGCTGCCAATGCTGTGAAGATTGACTTTACTGTCAATTCTGAGCTGGACAATGCTCTGGCTAAGGCTGTCAGCGTGTATGGTAATGATGCGGATGAGGATATCACGGGCATTATTGGCACGACTGTTTTTGTTGAGCGTGAAGTGGCAGATGCTATCACCAGAATGACCGGTTTGGAGTCGGTCTCGGCTGATCCTGATTACATCACTAATGGTTGGGTCGATGAGTATGGCTTTCTTACCGAGACCGTAGACCGTGCTATGGCGCTGCGGTGGAATAAAGATGCCAAGGGTAAGGTTTATACCCTCTTTGTTGTCGACCAGTTCTCGGCTTGGACCGAGGAAGCTGCTCTGAACATGGTTGCAGAGGTCGCTGATGGGATGATCGCTGAGCTGGACGCACATTCTAACGTGGATACCCTCAAGGCAGGCGATAAGTATTACACTTATGGCTATGACGGCAATATCAGCATGGTTTCTGTCAAGAACCTGGATGGAACGACCGATTACTATGTTGCCTACGTTGTCAACCAGACTGTCACTGAGAGCACTCTGAAGTAAGGAATCGGATTTCAAATTTACTTATACACCCTCGGAGCACCATGCCGGGGGACGATATAAGGGACAATGGGCGCTTAGAGACCGCCCGCTTGTCCGGGTAAACACCCATCCGATGTGACAGCAAAAAGGAATACCTAACCAATGTTCCTTCTGTTGTTGATCGCACCAAAACAAAAGAACTTTGCGTCACGAAAGATAGGGTCCCTCTGCGGGGGCTGGCGAAAGCCGGCCCCCGCATTGTTTGTTTACTCCCCTCTCAGGCACAGGGCGCTTGCGCACCCTGTGCCAGCTCCCCCGCAGGGGGAGCCAAGAACACGTGCGTTGGTGTCGGCGGAGTACGTGGTAAGGCATAGCTACAAAACGTTTGCCTTACCACGAAGTTTCCAGCTATTTACGGGCGTAAACTTGGCTCTCCCCGCGGGAGAGCTGGCGCGAAGCGCCTGAGAGGGGAGCAAAAGCAGCGCCTGAAAGGAGCAAACAAAAACCGCCCCCGTCCGTATTTTGCGGATGAAGGAGCGGTTTTGTCATGTGCGGGCTTTTGGGCCGGGGCTCAGAAGTTCCGGCCGTTCCAGCCCCAGTCGCTGACGGGGTGGTAGGTGACGTAGACGGCTTTGGGCGGGAGGCCGAGGTGCTGGGACAGGATGCCGCAGACAAGGCCGGTCATCCGGTTGTAGTCGGCGGAGGAGGCCGAGCCGTACAGGCTGACGGCCACGTAGGCGCCTTGTTCCAGCTTCTGGCCGCCCAGCCAGAGCTCGCAGTTGTCCTGGATCGAGACCATCAGATAGGTCTCGGTCTTGTGCAGGGCGGTGATGGCCTGGCCGAAGGCGGCCTTGAGGGCTTCGCGCTGTTCGGGGGCGGCGGGGACGGTGGTGCGCAGGTCGATAAAGGGCATGGGGTGATTCCTCCTTTCTTGGGGGTCAGGCACGGGCGATCAGGGCGTTCAGGATGGACAGCACGTCGGTAGCGTTGGTGTCCGGCTTGACTTTGGGCATGGCTTTGCGGATGATCCCTTCGGGGTCGATCAGGTAGGTGGAGCGGACGGTGCCCATGCTGACCTTGCCGTACTGTTTTTTCTCTTTCCACACGTCGTACAGCTCCAGCACCGTGTGGTCCGGGTCGGACAAAAGCAGGAAGGGCAGCTCGTACTTGGCCGCAAACTTCTGGTGAGAGGCGGCGCTGTCCTTGCTGATGCCGATGACGGCGGCATTTTTGGCCTGGAAGGCGCCGTAGGCATTGGCAAAGGCGCAGGCCTGGCGGGTGCAGCCGGGGGTGTTGTCCCGGGGGTAGAAGTAGAGGACCACCCACTGGCCGCGGAAATCGGCCAGGCTGTGGGGCGTGCCGGCGGCGTCGGGCAGGGTGAAATCAGGGGCGGGGGTGTTCTCGTTGAGCATAGGGGTTCCTCCTTTGAAAATGGCGTCCTGCGGCACTTTCAGGATACCACATTTCAGGATGGGATACAAGGGGGTTGACGCGGCCGGTCCGCCGCGCTATACTGTCCCGGGCAGGCGTGCCCCGGGCAGGTCCGGCGCGCGCCGCAACAAGGTGCAAGGCAAGAGGAACAAGGAACCTGAAAGGAGAAATCATACTCTATGGCGTCTGGGGAAAAGAACCTGACCGAGGGGCCGCTGGGGCGGCAGATCCTGGTGTTCAGCCTGCCGCTGGTGCTGTCCAACCTGCTGCAGGCGGTCTTTAACATGACGGATATTGCGGTGGTGGGGCGCTTCGCCGGGTCCCAGGCTTTGGGCTCGGTGGGGTCCACCACCATCTTTATCACCCTGATGACCGGCTTCCTGATCGGGCTGGGCGGCGGCGTCAACGTGCTGGTGGCCCGCTTTTACGGGGCCGAGCACCCCAAAGATGTGGAGCGGTCCGTCCACTCGGCCCTGCTGGTCTGCCTGGCGGCAGGGGTGCTGCTGCTGGCGGTGGGGGTGGCCTTTTCGCCGGTGCTGATGCGGCTGCTGGGCACCAAGCCCGACCTGATCGACGGGGCGATCCTGTATCTGCGCATCTACTTTTTGGGGATGCCCGCCATGGCTGTCTACAATTTTGGCAACGGTGTGTTCAGCGCGGTGGGCAACACCCGCAAGCCCCTGGTCTATCTGACCATTGCCGGGGTGCTGAACGTGCTTTTGGATATGTTCTTTGTCATCGTGTGCAAGATGAGCGTGGCCGGCGCGGCCCTGGCCACCATCCTGACCCAGTATCTCTCGGCCTTTTTGATCCTGCGGGCCCTGGCCCGCACCGACGGCTGCTATGGCCTGCGGCGGGAAAAACTGCAGCTGGACCCCGCCATGACCCGCAGCATCCTGGAACTGGGGGTGCCCGCCGGCTGCCAGAACGCGATTTTCGCCCTGGCCAACCTGTTCATCCAGGCCAGCATCAACACCTTCGACACGGTGGTGGTCAGCGGCAACGCCGCCGCCGCCAACGCCGACCCCCTGGTCTACGACGTGATGGCCGCCTTCTACACCGCCTGCGCCAGCTTTATGAGCCAGAACTACGGCGCCGGCAAGCCGGAGCGGGTCAAGCGCAGCTATTTCATCTCGCTGGGGTATTCCTTTGGGATCGGGGCGGTGCTGGGGCTGTCGCTGGTGCTGTTCGGGCAGACCTTCCTGTCCCTGTTCACCACCGAGCCGGCCGTGGCCGAGGCGGGGATGCAGCGGCTGGTGATCATGGGGCTGTCCTATCCCATCTCGGCCTTTATGGACTGCACCATCGCGGCCTCCCGCGGGCTGGGCCGGACCATCGTGCCCACCTTCATCGTCATCATGGGGTCCTGTGTGTTCCGGGTGATCTGGGTGTACACGGTGTTCGCCTTCTTTGGGACGCTGCTCTCCCTCTACCTGCTCTTCGTCTGCTCCTGGACCATCACGGCCATTGCCGAGGGGATCTACTTCGTCCGGGTGTACAGAGAAGAAATGAAGATCTACAAAAAGGCATAAATACGACAATTTAAACAAAATGGACGCCCGCAAAGGGCGCCCTTTTTGTTTTATGCTTGACAGTTGGGGCCGGGCGATTTATGATAGTAAAGTAAGCCGAGAGGGAGGGACGTTATGGAAAAGAATCTGACCAGCGGCAGCGTGCTGAAAAACATCGCCGGATTTTCGCTGCCCTATCTGCTGTCCTACTTTTTGCAGACCCTGTATGGGATGGCCGATCTGTTCATCATCGGGCAGTTCAGCGAGACGGCGGACATCACCGCCGTGTCCATCGGCAGCCAGGTGATGCACATGCTCACCGTGATGATCGTAGGGCTTGCCATGGGGGCCACCATCGCCATCGGCCGGGCGGTGGGCGGCCGGGAACAGGAGCGGGCCGCCCTGGCGGTGGGCAACAGCGTCACCCTGTTCATGGGGGTGTCGGTGGTGCTGACGGCGGTGCTGCTGGCGCTGGTGCGGCCCATCGCGGCGGTCATGTCCCCCCCCGCCGAGGCGGTGGAGGGGACGGTGCAGTACCTGACCATCTGCTTTGTGGGCATCCCCTGCATCACCGCGTACAACATCATCAGCTCCATCTTCCGGGGGCTGGGGGACTCCAAAAGCCCCATGTGCTTTGTGGCGGTGGCCTGCGCGGCCAACATCGGGCTGGACTATCTCTTCATCGGGGGGATGGGGCTGGGCCCCGCCGGCGCGGCCCTGGGGACCACGTTGTCCCAGACCCTGAGCGTGGCGGCGGCGCTGGCCGTCATCACCCGCCAAAAGACCGGCCTGCCGCTGGGGCGGGCCAGCTTCCGCCCCCGGCGGGACATCCTGGCCCCCATTCTAAAGGTAGGGGTGCCGGTGGCTTTGCAGGATGGGTTCATCCAGGTGTCCTTCATCCTCATCACCATCATCGCCAACCACCGGGGCCTGAACGACGCCGCGGCGGTGGGCATCGTGGAAAAGGTCATCAGCTTCGTGTTCCTGGTGCCGTCCTCCATGCTGTCCACCGTGTCGGCCCTGGCCGCCCAGAACGCCGGCGCCGGCAAAGACCGGCGGGCCGTCCAGACCCTGCGCTATGCCGTGACCCTCTGCCTGGGCTTCGGGCTGGCGGTGGGGGTGGCGGTCCAGTTCCTGGCAGGGAACATCGTGGCCCTGTTCGACCCCACCCCCGCCGTGGTGGAGGCCGGCAGCCAGTACATCCGGGGCTATATCTGGGACTGCATGTTTGCGGGGGTCCACTTCAGCTTCAGCGGGTACTTCTGCGCCTACGGCCGGTCGGGGCTGTCCTTTTTGCACAACGCTTTGTCCATCGTGCTGGTGCGCATCCCGGGGGCGTATCTGATGTCCCAATGGTTCCCGGAGACCCTGCTGCCCATGGGCTGCGCGGCCGCGGCGGGGTCCTGCCTGTCGGTGGTGGTGTGCGTGGCCGCCTTTGTCTGGCTGCGGCGGCAGGAGAGCCGGCCCGGCGCTGCGGCGTAGGTTTTCATACAATTCTCATAAACCAACCGTTGACGTAGGGAGAAAGTTGTGTTATACTGTAGGTGGTTTGATAGGTAAGGCTCCTACAGGGATATGGGCTGCTGCCGCAAAATGGTGGAGACACCATGCGCAGGTCTGAACAGGATGCGTCGTATACAAGGCGCGTCATAATGCAGCTACACCGCCCTGTAAAGCTAAAGCTCAGGCGAACGATCTTCTTGAATTTCCTCCGCCCGCTTGTCCTATCGGACAGGCGGGATTTTTTTGTCCCGCCCCCCGCAGAAAACGCCCGCCCAAAGCGGGCCCCGGAAAGGAAGTGAGCGCTATGGACCCCAGCAGTAGACGAAGGCAGGCAGACCGCCGGCAGCAGACACCAGCACGGAGAGGGTACAGGCGCTCGCGCCCGATGCCTTAGTTTCGTGCGCCCTCTGCGCCCGTGATCTGCCAGAAACCGGCAGAGGCGGGCGCTTTTTTGCGCCCTCCCGGCCCCATGCAACGGAAAATGAGGAGGGACGACCCATGATGATGAAGTGGATCAAAGCATATGCGGCAGCCCAGAACACCGCGGCCAAGCGCTCGGACGGGTGGCTGCGGGAGGCGGCGGCCTGCACCGAGGCCCAGCTGCTGGCAAAACTGTCCGCCGCCCCGGCGGGCCTGACCGAAGAACAGGCCGGCGAGGCCCGGGAGAAGTACGGCTCCAACCGGCTGGCCAAGCCCCGGCGCAAAAGCGCGCCCCGGCGGCTGCTGGAGGCCTTTGCCGACCCGTTCTCCCTGGTGCTGCTGCTGTTGGCGGTGGTGTCGGCGTTCACCGACATCCTGTTCGTGGCGCCGGGCGAGCGGAATTATATGACGGTGGGGATCATCACCGTGATGGTGGCGGTGTCGGGGGTGCTGCGCTTTGTGCAGGAGACCCGCAGCGGCAACGTGGCCGAAAAGCTGACCGCCATGATCCACACCACCGCCTGCCTGGAGCGGGCGGGGGTCCGGCAGGAGCTGCCCATGGAAGAGATCGTGGTGGGCGACATCGTCCACCTGTCGGCGGGGGACATGATCCCGGCCGACCTGCGCATCCTGCAGGCCAAGGACCTGTTCATCAGCCAGTCGGCCCTGACCGGCGAGAGCGAGCCGGTGGAAAAGACCGGCGCGCCGGTGGGCCAGGAGGGGGCGGCCCTGCCCGTGACCGAGGTGGGCTGCCTGGCCTTCCAGGGCAGCACCGTCATCAGCGGCAGCGCCCGGGCGGTGTCGGTGGCCGTGGGGGATGGGACCATGTTCGGCTCCATCGCCCGCACCATGGGCGACAAGCCCCCCAAGACCGCGTTTGACAAGGGCATCGGCAGCGTGACCCGGCTGCTGATCCGCTTTATGGCGGTGATGGCGCCGGTGGTGCTGTTCCTGAACGGGTTCACCAAGGGCAGCTGGATGGAGGCGCTGCTGTTCGCCATCTCGGTGGCGGTGGGTCTGACCCCCGAGATGCTGCCCATGATCGTGACCACCTCCCTGGCCAAGGGAGCTTTGGAGATGAGCCGCCAGAAGGTCATCATCAAAAACCTGAACGCCATCCAGAACCTGGGCTCGGTGGACATCCTCTGCACCGACAAGACCGGCACCCTGACCCAGGACAAGGTGGTGCTGGAGATGCACCTGGACATCGACGGCAACCCCGACGACCGGGTGCTGCGCCACGCATTTTTGAACAGCTGGTTCCAGACCGGGCTGAAAAACCTGATCGACCTGGCGGTCATCGCCAAGCAGGAAGAGCTGGGCGCCGCCCAGGTGGTGGACGCCTACAGCAAGGTGGACGAGGTGCCTTTTGACTTTGAGCGCCGCCGGATGAGCGTGGTGGTCTGCGACACCGCCGGCAAGACCCAGATGGTGACCAAGGGCGCCGTGGAGGAGATGCTGGACTGCTGCGCCTGGGCCGAGCGGGAAGGCCGCGCCGTGCCCCTGACGGAGGAGGTCCGCCGCCAGGTGCTGGTCCAGGCCGACCGGCTGAATGCCCAGGGGATGCGGGTGATCGCCGTGGCCCAGAAGAGCAACCCCGCCCCGGTGGGGCAGTTCTCGGCTGCGGACGAGTGCGACATGGTGCTGATCGGCTTCCTGGCTTTCCTCGACCCGCCCAAGCAGACGGCGCCCGCCGCCATCGAGGCCCTGCACAGCTACGGCGTCCAGGTCAAGGTGCTGACCGGCGACAACGAAAAGGTGACCAGGGCCATCTGCGCCCAGGTGGGCCTGCCCGCAGAGCACATCCTGCTGGGCAGCGACATCGACGCCATGACCGACCCGGAGCTGGCCGCCCGGGCGGGGGAGGTCTCGGTCTTTGCCAAGCTGTCCCCGGCCCAGAAGGCGCGCATCGTCCGGCTGCTGCGCCAGGACGGCCACTGCGTGGGCTACATGGGGGACGGCATCAACGACGCCGCCGCCCTGCGGGCCGCCGACGTGAGCATCTCGGTGGACACGGCGGTGGACGTGGCCAAGGAGTCGGCCTCCATCGTCCTGCTGGACAAGGACCTGATGGTCCTGGAGCAGGGGCTGATCGAGGGCCGCAAGACCTACGCCAACATGATGAAGTACATCAAGATGACCGTATCCTCCAACTTTGGCAACATGCTGTCGGTGCTGGCGGCCAGCGCGTTCCTGCCCTTTTTGCCCATGACGGCCCTGCAGCTGATCTTGCTGAACCTGGTGTACGACCTGTCCTGCACGGCCATTTCCTGGGACAAGGTGGACGCGGAATACCTGCGCGCCCCCTGCCGCTGGGACGCCGGCGGCATCCTGCGGTTCATGCTGTGGAACGGCCCGGTCAGCTCGGTGTTTGACATCGCGGTCTTTCTGCTGATGTACTTTGTGTTCTGCCCCGCGTCCGCCGGCGGCAGGCTGTACACCCAGCTGACCGACCCCGCCGCCCGGGAGGCATGGGCCGCCCTGTTCCAGACCGGGTGGTTCGTGGCGTCCATGTGGACCCAGACCCTGGTGATCCACATGGTGCGCACCGCCCGGGTGCCGCTGCTCCAGAGCCGGGCGTCGGCCCCCCTCACCGGGCTGACCCTGGCGGGCATCGCCGCCGTCACCGTCCTGCCCTTCACCCCGCTGGCGGAGGGCCTGGGCCTGGCCGCCCTGCCCGCCGGCTACTTTGCGGCCCTGGCCGGGATCGTGGCGGGCTACATCCTGCTGGAGAGCCTGGCCAAAGAGCTGTACATCAAGAAATACCACAGCTGGCTGTAAGCGCCACGGTGCGGCATGCTTGGCAAAACCGGGCGGTTCTGGTATACTGGGGCAAAAAGGACAGGGAGGCTCCATCCATGACCATCATCCCAAAAGCAGACTGGCCCCGCCGGCTCGGTCCCGCGGGTGACCTGGGGCCGCTGGCAGGAGGAAGGGGACCGCACCATCCTGCACCTGAGCCTGGAACTGAACCACCGGCTGCTGGACGGGGTGCACGTGGGCCAATTTTACGCGGCCCTGAACCGCTGGATGGAAGAAGAGCTGGAGCGCTGACCGGGCGCGGCGCCCGGCGCGCCCAACGATGCCGCCCCGCTGCCGGACCAAAGGAGGGCCCCTATGTCCAACATCACCAAAAAAGCGCTGGAAGCGTCCCTGAAAAAACTGATGCTGAAAAAGCCGCTGGATAAGATCACCATACGGGACATCACCGACGACTGCGGCATCAGCCGGATGACCTTTTACTACCATTTCCAGGACATCTATGACCTGGTGGAGTGGTGCTGCATCGAGGACGCCACCGCCGCCCTGCAGGGCAAAAAGACCTGCGACACCTGGAACGAGGGGCTGGTCCAGATCTTTGAGGCGGTGCTGGAGAACAAGGCCTTTATCCTGAACGCCTACCGCTGCATCAGCCGGGAACAGATGGAGAACTTCCTGTTCCGGATGACCTACGGGCTGATCCGCGGGGTGGTGGACGAAAAAAGCGCCGGCACCGCCCTGCCGGAGGAGGACAAGGCTTTTATCGCGGAGTTTTACAAATACAGCTTTGTGGGGGTGATGCTGGACTGGATCCGCCGCGGGATGAAGGACGACCACCGGGCCCTGGCCCGCAGCGTCGGCCTGACCATGCAGGGCAGCATCGACAACGCCATCCACAATTTTCTGACGAAATAAAAATCTTGCAGCCTTACAAAACAGGCCCGATGAACAAAAATTGTTCACCGGGCCGTTTTTGTGCATGGCGGCGGGCCGTCCGGCGTGGTAAGCTGAGGGCATGAAACCCACCACAACAGGAAAGGACGGCTCTTTATGGAAAAGAAACTACAGTACGTAACGGCGGCGGCGCTGGGCGCGGCGGGGGCCGGGGCGGCCCTGGCCCTGACCCGCAAGGCCGGGCAGGAAAAACGGCAGGCCGCCATCCGGCAGGCCCAGGCCCAGAGCGGCTACCGCAACACCGAGCGGGGCAAAAACCACAAAAACCGCAAGGGCATCTATTATTCCAGCGGCAACTACGAGGCCTTTGCCCGGCCCGAAAAACCTGCCGGCGTGGAGGAAAAACAGGCCTGGATCGTGGGCAGCGGCCTGGCCGCCCTGGCGGCCGCCTGTTTTCTGGTGCGGGACGGCCAGATGCCGGGGGACCACATCCACATCCTGGAGGCCATGGATGTGGCCGGCGGCGCCTGCGACGGCATCTTTGACCCCAGCCGGGGCTACGTCATGCGGGGAGGCCGGGAGATGGAGGACCACTTCGAGTGCCTGTGGGACCTGTTCCGCTCCATCCCCTCCCTGGAAAAGCCGGGTGCGTCGGTGCTGGACGAGTTCTACTGGCTGAACAAGCACGACCCCAACTACTCCCTCTGCCGGGCCACCGTCCGGCGGGGGCAGGACGCCCACACCGACGGCCGGTTCGACCTGAGCCAGAAGGGCTGCATGGAGATCGTCAAGCTCTTTATGACCCCCGACGAGGACCTCTACGACAAGACCATCGAGGACGTCTTTGACGAGGAGGTGTTCGGCTCCACCTTCTGGCTGTACTGGCGCACCATGTTCGCCTTCGAAAACTGGCACAGCGCGCTGGAGATGAAGCTGTACTTCCAGCGGTTCATCCATCACATCGCCGGGCTGCCGGATTTCAGCGCCCTCAAGTTCACCCGCTACAACCAGTACGAATCCCTGATCCTGCCCATGCAGAAGTATCTGGAAGCGGCGGGGGTGGATTTCCGCTTTGGGGTGGAGGTGACCAACGTCCTGTTCGAGCACCGGGACGGCAAAAAGGTGGCCACCGCCATCGAGTGCCGCGCCGGCGGCAAGGAGCAGGGCATCCCCCTCAGCGAGAACGACCTGGTCTTTGTGACCAACGGCAGCTGCACCGAGGGCACCGTCTACGGCGACCAGGACCACGCCCCCAGCGGGGACGCCGAGGTGCGCACCTGCGGCTGCTGGAACCTGTGGAAGAACATCGCCCGCCAGGACCCCGCCTTTGGCCGGCCGGAAAAGTTCTGCTCCGCCATCGACAAGACCAACTGGGAGTCCGCCACCATCACCACCCTGGACGAGCGGATCCTGCCGTATCTCTCGGCCATCTGCCAGCGGGACCCCCGCAGCGGCCGGGTGGTCACCGGCGGCATCGTCAGCTGCCGGGATTCCAAGTGGCTGCTCAGCTGGACCATCAACCGCCAGGGCCAGTTCAAGGAGCAGGACCCCGGCTCCGTCTGCATCTGGGTCTACGGCCTGTTCACCGACGTGCCCGGCGATTATGTCAAAAAGCCCATGCGGGACTGCACCGGCCGGGAGATCACCGAAGAATGGCTGTACCACATCGGCGTGCCGGTGGAGCAGATCCCCGAGCTGGCGGCCCACAGCGCGGTCTGCGTGCCTACCCTGATGCCCTACATCACCGCCTTCTTTATGCCCCGGGCCAAGGGCGACCGCCCCGACGTCATCCCCGACGGCTGCGTGAACTTCGCGTTCCTGGGGCAGTTTGCCGAGACCCCCCGGGACACCGTCTTTACCACCGAGTATTCGGTCCGTACCGCCATGGAGGCGGTCTACGGCCTGCTGGGGGTGGACCGCGGCGTGCCGGAGGTCTGGGGCAGCGTCTATGACATCCGCACCCTGCTGGACAGCGCCGTCTGTCTGATGGACGGGCGCTCGCCTCTGGACATCGACCTGCCCGCCCCCCTGGCCCTGGTCAAAAAGCCCCTGCTGGGCCTTGTGCGGGGCACGGTGATCGAGCAGCTTCTGTGGGAGCACCGGGTGCTCCGGGAGGGGATGCTGTAAGCGGCCCGCCCGGCGGAAAGACCTCAAAAGAACAAAAACGCCCCGCAGTGCTTTGACACACTGCGGGGCGTTTGGCTGTGCGGGGGAGATCAGCCTTGGGCGCCGCCGTCCAGCTGCAGGAGGGCCTGCCCGGGCTGGACACTGCCGGAAGCCAGCGGCTTGACGGCGCTGTAATCGTCGGTGTTGCAGACGATCAGGGGGGTGGTGCAGAGGTAGCCCTCGGCCTGGATGGCCTCCCGGTCGAAGCTGATGAGGAGGTCGCCCTTTTTCACCTTCTGGCCGTTCTGGACGTGGGCGGTGAAGTGACGGCCGCCCAGCTTGACGGTGTCGATGCCCACGTGGAGCAGCAGTTCGGCGCCGGTGGAGGTGACCAGGCTGACGGCGTGGTGGGTGTCAAAGAGGTTGTCCACCATGGCGTCGGCGGGGGCGTAGAGGGCGCCCTCGCTGGGCTCGATGGCCACGCCCTCGCCCAGCGCGCCGGGGCGCACGCAGGTGAGGTAGTAGCAGCCGATGACCATGTCCTGCGTGGGCGAGATGACGGGCTTGCCGTCCTGGGGCTTGAGGATGTTGTTGGCCGCCAGCATCA
>OESA01000208.1_pt1 | contig 18943 bp, 16 predicted proteins | sample 1540101 | NCBI WGS metagenome assembly OESA01 (sample SAMEA3891891, study PRJEB23780) | metagenome | biome: terrestrial biome; feature: animal house; material: Caecal content | place: Italy | collected 2015-05-05 | reverse complement strand
GTTTCTGAGCGTCTCCGCAAAGGACGTCCCATCGTAATGATAGCGGTCTCCCATAAACATGGGAGTCTGCAAAAGCTCCTGCACTGTGGGGGTCAGGTCCGTATTATCGTGAAAGCCTTTCGCTACGGCTCCCTTTTGCATTCCCGGCCATTTGATGATCAGAGGAATCCTGCAGACCGGTTCGTCCGCCATCCCGTGTTCCGCGTACACGCCGAACTCTCCCAGGTCCTCGCCGTGGTCCGCCGTGATGATGGCCCGGCCGCCCATCTCCCGGATGGCGGCGATCATGCTGTCGAACATGTCAAAGCCCTCGATGCGGTATTCCACCACCGGGTCTTTCTGGCCGTAGCTGCGCAGGGAGATGCCCTTGCGCAGCTGGTCCATGTTGTCGATGTGGTCCATCCAGTAGCGGTCGACGCAGCGCAGCAGGCAGATGCGCTCCAGCTCCCGCATCAGGGGCGCGCCGTAGCGGGCTTCCTTGTCGGCAAAGACTTTCATGCCGCGGTCGTAAAGGGTGTCGGCCACCCCCTGGGCGGTCAGGCCGGCCAGCTCGCTGTCGGTGTAGTGGAAGTCGCTGTCGGTGGTCAGCCAGCCGTTGTAGTGGCGGCGGAGGGCGGCAAAGTCCCAGGTGGCCTTGTCCTCGCCCGCCAGGAAGAGGGCGCAGCTGCTGTCCACGTTGTCCCGCAGCATCTTGTGGATGTCGGGGCTGACGTCCTCGCCGTCCAGCACCTTGTGGCGCTGGCCATAGATGATCTCGCGCTGCTGGTTCATGACGTCGTCGTAGCGCAGCACGTTTTTGCGGATCTCGAAGTTGCGGCCCTCCAGCTTTTTCTGGGCGCTCTCGATGGTGGAGGTGATCATCCGGGTCTCGATGGGGGTGTCCTCGTCCAGGCCCATGGAGTTCATCAGGTTCTGGACCCGCTCGCCTCCAAACAGGCGCATCAGGTCGTCCTCCAGGCTGAGGTAGAAGCGGGAGGCGCCGGGGTCGCCCTGACGGCCGGCGCGGCCCCGCAGCTGGTTGTCGATGCGGCGGCTCTCGTGCCGTTCGGTGCCGATGATGAACAGGCCGCCGGCCTCCCGGACCTGCTGGGCCTCCTCGGCGATCTCGTCCTTATACTGGCGGTACAGCTCGTCGAAGCGGGCCCGGGCGGCCAGGATGTGGGGGTCGGTGGTGTCGCCGTGGCCGTCGGCCTCGATCAGCAGGGCCTCCACCTGCTCGGGAAGGGCGTCCTGGGGGGCGTCGGGGTTCAGCAGCTTTTCGCAGAACTGCTCTTTGCGCATCTGGGCCTTGGCCATGAACTCGGCGTTGCCGCCCAGCATGATGTCGGTGCCGCGGCCGGCCATGTTGGTGGCGATGGTGATGGCGCCCTTTTTGCCGGCCTGGGCCACGATCTCGGCTTCGCGCTCGTGGTTCTTGGCGTTCAGGACGTTGAAGTCCTTCGTGCGTTTTTGCAGCATCTTGGCCAGGATCTCGCTCTTCTCCACGCTGACGGTGCCCACCAGCACCGGCTGGCCCTTGGCGTGGCACTCCATCACCTGGTCGATGACGGCGCGGTACTTGCCGGCCACGGTGGAGTAGACCACGTCGGGGTAGTCCTTGCGGATGTTGGGCTTGTTGGTGGGGACGGTGACGATGTTCAGGCCGTAGATCTCGGTGAACTCGATGGCCTCGGTGCGGGCTGTGCCGGTCATGCCGGCCAGCTTTTTGTACATGCGGAAATAGTTCTGGAAGGTGATGGTGGCCAGGGTCTTGCTCTCGGAGGCGATGTGGACCCCTTCCTTGGCCTCGATGGCCTGGTGCAGGCCCTCGTTGTAGCGGCGGCCGATCATCAGGCGGCCGGTGAACTCGTCCACGATGATGACTTCACCGTCCTTGACCACGTAGTCGATGTCCTTTTTCATGACGCCGTGGGCCTTGATGGCCTGCTCAATGTGGTGGACCAGGGTCATATTCTCGGCGGCGGCCAGGTTTTCGACCTTGAAATAGTCCTCGGCCTTTTTGATGCCGCTGGCGGTCAGGGTGGCGGTCTTGTGCTTTTCGTCCACCACGTAATCGCCGTCGGCCTGGTCGTCGGCCTCCTCCTTGCTTTCCAGCTCCACCACCACGCTCTTGCGCAGGGTGCGGACGAACTGGTCCACCTGGCTGTACAGGGAGGAAGAATCCTCCCCGCGGCCCGAGATGATGAGGGGGGTGCGGGCCTCGTCGATGAGGATGGAGTCCACCTCGTCCACGATGGCGTAGGCGTGGCCCCGCTGGACCATGTTGGCCTTGTAGGTCACCATGTTGTCCCGCAGGTAATCGAAGCCGAACTCGTTGTTGGTGCCGTAGGTGATGTCGGCGTTGTAGGCCTTGCGGCGGGCTGCGCCGTCCAGCCCGGGGACGATCAGGCCCACCGTCAGCCCCAGCCAGCGGTAGAGCTTGCCCATCCACTCGCTGTCGCGCTTGGCAAGGTAGTCGTTGACGGTGACCACATGGACCCCCTCGCCCGACAGGGCGTTGAGGTAGGCGGGCAGGGTGGCCACCAGGGTCTTGCCCTCGCCGGTCTGCATCTCGGCGATGTTGGCCCGGTGGAGGGCGATGCCGCCCACCACCTGCACCGGGAAGTGCTTCATCCCCAAAACGCGCCAGGCGGCCTCGCGGCAGGTGGCAAAGGCCTCGGGCAGGATGTCGTCCAGGGTCTCGCCTTTGGCCAGGCGGTCTTTCAGGGCGGGGGTCTGGGCCTGCAGCTCGCTGTCGGACATGGCCGCATAAGTGGGCTCCAGGTCAAGGACCTTTTTGGCGATGGGGTTGATCTTCTTCAGTTCGCGGTCCGAGAAGGAACCAAAGATCTTTTCTACCAGGGACATAGTTTCACCTCAAAATCGTGTGTCTATCGGAAAACGGGCGGCAAAGCAGCCCGCTGTGTCTGCTTTCACGCATCTTTTATAATACACCAAAGCGGGAAGGGGTGTCAAACATTTGGGGCGGTTTCCGGTAAATTTTCTGTGAACAGGAAAAGAAAAGCCGCTCTGCGCACGGCACAGGGCGGCAAAAAGCGATTTTACAGCAGGCCGGGCAGGTCGGCCAGGCGGTCGATGACGGTGCAGCCGGTGGCCTCCAGCCGGGGGCGGGTCTGGTGGCCGCCGGCGTAGAGGATGCACCGCACCCCCATGGCCCGGGCGGTCTCGGCGTCGTGGTCGGTGTCGCCCACCATCAGGCAGCGGGCCGGGTCGGCCCCACTGGCGGCGATGTAGTCCCGCCCCAGCTGCACCTTGCCGGCGCCGTAGATGTCCGACAGGCCCAGCATGGCCTGGAAGGCGTCCCCCAGCCCCCGGCGGGCGGCCTGCTGGGCCAGATAGTCCCGGCGGGAGACGGACAGCAGGGCCTGCCCGATGCCCCGGCCTGCCAGCGCCCGGATGACGCCGGCGGCGCCCTCGGTCAGGGGGCAGGCGTCCACCCCGGCGTTGTAGCGCTGCATATAGCTCTCGGCCAGAAGGGGGAAGGGGTCGCGCCCAAAGTCGAACCCCACCCGGCGGTAATAGTCCTCGATGGGGAAGCCGAACACCGACCGGTAGGCGTCCAGGTCATACCGCTGGGGATAGCCGTATTCGTCCAGCAGCCCGTTCAGGCAGCCGCAGGAATAGGCGGCGTCGTCCATCAGGGTGCCGTTCCAGTCCCAGAAAACAAGCGAAGGTGCAGCCATGACAGCCTCCTGGAAAGGGTCAGGCGGTGCGGACGCCTTCGTCGGTGAAGGCCTGCCGCAGCCGCGGATTGTGTTCGATCAGGCGGACCAGCGCCACGCCCAGCACCCCGCAGCTGATGACCTCGCCCGCGCCCACCGAAAGGGCGTTGGCCAGGATGAGGGCCGGGGTGGCCGGCGTGTCGGAGAAAAAGACCGCGATCTCGGTGCCGACGATGACGGCGTTCCAGAGGATCGGGGGCAGGGCCGCCGGGATGGCCAGGCCGCCCACCCGGGCGTGCCGCACCGCGTAGGTGCACAGGCAGGCCAGGAAGGTGGCCAGGGTGCCAAAGACCACGTCGATCATGGTGGAGCCCAGCAGGTTGGCCAGGGCGCAGCCCAGGGTGACGCCCAGGATGTACTCGGGCCCGAAGAGGGGCAGCAGGCACAGGGCCTCGGCCACGCGCACCTGGACGGCCCCGTAAGAGAAGGGGGCCAGCCCCAGGCACAGGGCCACATAGAGGGCTGCCACCACGGCGCAGCGGGCCAGTTTGCGGACGGTAAGGGTTTCCTTGTTCATAGGTACAATACTCCCAGCGGAAAGATTTTGACCTTCCGGGGCCGCCAGCCCCCGGAGGTTTGGCCCGGCGGAGACCGCCGGGGAGCCTAAAATCCTAAGTTGCTCTTTGATACGCTATTCGGATTTGAGGTGGCGCAAAGCGCGCCGCAGAACAGTATAGCACAAACCGGCGTTTTGGGCAAGGAACCGGCGGGCCGAAAAACCGCCCGGGCGGGACTTTGGGACAGTCCGACGCCCGGGCGGGGTGCTTGCCGTGGGATGGTTCAGCGCCGCTTGCCGGTGTAGGCAATGGCGATGGTGTCGGGGCCGGTGTTGGCCGAGACGACGCCGCCCAGCTCAAAGAGGGTCAGCGGCTCCTGGCCAAAGGCCTTTTTGCAGGCGCGGCGCAGGTCTTCCGCCTGTTTGATGCCGGTGTGGCCGATCATATACTCAAAATCCTCGACGCCGGCGGTGCGCTTTTTGCACAGCTCCACCATGGAGGGGATCACCTTGTCGTCGCCGCGGACCTTGCTTTCCACCACCGTTTTGCCGTCGATCAGGGTGATGATGGGGCGCAGGCCCAGCAGCTCGCCGGCAAAGGCCGCGGCAGCGGAGATGCGGCCGCTCTTTTTCATCTGGCGCAGGCTGTAGGGGCCCAGGATGACCTCCATCTGGCTCATTTTGTCGTTGAACTCATGGACGACGTGGCGCAGCTCGGCCCCGTTGCGCAGCTTGCGGGCCAGCTCGCAGACATACCAGCCGAACACCATGGAGTAGGTGTGGCTGTCCAGCAGGTGGATCTTCATCTTGTGCTCGGGGCGCTCCTCCCGCAGCATGCCCTGGGCGATGACCGCGTTGTCGTAGGTGGAAGAGCCGGTCCGGTTGATGGTGATGTGGACCACGTCGGTGTAGCCGACGTCCACATACTCGCAGTATTTCTGGCAGAACTGGATGGGGGTGATGGCCGCGGTGGAGGGCACGCCCTTGGCCTGGCGCATCAGCTGGTAGAATTCTTCGTTGGTGCAGCTGACCCGCTCGAGGTAATCGACACCGTCCAGCAGGATGTGGAAGCTCATGATGTCGATGCCGTACTTGTCGGCCAGTGCCTGGGGGATGTCGCAGGAGGAGTCGGTCAGGATGGCGATTTTGTTCATAGTAGTCCTCATTTCCATTCGTAGTCACGCAGATGGCCGTGGTCGAGCAGTTCGGGAAAATCCCATTGACGCAGCACTTCGTAGACGCCCACCGCCACGCTGTTGGACAAATTCAGGCTGCGGGCGCCTTCCCGCATGGGCATACGGATGCACCAGTCCTGATGGGCGGCCAGCAGAGCTTCCGGCAGGCCCGCGTCCTCCCTGCCGAACACCAGGTACGCCCCGTCCGGGTAGGCCACGTCGGTGTAGCGGCGGGGAGCTTTGGTGGAAAAATAGTAGTAAGGCCCCTCGTTGCGCGCAAAGAAATCGTCGAGGCCCTGATAATATGTTATATCAAGCATGGGCCAATAGTCAAGCCCCGCGTGCTTTAATTTTTTATCGTCGATGGCAAAGCCCATCGGCCCCACCAGGTGCAGCCGGCAGGCGGTGCAGGCGCAGGTGCGGGCCACGTTGCCGGTGTTCTGGGGGATGCGCGGCTCCACCAGGACGATGTTCAAAGTGGGTTTGTGCTCCATGGTTTCCTCCGTTTCCCCGGTGGGGGTTCAAAACTCCGGCATGGGGGCCAGGCGGGGCAGCAGCGGCTCGAACCAGACCCCGAAGCGGGTGTCGGCGGTGCGGGGGGTCTGCTGGATGGCCTGGGCCACAAAGCCGGCGGCCGCGTCGGCGGCGGCGCTGAGGACGTTGCCCCGCAGCAGCGACCCCGTCACGATGGCCCCGAACAGGTCCCCCGTGCCGGGGAAACTGCGGTCGATGTGGAGGTGGCGGACCACAAAGGGCTCGTCGCCCGCCCCGGCGCAGCCCACGAACTTGCCCATGGGCAGCCCGGTGACCACCACCCGCCCGGCCAGGCCGGTCAGCCGGCCGGCCAGGTCCAGGGCATCGCCTTCCGAGATGACGTCGGGCAGGGCGGGGTCCAGGCCCAGCAGCAGCCTGGCCTCGGTCAGGTTGGGCAGGATCAGGCTGGCCTGGCGGCACAGGTCCCGCACCTTGTCGATGACGGAGGGTGCAAAGCCGCTGTAGGGCCGGCCGCCGTCGGCCATGACCGGGTCCACCACCTTGAGGGCATCCGGCCAGAGCCGGAACGCCTCGGCGGCCAGGTCCACCAGGGCCTCGCTGCCCAGGTAGCCGGTGTAGATGCAGTCGAAGGCGAGGCCCAGCTCCCGGTAGTGGGCCAGGGCGGCGTGGCCGTAGGCTTCGCAGTCCAGGCGGGCGGGGGCGCCCAGACCCCCGGTATGGGTGGACAGCAGCATGGTGGGCAGGGCCACCGGCTGCACCCCCATGACGGCCAGCACCGGCAGGATGACCGCCAGGCTGCACCGCCCTGCGCCGGACAGATCGTGGATGCAGAGGACTTTTTTGGGTTCGGTTGGCAAAGGACAAGTCTCCTTTCATACATGCGGGGTGCCGGCGGCAAACCCTGCCGCCGGGGCGCTGCATAGGATGGGATAGCCGGGGGCCCGCCCGGGCATACTATCACTGGCCGGGGCACCGGCACAAACCAACGGGAGGGCACTGTTTATGAAAGAACATCAGGTACGTTCCGCCGCCGGGATGCTGCTTGGCATGGCGGCAGGCGCAGCGGTGGGGGCCGCCGGCGTGATGGCGGCGGTCCACACCGACCCCCGGGGCGTCCGCAAAGCGGCCCGCAAAATGGCCAAAGGGGCCGAGCACGCGGTGGACCGTCTGGACAAGATGGCCGGCGACATCATGGAAAAGTTTTGACCGGCCCCTACCCGGGCAAAAAAAGACTGCGGCAGGCGCTGCGCCCCGCAGTCTTTTTCTGTCCCGCGACGCTTTACAGGACGGCGATGCACATCCGGGCGGTCTTGGTGGTCTCGCCCAGCAGGTCAACGTCCATCTCGATGGCGCAGGTGACCACCAGCGAGCGGCTGACGTTGCTGCCGGTGAGCACCGAGGAGGGCAGGTTGCGGATGGTCAGGACGGCGGAGCCGTCGTCCAGGCTGCCGGACACCTCGCCGTCGTAGGAGATGTCGCCGATGGTCAGGCCGGACAGGTGCCCGGTGAACACCACGGTGGAGACGGTCTGGATGGGCAGGTGCAGGGTGTAGGTGCCGTTGGACTGGCGGACCAGGGTGGCCTCGCGGCCGTCGTCGACGCCGTCGTTGACCACCGAGTAGCCCTCGCTGTCCTCTTCCCAGAAGGTGACTGCGACGGGCAGGGTGGCCGTGACGCCGCCGGCGGCTGCACCCACCGCCCCGGCTGCCAGGCTGCCTGCCACCGCCAGCATCAGAGCCAGCAGCGCGGCGCACAGCCGTTTATAACAAAGGGTATGGGTCATAATAAACATCCTTTCCTGTGGGGCGGCCCAGCCGGTACGCTGTGCAAACTACCCCACTATCAAGATAACACCATTTAAAGAGAATGTCAAGGGCAGGTCAAATTTTGGGGCAGGCGCCCGGGCGCGTCCAGGGGACGGAACAGGCGAGACAGGGCGCCGCAGCCCGGAGCGTGTCGTTTGCCGGCACGCGGAAACATCCCTCCCCGCAGGGCGGGGAGGGATGTGCAGGCACGCTGGTTCAGCGATTATTCAAAGTTGGGGTCATCCTTCAGCAGGTGGATGTTGGTGATGAAGGCGCTCTGCTCGGGGTCCTTGAAGGGGGCCGCGGCCACGTACTTGTTCAGCTGGACCGCGGTGCGCATGGGATCGGCAATGGTGCCGGCGCCGCCGATGCAGCCGCCGGGGCAGCCCATGCCCTCCAGCAGGTAGCCGTTGTACTTGCCGGCCTTGGCCATCATCAGCATCTTCTTGCAGTTGGCCAGGCCCTCGGCCGAGGCGATCTTGACCTCCTTTTCGGGGTGCCACTCGTGGATCTTGTCGGCCACAGCCTTGGCCACGCCGCCCGACTGGGCAAAGCCGCGGCCTGCGGCGGAGCCGTAGTGCAGCTCCTCGTCCTCGGTGGCGGGGATGGACAGGTCGACGCCCTTGGCCTCCATGATGCCGGCCAGCTCCTCAAAGGTCAGCACGAAGTCCACATCGCTGCGGACATGCCGGCGGGAAGCCTCCAGCTTCTTGGCGGCGCAGGGCCCGATGAAGCACATGCGGGCCTCGGGGTCGGCCGCCTTGATCATGCGGGCGGTAAAGACCATGGGGGTCATGGTCATCGAGATGTTCTTGGCCATGTCGGGGAAGAGGGTCTTGGCCATCATGCTCCAGGCCGGGCAGCAGGAGGTCGCCATAAAGTTCAGCTTGTCCGGCACTTCCTTCAAGAAGTCGTGGGCCTCGTCCACGGTGCACAGGTCGGCGCCGATGGCGACTTCCACCGTGTCGCAGAAGCCCACCTGCTCGAGGGCGGCGCGCAGCTTCTGGGTGGTGTTCAGGGCGGGGAACTGGTTGACGAAGGCCGGGGCCACCAGGGCGTAGACCCGGTCGCCGCGGTTGAAGCTCTGGATCAGCTGGTAGATCTGGCCCTTGTCGGCAATGGCGCCGAAGGGGCAGTTGACCAGGCACTGGCCGCAGGAGACGCACTTGGAATAGTCGATCTCGGCGCGGCCCAGCGCGTCCGAATGGATGGCGCCCATGCCGCAGGCCGAAGCGCAGGGGCGCTCGGTCTTGACGATGGCGTGGTAGGGGCAGACGTCCACGCAGCGGCCGCACTTGATGCACTTCTCCTGGTCGATGGTGGAGCGGCCGGACTCCCAGACGATGGCGTTCTTGGGGCAGACCTCCATACAGGGGTGGGCCAGGCAGCCCTGGCACAGGTCCGAGACCTTGACCATCTTTTCGGGGCAGCGGTTGCAGGCGAACTTGATCACGTTGATCAGCGGGGGATCGTAGTATTTGTCCGCGATGTTGGCGTCCTCCAGGCCCGAGACCACGCTGTTGTGCTCGTCCATGCGGCGGGTGGGCAGGCCGATGGCCAGGCGGACGCGCTCCTCGACGATGGCGCGTTCCAGGAAGATGTCCTTGCGCAGTTTGCCCTCCTCGCCGGGGATGATCTTGTAGGGGATGCTGCGCATCATGTGGTTTGCCTGCTCGCCCTTGACGTTGGCGTAGGCCATCCGGGCGACTTCGGTGAATACCGCCCGCCGGATCTGGATGACGGTGGTATTGATGCCTCTGAAGCTCATTCCAAACTCTCCTTTACTCTGCTTGCTCTGCTGGGTACCCGGCCTGCGGCCCGCGGGGGCCGTGCCATGGGTCGGGCGGCGTGTTCCAGGGTGCGAAGGACCAGTTCCCCTGCGCCGTCTCATACAATTTTATTTTATCACATTTTACCCGCCTTGAAAAGGGAGAACGTGAAAAAAACGTCAAAGCCGTCCCGGCTCACACCAGCTCGGCCCGCACCCGGGCGCCGTCGTACCGGCCCAGGCGCACCCGGACGATCTGCCCGGCGGCGCAGCCGGGGGCGGCCACGGCCACCGGCACGTACAGCCGGGTGTAGCCGGTGAACACGGTGGCCGAAAGAGGCGTTTCCAGCAGCACCTCGTCCTCGGTGCCTTCCAGCCCGGCCAGCACCCGGGCCCGCACGGCCTCGGCGCGCAGGTGCATCCGGCGGCTGCGGGCCTGCTTTTCCTCCTCGACGACCTGGCCGGGGAAGCTGTAGGCCGGGGTGCCCTCCCGCCGGGAGTAGGGGAACACGTGCACCCGCAGGAAGCCCACCTGCTCCAGGAAGGCGCAGCTGGCCTCAAAGTCCGCCTCCGTCTCGCCGGGGAAGCCGCAGATGCAGTCGGTGGTAAAGCTGACCGGCCGGCTGCCGTAGGCCGCCCGCAGCCGCTCCACCACTTCCAGATACTGGGCGGTGGTGTAGGGGCGGCGCATCCGGCGCAGGGTGGCGTCGCAGCCGCTCTGCAGGCTGAGGTGGAACTGGGGGCAGAGCTTGTCCACCGCGGCCATCCGGCGGATGTCCTCCGGGGTGAGCATATCGGGGTCGAGGCTGCCCAGCCGGATGCGTTCGATGCCCTCCACCGCGGCGCACTGCTCGATCAGCTCACAGAGGCTGGTGCCGGTGTCGGAGCCGTAGCTGGGCAGGGAGATGGCGCTGAGCACCGCCTCCCGGTAGCCGGCGGCGGCCAGCTGGCGCAGCTCGGCCAGGATGCTGGCCTGGGCGCGGCTGCGCACCGGGCCCCGGGCCCGGGGGATGACGCAGTAGGCGCAGCGGCGGTTGCACCCGTCCTCCACCTTGATGAAGGCGCGGGTGTGGGTCTCGAAGCGCTCCACCGGCAGTTCTTCAAAGGCCTCGCCCCGCTCGTGGGGCTGGATGGCGACGATCCGCTCGTGGCCCTCCAGCAGCTGGTTCACATAGCCCAGGATGGCCCGGCGGTTGGTGGTGCCGCAGACGAGGTCGGCCTCCGGCATTTGGACGGCGGCCTCGGGGCTGGCCTGGGGCCAGCAGCCCGACATGACGGTGACGGCGCCGGGGTTTTTGCGCTTGGCCTGCCGCAGCCACTTGCGGCTTTTCTGGGCCCCGAAGTTGGTGACGGTGCAGCTGTTGACGATGTAGACGTCGGCGTCCTCGCCGTCGGGCACGACGGTGAAGCCGTTGCGCTTGAACAACTGCTCCAGGGCCTCGGTCTCGTTGAGGTTCACCTTGCAGCCAAGGGTATAAAAACAAACACGCATGGGGTATCCTTTCCTAAAAGAGGGGGGCCCGCCGGGGCGCCGGGCGCCGGCCCCGCGGGGCAGGCGGGCCTGGGGATTTCGCCCTTCCCCGCGGCGGGATGGGCTGGTTCGTTCAAAGTATAGCGGATACCGCCCCAAAAGGCAAGCGGGCATGAACAGGCCGCCGGCTGCATACAATCGAACCAGATCAATCTGACGGACGGATGGAGGCAAGAGGCATGGGAGCTGGAACGGTACGGGGACGGAACGCATGGATGGGCGCGGCCCGGCGCTGGGCGGCGGCGCTCTGCCTGGCGGGGCTGGCGCTGGGGCTGCCGGGCCTGCCGGCGCGGGCCGTGGAGGGCGGCGCCCAGCTGGTGCCGGCCGAGGCGGGGGCGGGCCTGTCCCTGCCCTGCCGCGCGGCGGTGCTGGTGGACCAGGGGACCGGGACGGTGCTGTATGAAAAAGACGCCGACCGGCAGATGCCCATTGCGTCCATCACCAAGGTGATGACCCTGCTTTTGACCTTTGAGGCCCTGCACAACGGGCAGCTGACCCTGGACACCCCGGTGCCGGTGAGCGAGCACGCCGCCAGCATGGGGGGCAGCCAGGTCTGGCTGGAGCCGGGGGAACACTTTACCCTGGACGAGATGCTGCGGGCCATCTGCGTGTCCAGCGCCAACGACGCCGCCGTGGCGGTGGCCGAGCTGGTGGGGGGCAGCGAGGAGGCCTTTGTGGCCCGGATGAACGCCAAGGCCGCGGAATTGGGCATGACCGGCACCACCTTCAAAAACGCCTGCGGCCTGGATACCGAGGGGCACCTGTCCACCGCCCGGGACGTGGCGGTGATGAGCCGGGCCATCCTCCGCGAGTGCCCCGAGGTGCTGCACTACAGCGGCATCTGGACCGACACCCTGCGGGGCGGGGAGACCATGCTGGTGAACACCAACAAGCTGCTGCGCCGCTATGAGGGCATCACCGGCCTCAAGACCGGCACCACCGGGGGCGCGGGGGTGTGCATCTCGGCGTCGGCCAGCCGGGACGGGCTGGACCTGATCGCGGTGGTGCTGGGGTCGGACTCCAGCGCCGAGCGGTTCGACTCCGCCACCCGCCTGCTGGACTACGGCTTTGCCAACTACGAGGCCGCGCCCCTGCCCGACCTGTCGGGGCGGCCCCTGTACCTGGATGTGACCGGCAGCGACGGCTTCGACGTCCCCCTGGATTACAGCGCCCTGCCTGAACGGCTGCTGGTGCCCCGGGGCGGCGCTTCGGCCCTGACCGCCTCCGTCGAGCTGCCCGGGGCGGTCCCGGCCCCCCTCTCCCGGGGGGACGAGGTGGGGACGGTGACCATCGCCGCCAACGGGACGCCGGTGGGCAGCTGGCCCATCTGCGCCGCCGCCGGCGCGGCGCCGCTGGACTTTGACACCGCGGTGCGCCTGATGCTGGAAAGCCTGCTGTGAACCCCCCGCCGGCCCTCCGGGCCCGGAGCCGGGAAGGGCGGGGGAATACCTAAATGACCAGAATTTACCATCGGGTCCGCGGGGGGCTTGTTAAAATTGTATGAATCCGGAGGATTTTGGCCTTGACTTTATGGAGGCGGGACGGTACACTTAGATAAAGATTTTCTTCGCCGCAGGAAGGCGGGCCTCCGCCCCCTTCCTCCAGCGTGGAACCATACAGGAAAAGGAACAGTTTGGAGGCCAAGAACATGAGCGTTTCGTTTAATACCAAACACCTCACTCCGTTTATCAGCGAGGACGAGTTCGCCGCCATTTACCCGCAGGTGGCCGCGGCCCACGAGCAGCTGGAAGCCAAGACCGGCCCCGGCAACGATTTCCTGGGCTGGATGTACCTGCCCCGCGATTACGATAAAGAAGAGTTTGGCCGCATCCAGGCCGCAGCTCAGAAGATCCGCAGCGACTCCGACGTGCTGGTGGTGGCCGGCATCGGCGGCAGCTACCTGGGCCCCCGGGCTGCCATTGAGCTGCTCCAGGGCGCCAACCACAACATCGGCAAGGGCAAGGGCAATCCCCAGATTTTCTATGCGGGCAACGGCCTGTCCACCCGGGGCTGGAACGAGCTGCAGCGGCTGCTGGAGGGCAAGGACTTCTCCATCGCCATCATCTCCAAGTCCGGCACCACCACCGAGCCTGCCATCGCCACCCGGGCCCTGCGCTGGATGCTGGAGCGGAAGTACGGCACCGAGGGTGCCAGGAAGCGCACCTATGCCATCACCGACCCGGTAAAGGGCGCTCTGCGCCAGATGGCAGAGGAGGAGGGCTGGGAGACCTTCGTCATTCCCCCCAATGTGGGCGGCCGCTACTCTGTCCTGACCGCTGTAGGCCTGCTGCCCATGGCCGTTGCCGGCATCGACCCCATGGAGGTCATGGCCGGTGCCGTTCAGGCCAAGAAGGACTATGACGTCCGCTCCTTTGAAAACCCCGTGTGGCTCTACGCCGCTACCCGGAACCTTCTGTACCGCCACGGCAAGGCCATTGAGATTCTGGAGTCCTTCGAGCCCAGCTTCAAGATGATGGGCGGCTGGTGGCAGCAGCTCTTCGGCGAGTCCGAGGGCAAGGACGGCAAGGGCATCTTCCCCGTCTCCGCCGAGCTCACCGCCGACCTCCACTCCCTGGGCCAGATGATTCAGCAGGGCGAGCGGAACATCTTTGAGACCATGGTGCGCTTCGACGCTCCCGAAAACAAGATGGTCATTGGCGGCGACTACAAGAACCTGGACGGTCTGAACTACCTGGAGGGCAAGACCCTGGACTTCGTGGACGAGCAGGCCTTCCGGGGCACCCTGGCTGCCCACGTGGACGGCGGCGTGCCGGTGATCACCGTGGATATGGGCCAGCTGGATGCCCGGAAGCTGGGTGAGCTGTTCTACTTCTTCGAGCTCTCCTGCGGCATTTCCGCCTATATGCTGGGGGTAAATCCCTTCAACCAGCCCGGTGTGGAGTTCTACAAGCGCAATATGTTCAAGCTCCTGGGCAAGCCCGGCTACGAGGCCTGAGGGTTTTGAAAAAAGTTTTGTCAAAAAGGAAAATTTACTGTTGCAAATTTCTCCCAAAACTGGTAAAATGACCATACAGCAAGGAACGCTGCAAGCAAAGGAGGAAATTTCCTATGATTCATGTTATTATGGGGCTCAAGGGCTCCGGTAAAACCAAGAAGCTGGTGGATTCCATCAACGAGGCCGTCACCACTGCCCACGGCGATGTGGTGTGCATTGAGTACGGCAAGAAGCTGACCTATGATGTGAACTACCGTGTCCGCCTGGTGGATTCCAAGGAATACGGCATCACCAATCCGGATATGCTGAAGGGCTTCCTCAGCGGTCTGCACGCCGGCAATTTTGACATTACCAATGTTTACATCGATAACCTGTATAAGACCATCGGCTCCGACCGGGAGGCCGGTGAGAAGTTCATCCTGTGGTGCGCCCAGTTCGCCGAGGAGAACGATATGAACGTGACCCTGACCGTCTCCGATGAGCCGGAAAAGGCCTCCGAGGCCGTCAAGGCTTTCCTGGTGTAATCCCACATAATCAAGAGCCGCCCAGCCGGGCGGCTCTTTTTTTAGGGAATAGGTTAAGCGGACAAGCCGCCGATACCGGGCGCAAAAAGGCTCCCGGCCTGTGGGAGCTGGCACGCCGGAGGCGTGACTGAGGGATTCACAGTTGGCACTTTCCGTAAGTACAAACCTATGTGGAAACCTGCCACCCTGGGGAATCCCCCCGGTTTGGCTTCGCCAAACCACCCCCCTTTCGCAAGGGGGGCTTTGGGCTGGGGGGTTTGTCAGGTGTGTCCGCTTTCAACGTTGGATGTAGCGACTACCTGGGCACCGTATAGATTCTCCAAAAGTACCTGGCCCAGGGTGATGGGGGCCTTTACCGGGAGGGCTTTGAGAACCTCCATGGCGTCCATCAGCTTTTCCCGGGGGATGGGGGCGGCGGTTTTGACGCTTACCATGGTGTTTTCCCGGTTCGCTACCCGCAAGGCGGTGGTGAGGGTGCGCATGGGACAGGTGACCTCCTGGCGGGCGTACTCCTCCCCTCTGGGGCAGGTGTTGCCGGTGACGGTGAGATTTTCCAGGTCGATTTCCAGGGCGCAGCCTCTGGGGCAGATGATACAGGACAGGCTTCGTTTCATTTTGCCACCTCCATCTCAATGCGGATGGGTGCCCGGACGTGGGCGGTCAGCTCCCGGGACAACGGGATGCGCTCCATCTCTCCGGGGACGGCTCTGGGGCGGCGAACCTGGCGCAGCACCTGTTCCCCCGCCCGAACCCGGTAGACAACAGCCCCACAGGGCTTGCTCACCCGGAAGGACAGCACCCCTTCTTCTCCGGGGGTGAGGGACTGGGGCACCACGTACCGGATGCCCTCCCCCGGCTCCACCGGCAGGGTTTCTTTTCTCCGGCTCTTTCCCAGGGCAAAGGCGGCGGCAGCCTTTCCTGCCCGCTCCCCTTCCTGGGTTACATAATCTACCAAATCGTGGACTTGCAGCACGTTGCCGCAGGCGAAAATCCCCGGCACCCTGGTCTGGCATCGGCTGTCCACCAATGGGCCCCCGGTGATGTTGTCTAAGGGGACTCCTGCCTGCCGGGACAGCTCGTTTTCCGGAATCAGTCCCACGGAAAGCAGCAGGGTGTCGCAGGCCACATACCGCCGGGTGGCAGGGATGGGGCGGCGCTGACCGTCCACCTCCACCAAAGTCACCCCCTCCACCCGCTCTTTTCCGTGAATCTCCTCCACGGTGGTGGAAAGGTACAGAGGAATCCCAAAATCCTCCAGGCACTGGACGATGTTCCGGGTAAGACCCCCGGGGTAGGGCATGATTTCGCACACTGCCTCCACCTTCGCCCCCTCCAGGGTCATCCGCCGGGCCATAATCAGGCCGATGTCCCCGGAGCCTAAGATGACCACCCGCTTTCCCGGGAGGAAGCCCATACAGTTGATGAGCTTCTGGGCGGTTCCGGCAGTGTAGACCCCGGCAGGTCGGGTGCCGGGAATCCCCAGAGCCCCCCGGCTCCGCTCCCGGCAGCCCATGGCCAGCACCACAGCCCCGGCCTGAATCTGCCGGAGCCCTTCTGGGCTTTGCACCGTCACCAGCCGCTCCGGGGTCAAACCAATCACCGTGGCGTTCCGGTACAGAGGAATCCCCCGGTTTTCTGCCTCCCGGGCATAGTGGGCCCCGTACTCAGGGCCGGTCAGCTCCTGCCCCAGAGTGTGCAGGCCGAAGCCCGGGTGGATGCACTGGCGGAGAATCCCCCCGGGGGCGGACTCTCTGTCCAGCAGGAGCACCTGGGCCCCTGCATCGTAAGCGGCGGCAGCGGCAGACAGCCCAGCCGGCCCTGCCCCGATGACCACCACGTCATGCTTTTCCATAGCTTCCTCCTTTTTCCAGCAGCCGGGACGCTCCTCCCGCTTTGGTCACTTCCTCCGGGGCAATCCCCAGCTCCTTTGCCAGGGTGGTGAGAATATTGGGGGTGCAGAAGCCCCCCTGGCACCTGCCCATCATGGCCCGGGTGCGGCGCTTGATGCCGTCCATATCCAAAGGCCGGGGATTGACCAGGCAGGCCGCCCGGATTTTCCCCAGGCTCACCCCCTCGCAGCGGCACACAATCTTGCCGTACTCCGGGTGAAGCCGGATGTAATCGTTCTTTTCCTCCAAAGAAAGCTCCCGGAAGAAATGGGGATTTTCCCGGATGGGATTGAAATCGGGATTTTCCTCTTTGGGCAGCGGCAGATTTTCTGCAATGTACCGCCCCAGAGCCACGCAGCAGCTGAGGCCCGGGGAGTCGATGGCGGCGGCGTGGAAAAGCCCCGGCACAGCCTGGCCTAAGAGAAAGTCCTTTCCCGGTGTGGAGGCCCGGATGCCGGCGAAGGCGGCAATCACCTGCCGGTAGTCCACCCCCGGCACGCTTTTTCTGCCCAGGGTTTTCACCGTCTCCAGCCCCTGACGGGTGGTGCCGGTGCAGTCGCCGTCAGGGACACGCTGGGCGGTGGGGCCCACCAGGAGGTTTCCGTCCACCGTGGGGGTGACCAAAATGCCCTTGCCCGCTTTCGTGGGCACCTGGAAGATGGTGCGGCTGACCAAAGTGCCCTGGTTCTTGTCCAGCAGCACATACTCTCCGGCTCTTGGGAGGATTTGGGGAAGGGGGTCTCCTGCCAGCCGGCCAATCTCCCCGGCGTGGACGCCGGCGCAGTTTACAATCCACTGGGCCTGCACCGATTCCCCCCGGGAGCTTCTCAGGACGAAGCCGGTTTCCTTCTTCTGAATCTCTGATACCCGGAAGTTCCGGTAAAGCGCCACCCCATTGTCCATGGCGTTGCCCACAGCGGCGATGGTCAGCTCGTAGGGGCAGATGATCCCGGAGGTGGCGGCCAGGAGCACCCGGGTCACCATGGGGGAAAGCCCCGGCTCCAAGGCCCTGGCCTCCTCTCCGGTGAGGAGGGACAGGCCGGGAATCTGATTCTCCTGACCCCGGCGGTAAAGGGCTTCCAGCTGCCCTTCCTCCTCCGGGGAGAAGGCGCAGACGAAGGCACCGTTGTTTCTGTGGGGAACACGAAGCTGACGGGCGGCTTCATACAGGAGGGGATTTCCCTCCCGGTTGAACCGGGCTTTGAGAGTCCCCGGCTCCGGGTCGTAGCCGGCGTGGATGATGCCGGAGTTGGCCTTGGAGGCACCCATGGCCACGTCGTTTTCTGCCTCCAAAAGGCAGATTTTCAGCCGATACCGGGAAAGCTCCCGGGCAGCCATGGCGCCAACCACCCCGGCGCCGATAATTGCCACCTGATATTCCAAGAAAAACCCCTCCTTCATAGGCGTTGTATAGTTAGTATAACTTATCCTTTGGATTTTGGCAACCGTTTGTGAAAATTTGCTTAAAAAATTTTACTCTACTGGCGGTAGAGAGGAAAAAACCCGGTATTCCACCAGGGCGTTCCCCGGTTTTCACCGGTAGATTGCCATGAGGCCGGCTTTTCTGTTACAATGGAGGCAAAGAAATCGGGCCCCTTGCCCGGAAAGAGAAGGAGCGATCCCTATGGGTTTTCAGATTTTTACCGATTCGGCAGCCAACCTGCCCACCCCCTTTGCCAAGGAGCATAACATCGGCGTGCTGTGCCTGTCCTACTGCATGGAGGGCAAGAGCTACCAGTGTCCCGACACGGAGGACTTTGACTATCCTGCCTACTACGAGGCCATGATGAACGGCCCGGCGATCACCACCAGCCAGGTCACCCCGGAGCAGTACATGGAGCAGCTGGAGCCGGTGCTGGCAGCCGGGGAGGATTTGCTGTTTGTGTCCCTGTCCTCCGGCATCAGCGGCTGCTACGCCTCCGGCTGCATGGCCCGGGAGCAGCTGCTGGAAAAGTATCCCCAGCGGCAGATTGTGATGGTGGACAGCATGGGTGCCGGCATGGGCGAGGGGATTCTGGTGACCAAGGCTCTGGAGTATAGAGCCCAGGGCATGACCGCCCGGGAGGCGGGGGAGAAGCTGGAGGCTCTGAAGAAGAACCTGTGCCAGATTTTCTCTGTGGATGACCTGATGTACCTGAAAAAAGGCGGCCGCCTCTCCGGCGCATCCGCATTGCTGGGCTCGGTGCTGAATATCAAGCCCCTGCTGAAGGGCTCTGCCGAGGGTAAAATCGTCCCCTTCGGCAAGGTGCGGGGAAGAAAGGCCCTTTTGAACCGGCTGGCAGAGATTTACAAGGAGCGGGTGGTAAACCCCGGAGAGCAGCTTGTGGCCATCTCCCACTGTGACTGCCCGGAGGATGCCCGGTATCTGAAAGAGCAAATCCTCTCCGCCCACCCCCCCAGGGAGCTGTGGGTGGTAAACCACGAGCCGGTCACCGGCTCCTACCTGGGCAAAGGGGGCATCGCCCTGTTCTTCCTGGGAGACGAGGACGTGCGGAACATCTGAAAAAAGGAGCGGCCACGAAAGTGACCGCTCCTTGTATATATTGAGCGCCCAAAGCCCCCCTTGCCAAAGGGGGGTGCCT
>OESA01000206.1_pt1 | contig 19143 bp, 18 predicted proteins | sample 1540101 | NCBI WGS metagenome assembly OESA01 (sample SAMEA3891891, study PRJEB23780) | metagenome | biome: terrestrial biome; feature: animal house; material: Caecal content | place: Italy | collected 2015-05-05 | reverse complement strand
TGAATCCCTCAGTCACGGCTGCGCCGTGCCAGCTCCCTTTGGCAAGGGAGCCTTTGGGTGCGGTATCGATACCGGGCGGGTCAGGGAAGTAGCGATTCGTAGAAGATTACCGTGCGAAATCGTCCGCGGGCACTGCCCGCGCCGTTTAGGAGCAGCGGTTTTGTTGGTCGGAGAGCATGATGCTGATGATTTCCGAGTCGGTCAGCCGCATGCCCTGGGCGGCCAGGCGGTAGACGTTGCGGATGGTGCGCTCCACACCCTTGCTTACAATACCGTCGCCCCCCACAAATTCGCTGCCCTGGCGGTACATCTCCATGCCCAGCAGGCCTGCCTCCACGGCGGAGGCGATTTTGGCGGCGCAGCTGGCCTTGGCGCCGTCGCAGATGACGCCGGAGTTGATGGCGATGGCGTTGACCACCGTGTGGGCCACCTGCTCATAGCCGCCCCCTAAGAGGTAGGTGATACCGGCGGCAGCGCCGCAGCCGGCGCTGATGGCACCGCAGTAGGCAGATAAGGGGCCGATGCCCTGTTTCAGATGAATGGTGGTAAGGTTGGACACCACCAGGGCCCGGTACAGCTTCTCCTGGGGAAGCCCCAGCTCCCGGGCGTAGACAATCACCGGCACAGAGGCGGTGATGCCCTGGTTGCCGGAGCCGGAGTTGATGACCACCGGCTTTTCACAGCCGCCCATCCGGGCGTCGGAGGCCGCCGCCGCATAGGCCTTGGCCTTGGTATACACGGAAGGCTCCCGGCAGGCAAGCAGCACCTGGCCGATTCTGGCGCCGTAGTTTCTCGTCAGTCCCTCCTGGGCGATGTCCATGTTGCAGGTAATCTGTCGGTCCAGAATGGGGGCTACATCCGAAATCTCCACTTCATCCGCAAAGGCCACAATGTCGCAAATCTCCATTTCCGCCGCCTGCTTCTCGATTTCCGGCTTCTGGAGGCTCTTTTCCTGCTGCACCTCTCCGTCCCGCACTACCTGCACCACGTTGGTGTGGTCTCCGGCGATGCGGCAGAGGCTGGTGTGCGCTCCGGCAGTCAGCCGGATGCAGATGTCGAACACCTCTCCCGTGTGGGACTCCTCCACGGAAAAATGGGCGGTCTTGAGATAGTCCTCAATGTCCTTTTTCTGCTCCGGGGTCACCTGGGAGATGACCAGGAGCTTATTGGTGGGGTCGCCAGCCACGATGCCGGCGGCAGCGGCGGCTTCCAGGCCGTGCATGCCGTCGGTGTTGGGGACGATGACGCTCTTTACATTTTTAATAATGTTGCTGCTGACGCAGATCTCCACCCGCTCCGGCCTTCCGGGCAGCTCCGCCGCCGCCAGAGCCGCCGCATAAGCAACCGCAATAGGCTCGGTGCAGCCCATGGCAGGCACCAGCTCCTCCTTCAAAATATCAAGAAAATGGCAGTATTTTTCTCTTTCCATTCCGTGAGCCTCTTTTCATTAAATTTCCTTACCATAACTATACAGGAAAATCGGGATTTTTCAAGTATTTTCCCCGGATTTCTTCCGGGAAGCGATGGCCTGTGGATTCCCGCCCCAATGTTTCCGGTTTTCCTGAATTAACCACTTTTTGTTGACATATTGCCTGTATAATGATATAATTTCTCGTGTTTTGGCAAAAAATAAAAGGCCCCCCTTTTGGCGGGGAATTGGGAAGGGGAAATTTTGGTTATGCATGGATTTTCTGAGCCTTTTCCCCTGAAGCCCCGGCTGGGGGATTTGGCCGCTGTCCTTTTGGTGGCGGCGCTGGGGGTGGGGGTGTTTCTTGCCTTTCTCCCCGGAAGGGCCCAGACCCCGGAGACTCTGGAAATCTATCAGGACGGGGAGCTTCTTCGCCGGGTGTCCCTTTTGGAGGATCAGACCTTCGTCATCCAAGGGGCATACCAAAACAGGGTGGAGATTCAAGGGGGCCGGGTGGCCATCGTGGCCTCCGACTGCCCCGGGGAGGACTGTGTCCACTCCGGGTGGCAGAGTACCCCGGGCCAGAGTATCGTGTGCCTGCCCAACCGGGTGGAGCTGCGGATTCTGGGCACCCCCCAGGAAGGAGAGGTGGACGGTGTTTCGGGATAAGGAAAATTTGTCCAAACCCCGGCAGATTGCCGCCGGGGCCATGCTCACCGCTCTGGCTCTGGCCCTGTCCTACACCGAGCGGTTCATCCCCTTGCAGCTTCTCATCCCCCTGCCCGGGGTGAAACTGGGACTGGCGAATATCGTGACCCTCTTTGCCCTCTACTTCTGGGGGGCGGGACAGGCCCTGGGGATTTTGGTGCTGCGGTGCTTTTTGGGAGCGGTGTTCGGGGGCGGCATCACCGGACTGCTCTTTTCCCTGACAGGAGGGCTTCTGGCCCTGGGGGTGATGACCCTGACCCGGCGGATTCCCGGACTTTCCATTTACGGGGTGAGCATCCTGGGAGCTGCCGCCCACAACATTGGCCAGATTGCCGCCGCTGTGCTTCTCATGCAATCGGTGTATGTGGCAGCTTACCTGCCCTGGCTGCTGCTGGTGTCACTACTTACAGGAAGCCTGATGGCTTTCTGTGCCGCCGGGTGCTTCCGGGGACTGCTCTCCGCCGGATTCCGCCCCGCCTAATACATTCTCCTCCCCCAAAGGGAGAGATAGATAGATTTATATATTGGAGGAACCCACATGAAAAAAATCATTGCTCTGACCCTGGCACTGCTGCTGGCGGTGTCCGGCCTTGCAGGCTGCCGTGCCACCGCAGTGGTGGGCGTGACCCAGCCTGAGGAAACCACCAAGCCCACGGAAACCCAGCCTCTGGGGGACGACGCCGTAAAAACCGGCCTGAGCCTCACCACCACCCTGTCTTCCAGCAAGAATGCCGGGGAAGAAGTCGGCCTTGTCCAGGCGGACGTGACCATGGTGGCTGTCACCGTGGACGAAAAGGGTGTCATCCTTCAGTGCGTCATTGACGGCGTTCAGGCCAAGGTGAACTTCGACACCACCGGCGCCATCGTAAGCGACATCAACGCCGCTGTCCAGTCCAAGAACCAGCTGGGCTCTGCCTACGGCATGGGTAAGTACAGCCCCATCGGCAAGGAATGGGACGAGCAGGCTCAGGCCCTTGCAGACTACGTGGAGGGCAAGACCCTGGAGGAAGTGAAGGGCATTGCCATCACCGAGGAGGGGAAGGCTGCCGACGCCGACCTGTCCGCCTCCGTTACCATCGCCATTGCCGGCTTCATCCCTGCCATCGAGGCGGCGGTGATGGGCGCCCAGAACCTGGGTGCCAAGGCTTCCGACACCCTGAAGCTCACCACCACCACTTCCGTTGCCAGCAGCAAGAGCGCTGGGGAGGAGGCAGGTCTGGCTCAGGCGGACTGTTACGCCGCTGCCCTGACCCTGGAAGGGGAGACTATCACCTCTGCCGCCATCGACTCCGTTCAGGCCAAGGTGAACTTTGACAATACCGGCGCCATTACCACCGACCTGACCGCCGCCGTTCAGACCAAGAACCAGCTGGGCGACGCTTACGGCATGGGTAAGTTTAGCCCCATCGGCAAGGAGTGGAACCAGCAGACCGCTTCCTTCTGCCAGTATATCACCGGCAAGACCGTTGACGAGGTGCTGGGCATTGCCATCAACCAGGACACCAAGCCGGCAGATGCAGACCTGGCTGCTTCCGTGACCATCGCCATCGGCAGCTTCCTGGAGCTGGTCTCCCAGGCAAAGTAAGATGAAGCGGTTTGCGGCCCTTCTTCTGGCAGTCCTCCTTCTGGGGGGCTGCGCCCCAAAGGAGCCCCGGCAGAGCCGGTACCAGGCTACCTTTCTGGAGCTTTTCGACACGGTGACCACCATTGTGGGCTATGCCCCTTCGGAGGAGGCTTTCCGGGAAACCTCTGAGGCAATCCACCATGCCCTGGCAAGCTACCACCAGCTGTTTGACATCTACAACACCTACCCCGGGGTGGTGAACCTCAAGACCCTGAACCAGTCCGCAGGAATTGCCCCGGTGGAGGTGGACGGGAAGATCATGGAGCTTCTCAAGTTTTGCCGGGAGGTGTACGACGCCACCGCCGGCAAAGTAAACATCGCCATGGGAAGCGTGCTGCAGCTGTGGCACGAGGCCCGGGAGGACGGCATTGCCGACCCGGCAAACGCCAAGCTGCCGGAAGAAGCGGCTCTTGAAGAGGCGGCCAGGCACACAGACCTTTCCCAGCTGATTCTGGACGAAGAGGCCGGGACGGTGTTCTATGCCGACCCGGAGATGAGCCTGGATGTGGGTGCCATCGCCAAGGGCTACGCCCTGGAGCAGGTGTGCAAAACCGCTCCGGAAGGGCTCCTGATCAGCGTGGGGGGAAACGTCCGGGCCACAGGAGCCAAGCCCGACGGAGGCAGCTGGGTGGTAGGCATCCAGAACCCCACAGGAGAAGATGGGTATCTTCACACGGTGGAAGTGGAGGACATCAGCGTTGTCACCAGCGGAGACTACCAGCGGTACTACACCGTAGATGGGGTGTCCTATCACCACATCATTGACCCGGAAACCCTTTACCCCGGCAGGCTGTGGCGGGCGGTGACGGTGCTTTGCCCAGACTCCGGCCTGGCAGACGGCCTTTCCACCGCCCTGTTCCTCCTGCCCCAGGCAGAAGGCCAGGCCCTTTTGGACAAATTCGGCTGCGAAGCCCTGTGGGTGGACAGCGACAATCATGTCTATTACAGCCCCGGCTTCCGGGACGATATCCGCACATAACAAATGGAAGGTGCAAGCTATGAAAAAATTATTCTGGGGTGGTATCCACCCAAAAGGAAATAAATCCCTGTCCCGGGGTACGGGACTGACCCCGGTGCCTGCTCCCAAGGAGGTGGTGCTGCCCATGTTCCAGCACATCGGCGCCGCCTGCACCCCCACGGTGAAGGTGGGAGACTCTGTGAAGCTGGGACAGCTGGTTGGCGACGGGGAGGGGCTGTGCGCTCCTGTCCACGCCAGCGTGTCCGGCAAGGTCATTGCCATTGAAAACCGTCCCCACACCTCCGGCCGGGAGATTCTCTCGGTGGTGGTTGCCAACGACGGCCTGGACACCCCGGACGAGAGCCTGACCCCCTATGCTGACTTCCGGAAGCTGACCCCGGAGGAGATTCTCCACCGGATTCATGCCGCCGGCATCGTGGGCATGGGCGGCGCCGCCTTCCCCACAGACGTGAAGGCCTTCTCCGCCCTGGACAAGGTGGACTATGTAATCATCAACGCCTGCGAGTGTGAGCCTTATATCACCGCCGACGATACCCTCCTGTGCACCTGGCCTCAGGAGGTGCTCACCGGTGCGGAGATTCTGAAATTCGCCCTGTCTCCCACCCACGCCGTCATTGCCATTGAGGACAATAAGCCCCAGGCCATTGCCGCTATGCAGTCCGTGTGCAAGGGCACGGAGGTGGAGGCGCGGGTGCTGCCCACCCGGTACCCCCAGGGTGCGGAGAAGCAGCTGGTGTGCGCCGTCACCGGACGGCAGGTGCCCCCCGGAAAGCTCCCGGCGGCGGCAGGCTGCGCCGTGTTCAACGCCGCCACCGCCTACGCCGTGTATCAGGCCGTGATGGAGGGCAAGCCCCTGACCCAGCGGATTCTCACCGTCACCGGTGACGGCGCCAAGGCTCCCAAGAATATGCTGGTGCGGCTGGGAACTACCTTTCTGGAGACCATTGAAGCCGCCGGCGGCATGAAGGATACCACCTGCAAGGTGCTCTCCGGCGGCCCCATGATGGGCGTGGCCCAGGGGAATCTCCAGGCTCCGGTGCTGAAGGCCACCAACACCATTTTGTGCCTGACAGATGCCAACACCCCGGCAGAAAATCCCGTATGTATCCGCTGCGGCAAGTGCCTGACCACCTGCCCCATGCATTTGCAGCCCCTTTATCTGTACCGGGCAGTAAACAGCGGAAATCTTTCTGAGCTTAACCGGCTGAATCTCATGGACTGCATGGAGTGCGGCTGCTGCAGCTTCGGCTGCCCCGGAAAGCTGCCTCTGGTTGCCACCTTCCGGAAGGGCAAGCAAATGGTAAAGGAGGCCAAAAAGGTATGAATCTCGTAGTCAATTCCTCCCCCCATATCCACGGCGGGGAGACCACAAAAAAGCTGATGCTCCGGGTGGTGCTGGCTCTCCTGCCGGCCCTTGCTGCCGGTGTGATTTTCTTCGGCCCCCGGGTGCTGACCCTGACCCTCACCTCCATGGCAGCCTGCCTGGTGTTTGAGTGGCTGTACCGGGTGGTCACCCGCCAGAGCTACACCCTCCCCGACGGCTCCGCCCTGGTCACGGGGCTGCTGTTCGTCCTGACCCTGCCGGTAAGCGTTCCTTACTGGATTGTGATTGTGGGGGCAGCCTTCGCCATGATCGTGGTGAAGGGTATGTGCGGCGGTCTGGGACAAAATGTGTTCAATCCCGCCCTGGGTGCCCGGGCATTTCTCATGCTTTTCTGGCCCCAGTATCTGGTGCGCTTCCCGGAAGTAAGCTCCTGGCTGTCTGTGGGACAGGTGGACATGGTGTCCTCCGCAACCCCTCTGCACCATCTGGTGATGCCCTCTCTTCCCGATGTGAGCCTTGCGGATATGTTCCTGGGGAACATCGGGGGCTCCATGGGTGAGGTTTGCACCCTGGCCATTCTCTTAGGGGGCATTTACCTCATGGCCCGGAAGGTCATCTCCTGGCGGATTCCCGTGGCTTACCTGGGCACTGTGGCGGTGCTGACCCTGATTTTCTCCCGGGGACAGTCTCCGGTTCTCTTCATGGCCTACCACCTGCTGGGGGGCGGCGTGATGCTGGGTGCCTTCTTCATGGCCACCGACTACGCCACCTCTCCTGTGACCCCCGTGGGTCAGCTGGTGTACGGCCTGGGCTGCGGTGTGCTCACCGTGATTCTCCGCTACTTCGGCCTGTTCCCGGAGGGCGTCACCTATGCCATTCTGATTATGAACGCCTGTGCCTGGGCCATTGACCGGATTACCCCGCCCAGACGGTTTGGAGGTGCTGTAAAATGAAGCGACATCTGATTCCCGCAATCGCTTTTGTGGTTGCCCTGTGCCTGCTGCTGGCCTGCAGCGCAATCCTTGCCCCCACCGCCCGGGAAAAGGAACAGCAGACCCTGAACTGGCTGTGCAGCCAGATTCTTCCCGGCGGGGAGAACTTCACCCAGGAAACTTACTCCGGGGAGGACGAGAACATCCAGGCGGTTTTCAAGGCCGATGAGGGCTTTGTGATTCAGACCCGGGTTCAGGGCTATGCCGACGACATTGTGGCCCTGGTGGGTGTGAACACCGACGGCACCATCGCAGGTCTGGTGGTGCAGGAAATGCAGGAGACCCTGGGACTGGGTATGCAGGCACTGTCCTCCGTGGAGTTTCTCTCCCAGTTCCTCTTTGCGGGCACCAGCTTTACGGTAGGGGAGAACGTGGACGCCCTCACCGGCGCCACCGTCACCTCCAAGGCCATCGCCAAGGCGGTAAACTCCGCCAGCGCCTATGTCACCGGCGCCGATGTGGACTCCGGGGCAACCCAGTGGGGAGGTTAAGCAATGAACAAAAATACATGGTTGATGATTCTTACAGGCTTTGCCTGCCTTGCCCGGCTTCTGGTGAAGACCTTCGTGCCGGATCTGATTCTCCCCGGCCTGGACGTGGCCTTTGTGTGCGCCCTGTCCCTGGCGGCCTGCCTTTTGGAGGCGTGGTTCAGCCGGAAGGAGACCAAGGCCTGCCCGGTATGGGATTTTGTTTACGGCGCCCTGGCCTTCGGCGTGCTGCCCCTGGCCTGCGGCTGGTCTGACCCCACCCTGGCAGCTGTCCTGGCTGCCGCAGGCGGCGTAGGCCACCTGGTGCTCAGCTTCCTCTTCGGAAGCCTTCGCCAGCGCCTGAAACCCGGAAGCTACGCAGCCCCCGCCGCCGCAGCCTTCCTGCTGTTTCTGGCCTTCCAGGGCTTCACCGGTTTTATCGGCTACTATCTGTAATCAAAGAGCCTGCTGCAACACAAGCTTGCAGCAGGCCCCTTTTTTGCCTATGGGAAACAAAAAGCCAAAGGGAAGCACCAAAGCCCCCCTTGCCAAAGGGGGGTGGCTTTGCCTATGGCAAAACCGGGGGGATAAAAGGCCGGCAGGTTTCCACATAGGTTGGTACTTTGGGAAAGTGCCAACTGTGAATCCCTCAGTCACGCCTACGGCGTGCCAGCTCCCTTTGACAAGGGAGCCTTTGGTGCAGTGCCGATACCGGGCGCTGGAGGTGCAGTAGGTGCATAGACCAAAGCCCCCCTTGCTAAAGGGGGGTGCCTCGGCACCGCCGAGGCGGGGGGATTCCGAGGCTGGCAAGTTTCCACATAGGTTTGTACTTCTGGAAAGTTCCCACTGTGAATCCCTCAGTCAAAAATCAAAGATTTTTGCCAGCTCCCTTTGACAAGGGAGCCTTTGGTGCAGTGCCGATACCGGGCGGGTCAGGGAAGTAACGATACGAAGAAAGCCGCCGTGCGCAATGACAGCGGCGGCACGCCGCCCCTTTGGCAAGGGAGCCTTTGGGGGCGGTACCGCTCCAAAAAGAACCCCCCGGAATGCGCAAGGCATACCGGGGGGAGGATTTACGCTTGTGCCGGGGGAATGCGGGTCAGACCAGCTCCGGGCCGCGGGTGATGGAGAGTTTCAGAAGAACCGGAGTCACCAGGGCCGAGGCGATGACGCTCAGGACGATGGCGGGGAGGATGGCCGGGTCGATCATGCCGGCGGCAATGCCCTTCTGGGCCACCATCAGGGCCACTTCGCTCCGGGCCACCATGCCGATGCCCACCACCAATGCCTGGTGGTTGCTCATGCGGCAGAGCTTTCCACCCAGGCCGCAGCCGATAATCTTGGAAATCACCGCCGCCACCACCAGCAGCAGGGCAAACACCAGAATCTCCGTGTTCATGGTGGTAAGGTCGGTTTTCATGCCCACGCTGGCAAAGAACACCGGGGTGAACACCATGTAGGAGGTGACGGTGAACTTCTTTGCCACGAACTTCCGGGACTTGGTTACGTTGCAGAGAATCAGGCCCGCAAAGTAGGCGCCGGTGATGTCCGCCACCCCGAAGAGCGCCTCGGCGCAGTAGGCCATAATCAGGCAGAAGGCCAGAGCCCACACCGCCACCCGGCGGCTGTGCCAGTGCTCCTCAGCGATGTAGCCGAAGAGCTTCTGCACCACAAAGCCCACGGCGAAGGTAAAGACGAAGAACAATGCGATTTTCCCCATCACCAGCAGGGGGTTCTCCCCACCGGAGCTGAGGCCGCTGAGGATGGACAGCACCACGATGCCCAGAATGTCGTCAATCAGGGCGGCGCTTAGAAGGGTGGTGCCGGTTTTGGTTTTCAGCTTGCCCATTTCGTTGAGGGTCTCCACCGTGATGGACACGGAGGTGGCGGCGAACACGCAGCCCACGAAGGCCGCCTTCAGAATGTCATAGGCGCTGGCCCCCTGGGAGAAGAACAGGAAGTACAGTCCGCCGCAGAGGATGAGGGGCACAAACACACCGGTACAGGCAATCACAAAGGCCTGCTTGCCGGTCTGCTTCACCTCCTGCAGGTCCGTGTCGATGCCGGCGGTAAACATGAGCATAATCACGCCGATTTCTGCGGTTTTGGTCAAAAAGTCCGTGCTTTCCAGCACCCCGAAGCCGCTGGGCCCCAAAATAATGCCTGCAAGCAGGGCACCTACCACCTGGGGCATATGAATCTTCTCCGTGGCCAGGCCGAACACCTTGGTGGACAGCAAAATCAGAGCCAGAAGAAGCAAAAAGTTATAAGATTCCATAAATTGCCTCCCAATTTCTACCTAAAATTTAAATCCTTACTGATTATAGCACTCCCCCCATGGGTGTCAAGAGAAAATCCAAGCCTTTATGCAAAATACAAGCGAAAAATACAAACGCCGCTCCGGGTGAGGTCCGGAGCGGTGCTTCCCATCAAAAAAGTCCCGGGGGACTTTTTTGACCGTTTTGCAGTCTGCGCGCGCAGAATTTGTCCCCGGAGGGGACAAATTCCACACTTGCATCCTGAGCAGTATTTTTCGCCAGGTACGCGCCCCGGCGAAAAATGATTTTAATTTTATTTGCCGCCACAGGCGGCAAACTCTGCGAGGCTCTGAATGTATATACAAACGCCGCTCCGGGTGAGGTCCGGAGCGGCGTTTGTATATAGGAAGGAAAACAAATCAAAATGAAGTGTATCTTATTCAGATCGAGGAATTCCGTGTTTCTTTTCTTTGTCCCTATTATAGCGACAAATGTCCGCCAAATCAACCCTTTTCCCCCTATTTTGCCACTTTCTGCCTTTTATCCATATTAACCCCTTAACCGTTAAGTAAATTTAGGTAAATGATATAAAATGCCGCCGGAAGGGGTTTTCCTTCCGGCGGCTTGTATACAGGGAATCTTACAGACGCATTTTGAAATCCCGGTAGCCGAAGTCCGTCAGCTGCTGAAGCTCTCCGTCTACCCTTCTGCGGTAGATGTTGGGCAGGGGCATACCGTTGAAAGTATTGTTCTTGCAGGTGGTATAAATCGCCATATCCCCGAACACCAGGATGTCCCCTTCCTGAAGCTCCCGGGAGAAGGAATAGTCCCCAATCACATCTCCTGCCAGGCAGGTAGGCCCGGCCAGACGGTAGGTGTGCTGCAGCTTTCCCGGCTCGGATGCCTGGTACAAAGGGGGGGTGTAGGGCATTTCAATCACATCCGGCATATGGCAGGCGGCGCTGGTGTCCAGAATGGCGATTTTGGTATCCCCATTGGTCACAATATCCAGCACCCGGCTCACCAGGTAACCGGCGTTGAGCGCCACCGCCTCTCCCGGCTCCAGGTACACCTCCACATCCCAAAGGCTCTGGGCCTTGGAGATGCTGCCTTCCAGGGTGGCCATGTCATAGCCCGGGCGGGTAATGTGGTGACCGCCCCCCATGTTCAGCCATTTCATCCGGGGCAGCACATCTCCGAAGCCCTTTTCCACCGCTTCCAAGGTGGTGGCCAGATCCGGGGAATCCTGCTCGCACAGGGTGTGAAAATGGAGGCCGTCCAGCAGTTCCAGAAGCTCCGGAGTCATGTCTTTGTCCCAAACCTCCCGGGTCACCCCCATACGGCTGCCGGGGGCGCAGGGGTCGTAGATGGCGTGGCCCTCCTGGGTGGAGTGCTGGGGGTTAATCCGCAGCCCCAGGCTCTTGCCAGCCTTCTTTCCCATTTTGCCGAATTTCTTCAGCTGGGAAATGGAGTTGAACACAATATGGTCGGCGTATTGAAGAAGCTCCCGGAAGTCGGCCTCCCGGTAGGCGGCGCAGAACACATGGACTTCTTTATCCGGCATTTCCTCCCGGCCCAGCCTGGCTTCAAACAGGCCGCTGGCCTCGGTGCCCGCCAAGTACTTGCCAATGAGGGGATAGCACTTGTAGTTGGAAAAGGCCTTCTGGGCCAGCAGCACCTTACAGCCGGTGCGCTCCATAAGGCCGGCAAGAATCCGGCAGTTTTCCTCCAGCTGGGCTTCCTCCAGAACGTAGGCAGGGCTGGGAAGGTTTGCAAATTCCTCCGGGCTTTTCACCCGGGCAAAGGCAGGTCTTGTCTCCATCAGGGCACCAGCACCGGGTCAAAGTTCTCCTGCCGGGGCAGGCCGTACTTGTCCAGGGCATCCAGGAAGGGATCGGGGTCGAACTCCTCCACGGTGTGAACGCCGGGCTTGTTCCACTTGCCGGTAAGGAGCATCAGAGCGCCGCACATGGCAGGTACGCCGGTGGTGTAGCTGATGGCCTGGCTCTTGACCTCCTTGTAGCACTCCTGGTGGTCGCATACATTGTAAATATAGTAGGTCTTGTCCTTGCCGTCCTTCTTGCCGGTGAAGATGCAGCCGATGTTGGTCTTGCCGTGGGTACGGGGGCCCAGGCTGGCAGGATCCGGCAGGAGGGCTTTCAGGAACTTGATGGGCACGATCTCGTGACCCTCGAACTGGATGGGAGTGGTGGAGAGCATACCCACGTTCTCCAGACACTTCATGTGGGTCAGGTAGCTCTGACCGAAGGTCATAAAGAAGCGAATCCGCTTCACCTCCGGGATATTCTCCGCCAGGGACTCAATCTCCTCGTGGTGCAGCAGGTACATATCCTTCTGACCCACGGCGTCGAAATCATACTCCCGCTTGATGGACATGGCGGGAATCTCCACCCAGTGACCGTCCTCCCAGTAGCTGCCGGGGGCGGACACCTCCCGCAGGTTTACCTCCGGGTTGAAGTTGGTGGCAAAGGGATAGCCGTGGTCGCCGCCGTTGCAGTCTAAGATATCGATGGTGTCAATGGTGTCAAACTGGTGCTTCTTGGCGTAGGCGCAGTAAGCCTGGGTCACGCCCGGGTCAAAGCCGCAGCCAAGCAGTGCCACCAGACCGGCCTTCTGGAACTTCTCCCGGTAAGCCCACTGCCAGGAGTAGTCAAAGTAGGCAGAAAAGCCCTTCTCCTCGCAGCGCTTCTCGTAAATCTCCCGCCAGGCAGGATCGTCCGTGTCCTCCGGCTCATAGTTGGCGGTATCCATATAGTTGACGCCGCACTCCAGGCAGGCATCCATAATGGTCAGATCCTGATAAGGCAGGGCAATGTTCATCACCAGGTCGGGCTGGTAGCGCTTGATCAGGTCGATGACCTGGTTCACATCGTCGGCATCCACCTGGGCGGTGGTGATCCGGGTAGCGGTCTTACCCGCCAGCTCCTGAGCCAGGGCGTCGCACTTTGCCTTGGTGCGGCTGGCGATACACAGATCGGTGAACACCTCGCTCACCTGGCAGCACTTCTGAATTGCCACGGAAGCCACGCCGCCGCAGCCGATTACCAATACTTTACTCATAGCCAAATCTCCTTTATGGTTATTTGTATAATGCCAGAATCAGTTCCCGCAGCACCTTGCAGGCCATGGCGGTGGATACGCCGGTGTTGTCCAGCATGGGTGCCAGCTCGTTTACGTCCGCTCCCACCACATTTGTCTTTGCCACAGTCCGGATGGCAGCCAGAAGCTGCAGGAAGGTCACGCCGCCGGCTTCCGGGGTGCCGGTGCCGGGGAAGGCGGAGGGGTCCAGGCAATCCAGGTCAATGGTGAAGTACACCGGGGTTTTTGCCTCTGCCAGCCGGGAACAGAGTTCTTCCAGGCCGGAAAAGTCAAACTTGTGCATCTGCGTGTGGGCATCGGCAAACCGGAACTCCTCCCGGTCGCCGCTGCGGATGCAGAACTGGTGGATTCTTCCGTCCCCTAAGATGTCGTGGCACCGGCGGATGACACAGGCGTGGCTAAGCTCCGCCCCCAGGTAATCCTGCCGCAAATCCGCATGGGCATCAAAGTGGATGATATGAAGGTCGGGGTACTTTTCCGCCACCGCCCGGACAGAGCCCAGGGTCACCAGATGCTCGCCGCCAATGAGAAGGGGAAGCTTTCCATCCTCCAGAATGGTCTGGGCTCTTTCGGTAATATCCTGCAAAGCCGCCTCTGCGCTTCCGAAGCACAGCTCCAGGTCGCCGCTGTCAAACACAGCGCAGTCCATCAGGTCTTTGTCCTGGTAGGGGCTGTAGGTTTCGATGCCGAAGCTTTCGTGGCGCATGGCGGCGGAGCCGAACCGGGCGCCGGGGCGGAAGCTGGTGGTGGAGTCAAAGGGAGCGCCGAAGAGGACGATTTTTGCCTCCTCATAAGGGGCATCGCAGGCGATAAAGGTTTCTACATTGGAAGATAACATCATTCCACCTCCTGGAGCATCTTCTCCAGAAACGCCGGCAGGTAAAAGGCGCCTACATGGAGCTTGGTGGTGTAGTATTTTGTTCCTAAGTTGAGAGACAGCCACTTTTCGGCGTCCAGATCGTCAATGGGATGGTACTTCTTGCTGGCAAAGCCAAAGAGCCAGTAGCCGGCGGCGTAGGTGGGGATATGGGCCTGGTACACCCGGCTGATGGGGAAGGTGGTGACGATGCGCATATGGCTGCGCTTCATGGCCTCCGCATCGTGGCTGTAGAAGGGGCTGCCCTGCTGGTTTACCATAATCCCGTCCTCCCGGAGGGCGTTATAGCAAATGCCGTAAAACTCCCGGGTAAAGTACCCTTCCGAGGGGCCGAAGGGGTCGGTGGAGTCCACGATAATCAGGTCATACTGGTTGGTGCACCGGCGGATATACCGCAGGGCGTTGTCATAGTAGATATGCACCCGGCTGTCATTCAGACGGCTGGCGTTTTCCGGCAGGTAGGTGCGGCAGGCATCCACCACGTCCGGGTCCATTTCCACCAGGTCAATCCGCTTCACCTGGTCGTATCTTGCCAGCTCTCTTACCACGCCGCCGTCACCGGCGCCGATGACCAGCACATCCTCAATATGGGGATGGACTGCCATGGGCACGTGGGTGATCATCTCGTCGTAGATGAATTCGTCCCGCTCCGTCAGCATCACGTTGCCGTCCAGAGCCAGCACCTTGCCGAATTCCGGGGTCTCGAAAATATCAATCTGCTGATACTCGCTTTTCTTGGAGTAGTAGTGCCGGGTCACCCGCATGGAGTGCTTCACGTCCGGGGTGTGAAATTCGCTGAACCAAAGTTCCATAAGAAAGCCTCCTTACACCAGCACGTTCAGGTGGAGAATATCCGGGTCCTCCGGGCCGGTCATGGAGCAGCCCTTTTCCTTGGCGTAGAGAATGTAGTCCAGAATATCCTTGGTAATCCGCTCGCCGGGAGCCAGAATGGGGATTCCGGGGGGATAGCACATAACAAACTCGCTGCAGACCCGGCCCACGCTCTCAAGAAGAGGCAGGCTCTCCTTCTGGGCGTAGAAGGCCTCCTGGGGGCTGGCCACCACCTCCGGGTCGATGTACTCCTGATTCAGAAGCCCGGAGCCGTCCTTCTGGTACCGGCGGCGAATCTCCGCCAGGGCGCTTACCAGCCGCTCCAGCTCCTGGGGACGGTCGCCGATGGAAAGATAGGCAAGGATGTTGCCGATGTCGCCGAACTCAATCTGAATGTCATACTCATCCCGCAGGATGTCGTACACCTCAATGCCAGCCAGGCCAATGTCTCTTGTGTGGATGCTGAGCTTGGTGGGGTCAAAGTCAAAGACGGAGTTGCCGTTGATCAGCTCCCGGCCGAAGGCATAGTAGCCCCCGATTTCGTTGATCTCCTCCCGGGCATAGTCTGCCATGGCGGAAACCTTGGCGAACACCTCCCGGCCCCGCTGGGCCAGGTTCCGGCGGCTGATGTCCAGGCTGGACATGAGCAGGTAGCTGCCGGAGGTGGTCTGGGTGAGGTTGATAATCTGCCGCACATACCGGGGGTTGATCTTCTCTCCCACCAGCAGCAAGCTGGACTGGGTCAGGCTGCCGCCGCTTTTGTGCATGGACACGGAGGCCATATCCGCCCCTGCCTCCATGGCAGAGACGGGCATCCCGTCCCCAAAGTAGAAGTGGGTGCCGTGGGCCTCGTCCGCCAGGCAGTACATTCCGGCCTTGTGAGCCATTTTCACAATGGCCCGCAGGTCGCTGCACACGCCGTAGTAGGTGGGGTTGTTCACCAGCACCGCCACGGCGTCGGGATGCTCCGCAATGGCCTTTTCCACCTGCTCCCGGCGCATACCAAGAGAGATACCCAGCCGGGGGTCTACCTCGGGATTTACATAAACCGGGATAGCGCCGCAGAGCACCAATGCGTTAATCACGCTTCTGTGGACATTCCGGGGCAGGATAATCTTATCCCCCCGCTTGCAGGTGGAGAGCACCATGCTCTGGACAGAGCTGGTGGTGCCGCCCACCATCAGAAAGGCTGCGGCAGCGCCGAAGGCCTCCGCCGCCAGCTCCTCCGCCTCCCGGATAACCGAAATGGGATGACACAGGTTATCCAGGGGCTTCATGCTGTTCACATCCACCGCCACGCACTGCTGCCCCAAAAAGGCGGTCAGCTCCGGGTTGCCCCGGCCGTGCTTGTGCCCGGGCACATCAAAGGGCACCACCCGCATCTCCCGGAACCGCTGGAGCGCCTCGTAAATGGGGGCACGGTTCTGGTCCAGATAAGTCTTTTTTTCTTCCATATCACACCTCACCAAAGAAAAAACGCAGGCTGCAACAACACAACCTGCGAAAAAATCCCATAGCGCACAGGATACCCCGGGCGCACCCGGAGCGAAAATCCCATATGCAAAAACACAGAGTCTATATAGCAACAATACTTTTACTACTCTTTATTGACTGTTTCACAAGTTTGCGCAGGAACGCATTTCGGTTATGAAGTAACCAACTTATAAAATAGAGCAAACGCCCAATCAACAAAGGCGGCAAGCCGCCAACGGCAGGACTGTCCGTATGGCTTAACCTCCCGGAAGGAGGCGGTCCCGTAAAAATCGCTTGGAAAGACTCTATGGGGAGACATATTCCGATTAAAATATAGCATAAACGGTCGTACTTTGTCAAGCAAGCGGGGCACATTCGGAAATTTTCTTTCGTTGACATTCTCCCGGGTTTATGATACCCTGAAAGTAACCGGCAGATTCCCCGATTTTCCCTTTTTTGGAGGTTATTATGGTCGATTATTTTATGAAGCACAAGGGTCTGAGCATCGCCATTTTGGCGCTGTGCCTGCTCGTTGTGGTGGTATGTATGTTCTTTTTGCAGCAGGGTCAGGAGGTGACCGCCAAGGCGGAGTTTGAGGCCATCGTGCTGGAAAACGACACCCAGCTTCTGGTGGAACCGGTGGAGGGCAGTCCCGAGCGGAACTCCAGCGACCAGATTGTCCTGCACCTGCCCCAGGCCCTGGACACCCTCCAGCCCGGCGACCGGATTATCATCGGCTACGACGGCGAAATCGCCGAGTCCTACCCCGCCCAGATTTTCAACGTGGTCTATATCAAACGGGCCGCTGAGACCCCCGAAACCACATAACCAGGCCCCCGGTTTTGCCTTTGGCAAAACCGGGGGAATTTCCCATGCTTTCAGGTTTCCACATAGGTTTGTGCTTTTGAAAAGTGCCTTCTGTGAATCCCTCAGACACGCCTCCGGCGTGCCAAGCCCCCTTGCCAAAGGGGGGCTTTGGTGTGTTTTCCCTCCGGAAATTCGGAAAAAAGGGTTGCTTTTGCAGTCCGGGCAGATTATAATAGAGCCGTAATTGTAAATAATCTTTGAATTATTTTCAGTGATTCCGGCAGAGCCTGCCGGGAAATAAAAAAAGGGAGGATATGAATATGTTTTGTGTGCATTGCGGAGCCCAGCAGGAAGACGGCGCCAAGTTCTGCACCAGCTGCGGCAAGCCCCTGGACACCGAGGCGCCCCAGGCTGCCCCTCAGCCCCAGGCTGCCCCTCAGCCCCAGGAAGGCCCTGTAGCGGTGGAGGCACCCCCTGCCCCCAAGCAGGTAAATCCCCTGGTAGCCAAGCTGAAGGCCCTGCCCAAGTGGGTGTATGCAGCTGTGGTGGGAGGCATTGCCGTGATTGTGGCGGCAATCCTCATTGTGGTGAACATCACCTCTACCATCAACCTGAACGACTTTGTGACCATTGAGGTGGAGGGATACAGCGGCTACGGCACCGCCTCCATCTCCATCGACTGGGAGGCCATGGAGGCCAAGTACGGCGACAAGGTGAAGTTCTCCAAGGAAGCCAAGGATAAGCTGGGCGCTCTGGGCGGCTACCTGGACGATGTCAGTGCCTTTGACGGCCTGAAGGGCTCCGTGTATGTGTCCCTGGACAAGGACAGTGGCCTTTCCAACGGCGACGAGCTTCACTACGAATGGGACATTGACGATGAGCTTTTCAAGTATGTGTCCTGCAAGCTCAAGTACACCGAGGGCACCTACACCGTGGAAGGCCTGCAAGAGGCGGAAACCTTCGACCCCTTTGCGGACCTGACTGTGTCCTTTGAGGGCATCTCCACCAACGGACGGCTTCGCATAGAGTACGCCGGCGGAGAGCTGACCCCCTATGACTTTGAATGTGACACCGAAAACGGCCTGGCCAACGGCGATACCATTACCATCTATCTGGACGAGTACCAGGTGGAGCGCTGTCTGGAGGACCTGGGGAAGATTCCCTCCGTCACGGAAAAAACCTACACGGTGGAAGGCCTCAGTGAGTACATTACCGACCTGTCCCAGATTCCCCAGGAATATCTGGACAGCCTGAAGAAGGAAGCGGAGGATGCCATCTACGCCTACACCGCCAAGGCCTACGGCAGCAATTTCACCCTGAGCGAGCTGACCTACTCCGGCTATGTTCTCAATACCGTCAAGAGCGCCAAGGATTTCAGCGGCAATTTCAACGACCTGGCTTTGATTTTCAGCGGCACCGTCAGCGGCAAGGATGAGGAGCTGCCCAGCATGGTGGTCTACTATCCCATCCGCTACACCAGCATCCTGAACACCGCTGGAGAGATGTCCTATGAGGATATGGAGGGCATCGAGGGCTATTCCACCCTGGACACCTACCGGTTCAGCACCGACGGCTATTTCAACCCCCTGCTGTGCTATTCCGCCATGGCTTCCCGGTATGGCGACAACTATACCGTGACCGCCGGGGATGGCTTTGAGTCTTACAGCCAGGCTGCTCCTCTGACCCAGCTGTCCCAGCTGAGCGAGGACTTCCGGGACATGATGAACGCCGACGCCCTGGCCCTGATTCAGAGGGAAATCGCCGATTATGATGAAAAGGTCACGGCCACGGAGCCGGTCTTTGTGGGTCAGTATCTGCTCACCCGGAAGGAGGCCGGCAGCCTGGCGGAGGGCAACTACTATGTGACGGTGTTCAAGGCCGAGGTATCCCATAGCGAGGGAAAATTTGAAACCACCACCGTCTATTTCCCCGTAGGCTACCAGGGTATCTACCAGATTCCCGAAAAGGGCTTCACCTTCATCTCCCGGGATAAGCTGTGGGGACGCAGCTCCTTCCCGGACACTTACTACTCCACCAAGGGCTACCTGGACGGCACCCAGATGTATGCCGACATCGTCACCGCCAACCGGGACAATTACAGCTATGAGGTCTCCCAGGGGCTTCAGGAGTTCGGCAAGTAAATCCCCGCAAAACAGAAGTTTATAAGTAAGCAAAAACGAGGGAGAGCCCAAAAAATGGGGTTCTTCCTCGTTTTTCTAAGGAAACTCTGATTAAATCGGCAAGAGCTGTCAGCGAGAGATTTTTCCTCAGACAA
>OESA01000201.1_pt1 | contig 19395 bp, 14 predicted proteins | sample 1540101 | NCBI WGS metagenome assembly OESA01 (sample SAMEA3891891, study PRJEB23780) | metagenome | biome: terrestrial biome; feature: animal house; material: Caecal content | place: Italy | collected 2015-05-05 | reverse complement strand
GCTGATGTCACCCAGCATGCCGGATTCCTCGAATGACTGCGCTGATCTGTTCTGGGCTTGCACCTGCTGGAAGCTCTACCAGGATATCCTGGATATGTAAGTGGATTCGATCTGAAGTTGCAGGACCACATATATTCTGAGGTACTTCCAGCTCCTGAAATTGAATTTCTGAATTTTGCGCAGTCAGCAGGCTATCTCTCATTTTCCGCTGCCACTTGTAAAAGCTGGATACAGGAACGCCGTGTTCTGCACACCAGACTTTGATGGGCTGGCCGCTCTGCTTTGCAGCGGCGATGGTTTGAATCCATTGTTCTTCCCGAACTGCCATTGCTCTCTTTTCCATGTTTGCCTCCTCTGCGGGGTTTCTCACCGAGGCCGTGTATTTTTAAGAGTGGTCTCAAAAATACACGCCCACTACATGGAATAATTCTCTCACTGTGAGACTGGGTTTAGCAAGTACGCCGTTTCGTGAGGCGCTTACGCGGAAGTCCATGGGGGAAGATTGGACAGCACAATATGCAGGTATCCACGCTTGGACAGACTGTTGGCGCCGGCTGTTTCCACCAGGCTGTAGATCACTGCACTGGCCCTGGCTCCTTTTACCGTGTCACTGAACAGCCAGTTTTTGCATCCCACAGTAAAGGGATGGGTGGCGTTCTCGGCAAGGTTATTGAAAATCTGACACCAGGGGTCAAGCAGGTAGTTCTCCATGTGGGGTTGCTGTTTACGGTCGTACTGCACAGCCTTTTTCAGATTTCCGGCCAGAGTCTGCTGTTTCAGTTCTTCCGGCCAACCTATGCCAGCGTAAGAAGATCTTTGGGATTGCTGGATGTAGCAGACATAGACTCCACAAACTTCCGGCGTTTTGGAAGCGGTAGGCGTACAGATCATGGAGGAGGAGTTGGATGAAAGCGAGGAACAGGCGGAAGTCTACAACACCGAAAAGGAGGCGGCGCTCTAGGCAGAGATGGAGAAACAGCAGGCTAGTGATGAAACCAAGCGCAAGGCATACCAGACCAGCAACGGGTACGAGGACGTATAACAAAAAAGATGACTTGGCCGCCCGTACATAAAATAGGTTGCATTTTTTCGGTTTTCGATATAATTCTTATATAAGGAGGGGATTATCATTTGTGCTGACGAGAAAGGAAAAACGTCACGAAAAAACATAAAAAGATAATCCCCCAGGTTCCATACAAAAAGCTGAAACAAACACAAAAGGCCCGAATCTCCAATCGGATGTTTAACGTAGTGTGCAAATACTACGCCGAGCATCAGGCAATGCCGCCGGAAACCGAACTGGAGGGAATGTGCCGTCAAATGTATCCAATATGGTTCCCAAAGCATCTTTTGAAGATCTGCTGGCTGTGTTTCGGAAAAAACAGGCTCATTTTGCCGAACGAATTGAAAAGAATGGAATCCCCGAACCTCGAAAACCAAAAGTTAAAAAGACCGAGGCGGAAAAGTTGGCTCTGAAGAGAGCTCAACAAAAGGCAAAAAAGAAAAAGCTCCAAAAGCAGCAAGAACAAGCCAACTTACTTCCCGACTGGGAAGATGATCGTTTCTTCTTTATTGCCGACTACACTTCCGAAAGGGCACCTTATGGCGTGACCTAGAATGAAACGGGTCTTGAACCAGGAGAGATGCTTGAATAAACGCTTGGGAGCTCTGTGTAAGTCACAGGGCTGTTTTTATTTTCAAGATAGAAAGGAGATCGAACTTTGCCCAATCTAATTGTGACCGAAAAGCCCTCTGTAGCTCAGGCCATTGGCAAGGCCCTGGGCATCACCAAACGCCGTGACGGGTATCTGGAAGGAGAGGAGTACCTCATCAGCTGGTGTGTTGGCCATCTGGTGGAGCTGGCTCCGCCCGGCAGCTATGATCCCAAACTGGTCAAATGGTCCAAGGCGGACCTGCCCATTCTGCCCAAAGAGTGGCAGTACCTGGTGTCGCCTGGAACCCAGAAGCAGTTTGAAGTCCTGCGCAGCCTCATGGCCCGGCCCGATGTGGAACAGCTCGTCTGCGCCACCGATGCTGGGCGCGAGGGAGAGCTGATTTTCCGCCTCGTCTATCACCAGTGTGGCTGTGCGAAACCCTTTACCCGGCTCTGGATCAGCAGCATGGAGGATGCCGCCATCCGGGATGGATTCGCTCACCTCAAACCCTCAACCGAATACGATGCTTTGTACAAAGCAGCCCTTTGCCGGGAGCGTGCCGACTGGTTGGTCGGCATCAACGCCACCCGGCTTTTTTCGTGCCTGTATGGCCAGCCGTTGAACGTGGGCCGGGTGATGACCCCGACGCTTGCCATGACGGTGAGCCGAGAAGCCGCCATTGATGCGTTCCAGCCTGAACTGTTCTATCTGATTCAAATTCAGACAGGAGGTTATATGGCATCCAGTAACCGATTCAAGGACAAATCCCAGGCTGAGGCGCTGCTGGCAGAGTGCCGGAAAGCCAGCCAGGCAGTCCTGCAAAAAAACGAACGAAAGGAGAAAACAGAACGTCCGCCCGCCCTCTATGACCTGACAACTCTCCAGCGGGATGCCAACCGGCTGCTGGGCTATTCGGCGCAGCAGACCCTCGATTACACCCAAGCCCTTTATGAAAAGAAGCTGGTAACCTACCCCCGCACCGACAGCCGTTATTTGACCGAGGATATGGAGCCGGGCCTGCCGGATCTGATCCGTCAGACCGCCGCCCACTTTGGTGTGACCGGCGAAATCCCCATCCACACACAACAGGTCATCAACAGCAAAAAGGTCAGCGACCACCATGCTATCCTGCCCACCAGGAGCATGGCGAAAGCTGACCTTTCTTCTTTGCCCGGAGGTGAAGGTCATGTCCTTCGGCTGATTGCGGCCCGCCTTTTGGTCGCCGTGGGAGACCCGTACCGTTATGTGGAGACCACGGTACAGATGGAGTGTGCTGGGCAAGTTTTCACTGCCAAAGGCAAGACTGTTCTGGCCGAGGGCTGGAAAGCGGTGGAGCGGGCCGTCCTTGGGGATACCGCTGGAAAAGACAAGGAAAAACTGGAACTTCTGCCCGAGGTGCAGGAGCAGGAAACCCTGCCTGTCCTGGATGCCCAGCTGAAAGAGGGCAAAACATCCCCACCCAAGCACTTTACCGAGGACACTCTTTTGTCGGCCATGGAGACTGCTGGAAAAGAGGAACTGCCGGAGGAAGCCGAGCGCCGAGGCATCGGGACCCCTGCCACCCGGGCGGGTATCATCGAAAAGCTGGTCAAGAAAGGCTTTCTGACCCGTGAGGGCAGTGGCAAAACCAAGAACCTGATCCCCACCGAGAAGGGCCGAGCTTTGATTGCTGCGATGCCTGAACAGCTCAAGTCCCCGGCCATGACCGCCGACTGGGAAACGAAGCTCACCCAAATGGAGCAGGGCGTGTATTCGCCCGAGAATTTTATGGAGGAAATTGAATCTATGATGAAACATCTTGTAAATCAGTACGCCAATACCCCCAATGCCCCTGCCAAGGCCGCCCCCGGCGCGTCTGTGGTGGGCGTCTGCCCTCACTGCGGCGCAGACGTGGCCGAGCGCGAGAAAGGATTCTTCTGCGCGAATCGGGAGTGCCGCTTCGTAATCTGGAAGGACAACGCTTTCTTTGCCCGCCTGAGCAAGCACCCCACCCGGCAGCTGGTGGATAAGCTGCTGCGGGATGGCCGCGCCCGGCTCAAGGACTGCAAGAGCCAGCGCACCGGCAAAACCTACAACGCATCCGTCCTGATGGCCACCGAGGCCGACGGCCGGGTAATGTTCAGCCTGGAATTTGAGAACAGCGGAGGTGGCAGATGAAAAATTTCACTTATGAAGAAGTCAACCTGATGGCCCTTTACAACACCGGCAGTCGGGAGCGGTTGATCGAGAGCCTGACCGAGATGCGTACCTATCTCACCTTGTCAGAGGTGGAGTTGCGGGACCTGACTGACAGCACCCTCGACAAGCTCCACGGCATGACCGACGCGGAGTTTGACGCCTTGGAGCTGTACCCGGACTTTATCTAAGGAGGGGCCTATGGCAGACGAAAAAGACAGCAAGTGGCAGTTCTATATCATCCCCGACCTGGCCACCTGGACAGGGGCGGCCGGGAGTAAACCGTACACACCCATTGAATTTTACGACACCTACGAACAGGCAGCGGCCCGATTTCAGGAATTACGGACCGAACCCTACAACAGCGAGGATTTGACCGGTGCCCGGCTGACCTTCGGCATCCAGCGGGAGGACCCGCCCGGCGCAGCCGATTTGCTTCACGTCCGGCAGGGCAAGAACTACCTGGTGGACGATTACACCCGGATGGCCTCTCTAAACCAGAGCCCCGAGGTCATGGATGTTTTGAAGCAGATGCGGAAAGACCTGGGCTTTGACCGCATCCGCGTCTATGAAAAGGGTGCAAGTGAACCGAAGGATATAGCCTTTAGCCGGTGGAAGCACCCCCTCAAGCCGAGCCTGAGAAAGTCGGTGCTGGGGGAGCTGAAGGCAACTGCGCCCCAGCCCAAAGCAGATACACCACCTCGGAAAACGAAGGACAGGGGCCGGGAGTAAAGGAGGGCGGTATGTCAGAAAAGACGCTTTATTATGCCAAACTGGCCGAAGACACCGCCCGCCGCCTGACAGGGAACTGGGAGCGCTGGGCGGACTTTTTGTCTCTGGCGGGTAGACTATACAAATACCCTTACCCCGACCAACTCATGATCTACGCACAGCGCCCCGACGCCACGGCCTGCGCTGAGTACGACATCTGGAATAACCGCATGAACCGCTATGTCCGGCGCGGCTCCAAGGGCATCGCTCTGCTGGACGATAACAGCCAGCGCCTGCGATACGTCTTTGACGTATCGGACACCGGCACCCGCCGAAACTCCCTGGACCCGGACCAGTGGCGGATGACCTATGAGTTCCGCCAGCCGGTGGCGGAGATGCTCGAAAAAACTTACGGCGTCAGCGACCCGAATTTTGCCCAGCAGCTTGCGAACCTGTCGGGCAGGCTGGTGGAGGATTACTGGGACAACAACAGCCGGGATGTCCTCGACATCGTTGACGGATCGCTTCTGGAAGGGTATGATGATCTTAGCATCGAGATGGAGTTCAAGTCGGCTGGGGCCGCCAGCATCACCTACCTGCTGCTGTCCCGGTGCGGCATTGAACCGGACGGCTGGTTTGACCGGGACGATTTCGCGGCGATTTATTCCTTCGATACCCCGGCAGCCGTGGGGGTGCTGGGCACCGCGGTCAGCGACAGCTGCCGCCAGGTGCTGCGGCAAATCGAACGGACCATCAAGACCACCATTCGCAGACGAAACATAGAAATGGAAAGGAGCGCAGAACATGAACAGCTTGACCTATTCTCAGAACGGGGATTATCTCATCCCGAACCTGACCCTCGACCCGGCCCCGGCCCAGCCTCTGGGCAAGTACGGGCGGATGCGCCAGACCTACCTCAAGCAGAACCGGCCGGTGCTGTACAACCAGATGCTTCTGGCCGGGACCCTGTTCTCGCACCTGCAGGAGGTGGACGAGACCGCCCGGGACCGTCTGGAGCGGATGATGTCCCAGCTGGCGAAGGACGCGGGCGCGACGGAGCAGCTGAAAGCCAGCGACCCGATGCAGTGGGTGGGCCTGATGAACACCTGCAAGGCCCAGGCAGAGGAAATCCTGATGGTGGAACTCATCAACAGTTAAGCCTTTTTCCTACAGAGGCCGAGCAGATTATAGCCATCGACCGGCGAGCGGAGACCGAAAAAGTCTCCGCTTTTTCTTTTTCCAGCGAGGATATTGCGCTGGCGCTGGCCAGTGGCAGCGGCTTTGCCCACGGCAAAGAGCGGATCGCGGCTTATTTCGAGGAAGAGCACACGCCCAAAGAGCGAGCCGAGTTCCTGAAAAAAGAATACGGCACCGGTGGCCGGAGCTGGACGTTCCTGGACGGGAGCGACGGCTTTCTGGATTATGATTCCAAAGGCATCAAGCTGCGTTCCTACCCCACCGGGCAAGAGCAGCGGCTGAAATGGCCCGAGGTGGAAAAGCGCATCCACATCCTGATTGCCGCGGGCAGGTATCTGGACCAGCAAGAGCCTGCGGCGGAAGTCCCCCAGACTGAAGGAGAACTTTTGCGTGAAAAGCTGGCCGAACGCGGCATCGTGAACGGCCAGGCGGTTGATCCCGAAAAGCTGGACAACGAACCGTTCATTCGGCAGGTTATGGCGGACGTGGAAGCCGTTGCCGCCGCAGAAGTGCCCGAGCCTTCTCACGCCCGCGACCCGTTGGCCCCTGCTTACCGGGAGGGCGACCAGGTGTTTTTGGAGGGTAGCCCTTACGAGATCACCCGGGTGGACACCTACCATGTGGAGCTTCTGCCGCCCGGGCTGCGGTATCCTGTTTTCAGGGAAGAACCGAAGGAGCGGTTTGAACACCTTCTGCGCCAGGACGAACGGAACGCCCATATCACCGACTTTCTGGCGGAGCCGCTGGCCTCCATCGACGCGGACATCCGGGAAGCCCTGACCACCGAAGGCGGCCTGCTGGATGCGACCGGCTGGGAAACGCTGTCCGAGATGTTCCGGGCCGGTCAAGGCAACAGGCAGATTGCACAGCATTTGGCGCAAACCTATAGCGGTTTCGCCGATATTGTGGAACTTACCGGCGGCGAACTGGCGGATTGCTTTGGGAGTGAAGCCGGGCTGGAACTGAACATCAACGACAAGTATGAAACCAAAGTCACTCGCACCTGGGAAGAAGTTGCCCAGACCCTGCGCACCATCTACCAGTTTGGGCAGGATGGTTTTGCACAGAAGGCAAACCAGCCGGAGCCTGTTCAGGCTGAACCGGATACTGAAAAACCGGCAAACGAGGAAGCCCCAAAGCCTTTGACGGCAGAAGATGTAACTGACATCCGGCTGGAAAGCAGCGGCTATTCGGCTGTCTCCCGGGAAAAAGAGTATCACCTGTCATGCAAGATCAACGGGGTGCCGGATACGCTCATTTATACTGTCTCACAGCACGATGATGGGGAAGGTTTTACTATTCAGAGCGGCCAGCGTGGGGAAGATGACATCTGGAAAAAGATGTCCGAGCCGGAGCTGGAAAAGCTGGAGACCGTTTTATCCCAAGCGGTGAAGTTTGACTACTGGAGCAAATCAATCGAACACGCAGCCGATGCAGACGCCCTCGAAGTAGTGGCGTTGGATTACCGCTGGGCGGAAGATTTGGATTTGAGCGATGAACAGCGGGATGATCTTTGGAACCAGATCGAGGCCCGTAAGGTGCAGCTCACCGTACAGCCCGATTTTACAACGGAACCTGTGACGGCCTACCCGGCAGAGGAAACGCATCTGCCCTACGATGTAGTAATCGAAAAGCTGCACATTGAGGAGCCGGAACATGAAATCTCCACACCTGCCGCCCGGAATTTCCATATCATGGACGATCACTTGGGCGAAGGCGGCCCCAAGGAAAAGTTCTGGCGCAACATCAAGGCCATCGCTACGCTGCAACAGATCGAGCAGGAGAACCGCCAGGCTACCCTGGAAGAACAGCATTTGCTTTCGCAATATGTGGGCTGGGGCGGCCTGCCGGATGCCTTTGACCCGGATAAAGCGGCGTGGAACGCAGAGTATTCAGAGCTGAAAGGACTGCTGACCCCAGAGGAATACGCCGCCGCCAGAGCCAGCACCTTGAATGGCCACTATACCAGCCCCACCGTCATCCGTGCCATCTATGACGCAGTGGAGCAGATGGGCTTCAAGACTGGCAACATCCTGGAGCCGTCCTGCGGCGTGGGCAATTTCTTCGGGATGCTGCCGGAGAGTATGGCGGGAAGCAAGCTGTACGGCGTGGAGCTGGACAGCATTACCGGGCGCATTGCCCAGAAACTCTACCCGGAAGCGATAATCACTGTCGCTGGCTTTGAGACTACCAGCCAGCGGGATTTCTACGACCTGGCAGTGGGCAATGTACCCTTCGGCAACTACAAGGTCAACGACAAGGCCTACAACAACCTCGGTTTTTCCATCCACAACTACTTCTTCGCCAAAGCCTTGGACCAAGTCCGCCCGGGCGGCGTGGTAGCCTTCGTGACCTCACGGTACACGCTGGACTCCAAAGACAGCAGCGCCCGCAAGCATCTGGCCGAGCGGGCCGACCTGCTGGGGGCCATCCGGCTGCCTAACAATGCGTTCCGCGCCAACGCCGGCACCGAGGTCGTTTCCGACATCATCTTCTTGCAGAAACGTGACCGGCCCATCGACCGGGAACCTGACTGGGTGCAACTTGGAAAAACGCCGGAAGGCTTCACCATCAACCAGTATTTTGTGGAGCACCCGGACATGGTTCTGGGCGAACTTTCCACCGAAAACACCCAGTATGGCCGGGAGGACATAACGGTCCACCCCTTCGAGGGGGCGGACCTGGCCGCGCAGCTCAAAGAGGCCACGGCAAAGATTCACGGCGAGTACCGGGCGGTGCAGCATACCAAAGCTGAACGAGCCGAGGACGCTCCCAATATCCTGCCCGCCGACCCTGGCGTCAAAAACTTCTCTTACACAATAGTGGACGGCGAGGTCTATTATCGCGAAAACTCCATCATGACCCAGGCAGAATTGAGCGGCGACGCCAGGGAACGGGTCAAAGGCATGGTGGAGCTGCGGCGGGTGGTCAACGAGCTGATCCAGTATCAGCTGGAAGATTACCCTGACGCCGACATCCAGGTGAAACAAGCCGAATTGAACACCGCCTACGATGCCTTTGCCGCCAAGTTCGGCCTCATCAATGACCGCAAAAACGGCCGCCTCTTTGAGGACGATTCATCCTATTATCTGCTTTGCTCATTGGAAAACCTGGACGAGAATGGCAAACTGAAAAGCAAGGCGGATATGTTCACAAAACGGACCATCCGGCCTGAACACAGCGTCACCCATGTGGACACCCCTGCCGAAGCGCTGGCCGTCTCGATTGGGGAACGGGGCCGGGTGGACCTGCCCTATATGTCCGAGCTGCTGGGCACCCCGGGCGACTACGAGCGCATTACTTCCGACCTGCAGGGCGTCATCTTCAAGGACCCCTCCGCGGATGCGACCGACCCGGAAGCCGGCTGGCAGACCGCCGACGAGTACCTGTCTGGCAACGTCCGCAACAAGCTGCGGATTGCACAGCTGGCCGTCCAGACCAACCCGGAGTTTGCACCCAACGTGGAAGCGCTGACCAAAGCCCAGCCCAAGGAACTGGAAGCCTCTGAAATCGACGTGCGGCTGGGCGCAACCTGGCTGGACCCCAAGGTCATCCAGCAGTTCACGCTGGAGACCTTTCAGGTGCCGTTTTATCTGCGGCACGCTGTTCAGGTCAAATTCTCGCCCGCCACCGCCGAATGGCGCATCGAGGGCAAAACCAAGACCGGCTTCAACGATGTGGCTGCCTACGAGACCTACGGCACCAAACGGGCCAACGGTTACAAGATTCTGGAAGATACTTTGAACTTGCGGGACGTCCGCGTCTATGACACCATCGAGGAAGCGGACGGCTCCAAAAAGCGGGTGCTGAACAAAAAGGAGACCACTTTGGCCCAACAAAAGCAGCAGGCCATCAAGGACGCCTTTGCCAACTGGGTCTGGAAGGACCCTCAGCGGAGGGAGACGCTGGTCAAGCAGTACAACGAGCTGTTCAACTCCACCCGTCCCCGGGAATACGACGGCAGCCACATCCACTTTGTGGGGATGAACCCGGAAATCAAGCTGCGGGAACACCAGCGGAACGCCATTGCCCATGTCCTCTACGGCGGGAATACCCTGCTGGCCCACGAGGTGGGCGCGGGCAAAACTTTCGAGATGGCTGCCTCGGCTATGGAGGCCAAGCGTCTGGGCCTGTGCCAAAAATCGCTTTTCGTTGTTCCGAACCATTTGACCCTTCAGTGGGCGCAGGAGTTCCTGCACCTGTACCCCAGCGCCAAGCTGCTGGTGGCCAGCAAGAAGGACTTTGAAACCACCAACCGGAAGAAGTTCTGCGCCCGTATCGCCACCGGCGACTACGATGCTGTTATCATCGGCCACAGTCAGTTTGAGAAAATCCCCCTCTCCTTCGAGCGGCAGGAGCGAATCATCCAGGAGCAGATCGACGAGATCCAGAACGCCATCGCCGAGCTGAAAGCCGGCGCGGGCGAGCGTTTTACGGTCAAGCAGATGGAGAAAAGCCGTAAGCAACTGGAAGCCAAACTGGAAAAGCTCAAGGCTACTGAGCGCAAGGACGATGTGGTGACCTTTGAAGAATTGGGCGTAGACAGGTTGTTTGTTGACGAGTCACATGCGTTCAAAAACCGCGTGAAACGTTGCGTATAAGTCGCTGTGGACAGCAGCGGCGAAAAGCGCCATGTGAATGCACTTATCATAAGAAAATTTCACAGAGAACTCAAATCTTGAATTCAGAGGTGAAATTCCTCTGCCGTACAGAATCAACGCCAACAGCGGACTGTCTAACCGCTGGCGGTACGAGAGCTAAGACTCCACTGTGCGCCGTCTGTCTGTAAACAGGCGGGGTGCAAAGCGTGGTGAAGTCGTAACCTGAAAACCTAAACTGCTGAAAAGTGGCATGGATAATAATGGTGCGGGCTTCCGAAGCCTATGGCTACCCGTTAGTGAAAGCTATGCAGCATCGTAAGAGTTGACGGCATTTGAAAAGATGAAAATTGGAGAAAATGTGTGTGGTTGGTTTTTCTGCACACGTCTGCCAGAATGAAATATCTGTCGGAATCGTGCGGCAACTGTGATTCAAAGCACGGTTAGATTCTCCCGGTGTAAGGTAGCGGCCTAAGGGCTTCAAAAAAAGGATAGAGATTTGTGAACGTTTGAGAGCCTGCAAAGGGAGCGTTACAGCGTAATGAACTTTGCAGGAAGTCATCCGTGCCATAGTAGTCTGCGGCTGGGTAACGGCCAGCTACACGAAGCTGAAATGCTTCACGGCGAAGGGCACAAGTCAAGTCGATTTACAAATTTCACACAGGAAAATCAAGTAACTCCCTGAAAGATGGGTGACGAACTGCGAGGTGAAAACCTTGTGCATTTGAACGTCGGATTTTCAACGGAAACGGAATTTAAACGATTCCAAGACCTGCTCTATGAAAAGTCGGGCCAAGGGGTCGCGTTTACCGGGCTGTTGGAAGCAATGGAAAATGAAGTGACCATTGTGACCGCTGTTCACAATATCAAATCGAACAAAGGTAGTAAAACTGCCGGCGTAGATAAGATAAAAATGGACAGATATTTGCAAATGCCAAAAGAAGAACTTTTATCGATGATTCAATCGAGCTTCCACCATTACCAACCAAAACCTGCGCGTCGAGTTTATATCGACAAAGGCAATGGCAAGAAAAGACCGCTTGGAATCCCTACCATATTAGATAGAATCATACAGGAATGCGTGCGGTTGATTTTAGAGCCCATTTGCGAAGCACGGTTTTACCCGCACAGCTATGGGTTCCGGCCCTACCGGGCACAGAAGCACGCCATTCGAGATATTGTCAACGTCATCAACGCCGCAAGCAGGTCGCAGGACCAGCCAGTATGGGCAGTAGAAGGAGATATTAAGGGATGTTTTGACAACATTGACCACCGGTTACTGCTTCAAAAACTCTGGCATATGGGCATCCACGACAAGCGAGTGCTCAAGATCATCAGCCAGATGCTGAAAGCTGGCTATATCGAAAGCGGTCTGTACCATGCAACGGAATTGGGAACACCGCAGGGCGGGATATTATCCCCGCTCCTGTCCAATGTCTATCTGAATGATTTTGACTGGTATGTTGGACGCTGGTATATGGAACCGCACCGACGGTGCAAATACAAACGCAATGATTCCAGACGGCTAAAGTGGGCAGGCGTCACGCCGAAATATAATTTTCGATACGCCGATGACTGGGTGGTTTTGACTTCCACGGAAAAGGAAGCATTCCGTGTCAAGCGTGAACTGACAAAATACTTCAAATATAAAATGAAGCTGGAACTGTCGCAGGAAAAGACGTATGTCACAGACCTTCGCAAAGAGGGCATACATTTTCTGGGATATGTGGTAAAGGCAGAGCAAAAACGCAGAACGCCAGACCCGGCAACATGGAAAGAGCACCTTGTGGGCAAGCCGTTCCCAGATATGGTGCGGCTGACAAAGAAGATACGCAATATTGCGGCGCAAGTACGCCAGATAGAGCGCTATTCAAAACCCAATTTGCGGGCGGCCCAAATCCAGTATGTAAACTCCATGATTATGGGTGTGGCGCAGTATTTGCAGCCTTCCATCTGCTCACACGCATTCCATGCCATCGACCGCAGGCTGGACCTGACGGCGCTGGCAGTATGGAAACGAATGTTTCCTGAAAATTACAATGAAATGCAAGTCCCGCTCAAGATGTTATGCAATCTGCCGCACAGACACGAAGGGTATGACAGCAAAACATTTGCAATCAATATAGAAGGAAGATGGTTTGGTATTACCTATGCGTTTATCACACACAGCCGGTATGAAACCAAACCGTTCGACCAGAAAATGACGCCGTACACAGAGGAGGGACGCAGGCGGTATATGAGGTATCGCTCCAAGCAGAAGCCTCTGCCGTGCGACCGTCCTTCCATCAATACGCCGGAAGATATTGCAATGTCCCAATATGCCAAAGGAAAAGGCTGGAAAGCGAATTTTGAGTATTTTATGAATCGGGAGTACGCTTACAACCGGGACAAAGGCAAATGCAAATGCTGCGGCAAACCCTTTTCAGAAACAGTTCCAAAACATTGTCATCACGTTGATAACAAACTGCCCATCGATAAAATCAACAAAGTTCCAAACCTGGCATGGTTTTGTGTGCCTTGTCACCGCATGGTACACAACAGCCCGATACCGCCTGAAACAGAGGTGAAGGTGGTACGCAAAATTATGAAATACCGCGAGAAATTAAAACCGTGAAATTTGTAAGTGCGCTGTATCCCGTGAGGGTGCAGAGGTATTGAAATCTGAAGGAAGAAAGTAAGTCGATTTGATGGAGCGCCGTGTGCGCTGAAAGGTGCACGCACGGTGTGAAGTGGGGGAAAATCCAGAGGGAACGAGTATGCGGCCTTCGGCCGCATACCACGTCCAAAGGATTACCTATCACTATTTTTTCTTTATACAAAAATGCGTAATGTCGCGGGTTTGTCCACATCCGAGGCCCAGAAGTCCAGCGATATGTTTGGTAAGTGCCGGTACATGGATGAGCTCACCGGCGGCCGGGGCGTGGTCTTTGCCACAGGCACACCAGTCTCGAACAGTATGTCAGAGCTGTATACCGTCATGCGCTATCTGCAATACGGCACCTTGCAGCAAAAGGGGCTGACCCATTTTGACTGCTGGGCGTCCACCTTCGGGGAGACAACGACTTCCATCGAGCTGGCCCCCGAGGAGTACAATGCAATAGGACGATGAAATCATCGCTCCTAAATGCATAAGCAACGATCAAAAAACTTTCGGCGAAAACTTCAAAAACTTACGATTTTCTGTGAGAAATGGTTCCGGTTTGACCCCTGATTTTCTCCTATTAATAGAGAACAGTCCATGCCTCAACCAGATTACATAAAGAAAGGAGGGGGTAAACCATGCAGAGAACAGCAGGAAAAGCAAAAATGACAGCACTCTATGAGAGACTGTCGAGAGATGATGACCTTGTAGGTGAGTCGAACTCGATTACCAATCAAAAGAAGTACCTTGAAGACTATGCCCGCAGAAACGGTTTGGGAAACATCATCCACTTCACGGACGATGGATATTCCGGTGTGAATTTCAATCGGCCCGGCTTTCAGTCTCTGATCGCCGAGGTGGAGGCCGGGAAGATCGGCACCATCATCGTTAAGGACATGAGCCGGTTCGGACGAAACTATTTGCAAGTTGGATTCTACACCGAAGTGATGTTCCCGCAGAAGAATGTGCGGTTCATCGCCATCAACAACGGAATCGACAGTCAAAATGCTTCCAGCAATGATTTTGCCCCGTTCCTTAATATCATGAACGAGTGGTATGCCAAGGACACCAGCAACAAAATCCGAGCCATCTTTGACGCTCGAATGAAAGATGGGAAACGCTGCTCCGGCAGCATCCCCTATGGCTACAACCGGGTCAAAGACGATAAGCAGTCGATTGTTGTTGACCCGGAGGCCGCAGAGGTGGTCCGGCACATCTTCCAGCTTGCGAACGAGGGCAAAAGCCCCCGCGCGATTGCTGAAATCCTCTCGGAAGAAAAGGTGCTGATTCCCTCCGCCTATGAGAAGGAGAATCACCCGGAGCAGTACAATGGCCAGCAGTTTGAAGACCCATATATCTGGTCGGTATCGACTGTCAGGACGATTCTCAGCCGACAGGAGTATCTCGGGCATACGGTTCTTCACAAGTCTACCGTTAAGGATTTCAAAAACCATAAGCGGCAGGAAACAGGGGCAGATGAGCACTATGTATTCCCCAACACTCATGAGCCAATCATCTCGCAGGAGCTTTGGGACAGCGTTCAGAAGCAGAGAAAGCGGGTGCAGAGAGCTTCTGCGTGGGGCTCACACAGCCACCGGCTGAGCGGTTATCTCTACTGTGCCGACTGCGGCAGAAGAATGACCTTGCAGACCCACTACAGCAAAACAGATGGTTCTGTGCAATACAGCTTCCGCTGCGGCGGCTATTCCAGAATGACAGATTCCTGTACAGCACACGGCATCTCCGCGGGACAGGTGGAAGCCCTAATTGCGGCCACGATCAAGAGGATAACCCGCCATGTTCTGACCGATGAAGAGGCATTTGCCGAGGAGATTCAATCGCGCTGGAATGCCCAGCAGGAGGCAAAGCCACAGCAGAAAAAGTCCGACATAAAGCAGCTGCAAAAGCGATACGGGGAACTGTCTGACCTTGTTCGCAGCCTGTATGAGAACTATGTGTCCGGTATCCTCCCTGAACGCCAGTATCGGCAGCTCATGAAGCAGTATGACGATGAGCAGGCGGCAATCGAGGTCAAAATCTCAGAATTGGAGGAGCACATTTCTGAGGAAAGTAAGACGCAGCTCAAGATCGACCAGTTCATTGCACTGGTTCACAAGTATCAGGAGAGTGACGAGGTGAGCGACGCCATGTTCCGGGAGATGATTGATAAAATCATCGTGCATGAGGCGGAGGGCGTTGGCAATGCCAGAACACAGCAGGTTGATATTTATTTCAACTACGCCGGACAGATCAATATTGCCTACACCGAGGAAGAACTTGCACAGATGAAGGAGCAGGAAGAACGCGCCCAGGCAGAGCGCATCGCAAAGGAGAAAGCACGCTCCAAAGCCTACCGGGAAAAACGCAAGGCGCAGAAGATCGCCGAAAACGGCGGCGAGATCGTAAAGAAAAAAGTCTGCCCCCACTGCGGCAAAGAGTACGTCCCAGAAAGCAATCGGCAAATTTTCTGCTCCAAAGACTGCCGGAAGGCTGTCAAACAAGCCGAGAGACAAAAGCGGCGTGAAGCCGAGCGTGGGGACCATTTCTACCGTCAGCGCACCTGCGCGGTCTGCGGCAAGCTCTATTGGCCCACCCACAGCCAACAGAAGTTCTGCTCTGAGGACTGCCAGAGAATAAAACACAACAAAGTCACCCTGGAATTTTATCACAGGAGAAAAGAACAGGAGGTATCAGCATGAAGCTCAAACCGAACATCCATGAAAACGGCATCGACTACACGCTGTCTGGCGACTGCTATCTGCCGGAACTGAGGCTGCCGGAAGATAATCGCCCCATCGGCCGCTGGGGCCGATTACATAGAGAATATCTGAAAACTTACCGCCCTCTCCTTTATCAATCACTGCTTCTGTCCGGGAAGCTGTATACCATCCTGGCTGACCTGGACAATCAGGCCGCCGAACGGTGCCGCCTGATTGTCCAGCAGATGGCCCAGGCCCAGGGCATTACTGAGGAACTGAAAGAGACTGATCCGATACGCTGGGTACAGGCCATGAACTCCATCCGCAGCAGGGCCGAGGAAATCATCCAGACTGAGATGATTTATGTGTGAGGAGGGCAGGACGATGATTCTGGAAGCGATTTATAACGGGAACTTTTACCCCAGCGAAACGGTTGTTCCGATTCAATGAAAAAGGGTGCGCCCCAAAGGACGCACCCCATAAAAGGAAATTTTGGCAGGACTTTTCCAAATTGGTAAAGTCCTGTTTCTATTTGATTAGTACTGTGCAGAACTACCTTTTTCAAGCATGCGGCGGATAGTCGCCCGGAACAAACCAAGCCCAAAAAGGAACCAGAAACAGGACAGGCTGGATAATGCCCAAAATTCCCGGCCGAATTCGGCTTTTCGGATGGATTCCACGCACCAGTAAAAAGGCAATACACGGGCAGGAAAAGAGAAAACCTGCGGGATAGCCTGCAAAGGCACAACGGCTCCTGTAAAGAAAAGGGTAAAATAACTTACCGCATTTACCAGGGCGTTTGCTTTTTTATAGAGCAGACTTACGCCGCCGATTATGCAGCCCATGCCAGCTACCCCTACCAGAAAGAGCAGGATAGACAGGAGTAAAACAAACGCGGAGACATCCCTATCCGGCTGAATCTGAAAAATCCAGCCGATCAAAAGAGAAACCGCACCCAGTTTTACTGTTTCTACCAGCAACCGTACAAATACCCGCGCCATTAAGATGCGATCAAATGAACACCGGGTAAGCATCAGCTGTTCCAATGTGCCAAGACGGATTTCTTTTTCCACAATGCTGCAAGAGGTCTGGAGTCCAACCGAAGCGTAGCGCCAAAGAATCATTCCAATCCAGGCATAAAAGATTGATTGACCTGGGAATAAATCCCTGCCCATGCCGGTAAAGATTCCCAAACAGATGAGCAGAAGGTCGAAAAAGCTGATCATCTGGTCGAACTTATAATACCGAATTTCTCGCAGAAGGCGCTCGGCTTCCACTCTAATCAAACGAACAAAATTCATTTCTCATTCCTCCTGTCAATAGCTTGCGGTGGTTCCGCTGCGATAGACCCGGTTCAGGCAGCGATGAAAGATCCATACGCCGCCGAAAAGCCAGACAAAGAATTCCAATGCCAGCATGAAAAGACAAAATGCCAGGGAATCTGTTTGGCCCAGCAGGATCTGCCCAATCGCCTGATTGCTCCAATAAAATGGAAAACACTGAATCAGAAACTGGATTGCAGAAGGAAAAGCACTGATCTCAATGGTAGTTCCAGAAAAGAACAGGATCAGCGAAGAAGAAAGGGAAGCCAGGGAAGATGCCTGTTTATATACAAGGGAAAATCCAGCAACGATATAACCGGCACCATACATGGCTGCCAAGCTCCAAAAGAAAACCACAATGGAAAGGAGGAAACGAACATTTGCAGCCAGCGCAAAATCGATTCCAAAAGACCACATACATAAAACAAAAACCAGCAACCCCTTGCATAGATCAAACAGGACCTGGGCTGCAATTCGGAAACCAAAGGAAACGGCCAGCGGGATACGGGTCATCAGCAGCTGTTCCAGGGTTCCCTGCTCGATCTCCTCTTCCATCAAAAGACTGACAAGATCGATCGCATGAGTCCCGAAATACCAGTACATCAATCCAAATAGAAACAGGAGTTTATCCAAAGAGGCACCTTGGTTTTTGGAAAAGGTAAAGAAAAGGCCGAAAAACATAAAAAAGACATTAAGGTTTCCCAGCAGATAGTTAAACCAGTAATTCTTTACGTCTCCAAAAACGCGGAGGCATTCGGCACGCAGCAGTCGAAGCCCATTAAACATGGCCCATCACCCCCTTATAAATTTCAGCCACAGATTGATTGCATTTTTCAATCTGCACCAGTTGAGGGGAGGCAATATGATGTGCCAGCCAGGAGATATCTTCGGTTTCAAAGATTACAATATCATTCTGCTGTTGTTGCGTCTGTGCATCAGTCGGGAGCGGTTCTGTCTGCATCTGCCAGGTCACACGGTATCTCGCATTTCGGGATTCCTGCTTGAGTTTGGACAGGGAGCTGTCACAGCTGATTTTTCCGTGATTCATAAAAATCAGTCGGCAGTTCAGCTGTTCAATCAGGTGGATGTCGTGGGTTGTAATCAGGATAGAAAGCTTCCGCTCCTGGGCCAGATCTTTCAGCAGCTGGATTACTGATTCAGAAGAAAGAATATCCAGCCCAAGAGTAGGCTCATCCAACAGCAAAATTTCCGGCTGCTTCATCAAAGCCACCGTAATTGCCAACTTTTGCTGCATTCCGCGGGAGAAGGCACTGGCAGGAACATTTCGAAACGCTTTCAAATCAAATAATTGCAGATACCGCTCGGCATCGGTCTGAATTTGTTTTTGAGTTAGCCCATTCAGAATACCGAAGTATTGGAGGTTTTCGTAAGCCGTCAAATAATAATAGATATTTCGCGATCCTTCTAGAACGGTGCCGCACTTGCGGTGAGCGTAAGCGGTATCTTTAACAGAGGAAATCCCGTCGATTAACACATCACCGGAATCTGGTTTTAACAGCCCACAGATTGACTTGATCAGTGTGGTTTTTCCTGCGCCATTATGCCCTAAGATGCAGAGGATCTCACCATTGTCTACCGAAAAGGTGACCTGTTCCAATGCATGGGTTGTTTTAGTACGTGTGGAATAAGATTTGCTCAGGTTACATACGTCAATTTTCATTTTTGGCATCTCCATTTAAATCAAACTTTAATGATTTTGCAGATGATTTACACCAATATCATCTGTAAAAAGGTCAAATCCATAAATAAATCAGAGATGCACCAGAGATCACCCTCTTCCATAAATGTAATTTTGATGCTATAAGCTAGAATGACTTGCTAGCAAAAGAAGTGGTGTAAAAGTTCGATTCAGTAAGAGATGGCAATAAAAATTAAACAATAGAATTATATCATGAAGAGGAAGGCGTGTCTATAAAAACTGGACGAAAAGAAGGATCGAATTAGAGGAGAATCAATTTAAACAAAAGGAGCAAACAGCTATGAGTGAAAAACTGAACCGCATGAAAGCCCAAAAGGAAAAGGCCAAACAAAAGCTCCGGTACTACCAGCACCAGGAGAAAATGCTGGAGCACCGGATACCGGAGTTAACCCGCAAGGCTCGCACGCATCGTCTCTGTACCCGAGGCGGGATGCTGGAAAGTTTCCTGATCTGCCCGGGGGAGCTGACCGATGACCAGGTGATGGAGCTGTTGAAACTCTCGTTCCGTCAGCAGGAGGTCGTACTGGCCCTGGCAAAAATGATTCACGATTTGCAGGAGGCTCGAGGAGATCCAACCCTATTGTAATAGGGCGCATTATCCGAGATATTCAACTATCCGAGGAAATTTTCAAATAGTGGCTATATATAAGGATTTCAAAGAAATTTCCTCGGATAAT
>OESA01000198.1_pt1 | contig 19550 bp, 20 predicted proteins | sample 1540101 | NCBI WGS metagenome assembly OESA01 (sample SAMEA3891891, study PRJEB23780) | metagenome | biome: terrestrial biome; feature: animal house; material: Caecal content | place: Italy | collected 2015-05-05 | reverse complement strand
GGTTGGTCAGAATAGCGCCAACTCCAACTCCCGAAACCGCCCGCACTGCGGGCGGAAGTGACCGCCCAGGCGCAGCAAAAGCGCCAGGGCTTTCTCCTGCTTTTTCTTTCGTCCCCCGTAAAGAACCCAGAATGGGGAGAGTCCTCTCTCCAAAGAGGGGGAACAGCGGCCCAAATCCGGTCTCTATCCGCTGGGAGGGGCAGGGACTCTGCCCCTCCCGTGATCGGGGCACACAGCGGCCCACAGGCGGTCACGCGGGGCTTTTCTGCTCCAGCAGGAGGTTCACCACACGCTGGCGCTCTGTAGCCAACTCCAATTCCTCCAACTGGCGGTCGTAGTACTCGTCGATCACCTCCTGGATCGGCCGGAGGGTGAACAGTAGATTGCCGTTGCGCTTTTCTCCTGTCTTGGTGATCACCTCTGTGGGTTCCGTTGTGATGAGACCACGCTCTTCCAACTGCCGGACGTACTTGCGGACGGTATTTTCACTCATCCGCACCGCCTGCCCAATGGTTTTATAGCTGGGCCAGCACTGGTGGGTCCTGTGGTTTTCATATCGCCGCAGGAAGCAATACACCGACAGTTCGCCGGCATTTAGTCCGAGTTGGAAGATCTCATTGGGCAGAGAGAAAAAATTTCCGCGCCCGCTGTACTTGCTGTATCTCATGTGCCGCCTCCTGTGTGTTCCTTCACCCACTGGATGAACTGCTCCTTGGGTACCACCATCCTGTTGCCGATGCGCAGTACCGGGAAGCCCGGCTCGTGCATCAGTTCATATCCGCTGGACGGTGAGACGCCCAATACCTTCGCCACTGTTTCTGAATTGAGAAACAGCGGCAGGTCATCGTAGGATTTGTATTCGGATTTTTTCAATCAGCATCCTCCTTTGAAATATCACGGACATCATCTGGGCGAACCAGCTGCAGGAACTCCTCCACGGAATTGACCACTCCGGCCTCCTTCAGCTGTTGATAACGGATCAGGTCGCAGAGTGTACGGAGATTGACCTCCGCACACTCCAGCAGCTTGTCCATGGCCACGATCTGCTGTGCTGTGCTGAGCTCCGTGGGCTTGTCAGGATCTTGCAGATAGGTCCGCACCGCATCCGTTTCCGGCATCTCTTCCCCCAGGACTGCCTGCATCTCCTGAAGGACGTAGTCCATAGTTTCATTTTCAGCGTTAGCAGTCAGTGCTTGCAGCAGCTGTTTTGAGCTGTTTCCAAATACATTCATGATCTTGTACTCCTCTGTAGGTTTCATTCAGAGCCGCCCGGCCACGGCCAGAGCCGGGGTTTCCGAGGTCCGGAAATTTTGCCCTCTACTTATCAGGACACTCACAGGCGGTTTGTAAACCAGAAAAATAAAAAAAGTTGAGGGGCTCTGTCATTTGACAGAGCCCCTCAGCTGTTCGTGGAGCTTTTTCAGCCGCTTTGATACCGCCGCCTTGGACACGCCGTAGATCGTCCCGATCTCCTCCATGGTCAATCCCCTGCCATATCGGAGTTCTACAAGATCCCGGCCCTGGTCTCCCAGACCATCGACGGCTTTCCGCAGAGTTTCAAGCTGGAGGTTCCGGAGTACAGTATCCTCCACGGGACGCCTGACACAGTCCGAACAGAACAGCACCGTTTCAAAATCACTTTTACTCAGATGCCTATGGTCCCGCTTGTCCTGCGCCTGTTCCCGCTTCCGATCCTGCTCCAGGAAGTCTGCGACCTCCTTTGGCACTGATACTTGCTGGCCACTATAGGTAATCACGACAGAGTCGCTCATTTGCATCCTTTCCGCTTTCCACGGAAAGGCGCACACCCGCGCTGCCGGCACAGCGCCAAATACTGAAGACCTTCATGGAAGTTCCCTTCGTTCAGGGTGGTTGTGGTGCCCTACGAGGCCCATGAATGTCTGAGGTCCCACCGGGGTGTGGACCTCACCGGAAAGCTGCGAGTTTTCGGCTTTCGCCTACGTTCAGTATAGAACAAATGTTCTTTCCTGTCAAGAATGTCCGCGAAAAATAGGTTCCTCATGGATCAGCGGAGGACCTACAGTTGTTTTCTCCCCTGCAGAATTTGATGGACCCTCGTCTGTTATAGGTCATTTGTTTTTTAGTAAAATTTTAGTAAAATCTATTGACTTCGAACAGGGGAGAAATATAATGAACTCAGAAGAACTTGAGAGGGAGGGATCTCATGGCGACGATCAAAGATGTGGCCCAGGCCGCCCAGGTCTCGGCTGCCGCGGTTTCCCGAGTTCTAAATAAGGATGACAACATCTCTGTCACGCCGGAGGTGCGGGCCCGGATTTTTCAGGCGGCTCACGCCCTGGGCTATGTGTCGCCCCGGCAGCGGAAGGCGGCGGAGCACAAGACTCATCTGGTCATCGGGGTGGCGGACTGGCGGATCATCCGTCCGGACCGGCACAATGTGCGACTGTCCTCCCTGTCCTGCCTGGTGCAGATGATGACCGACCAGTACGAGGTCTCCTTTGTCCGGCTGACCTTTGGGGAGCCCCAGAAAGTGGACGGCATCATTGCCCTGGGTGTGTTCAGCGAGAAAGAGATCGACTTTCTCCGCTCTCTGTCCTTTGCTATCGTTTTCGTGAACTCCAATCAGCACAACTATGAGTTCGACCAAGTGCAGGTGGACTTTGACCGGGGCCAGGAACAGATGGTGGCCTATCTGCTGGATCAGAAGCGGTACACCGGCCTGGGGTATATCGGCGGCATCTACGACGGACCCAACGGCCGCATCGGTGCCCACCGCCTGGCAGCCATCCAGCGCATCCTGGAGGAGCGCGGCCAGTACGACCCCAGCACGTTCCATGTGGGGGAGATCAGCCGGGAGAGCGGCTATGCCCTGGCCAAGAAGGCAGTGGAGGAACACACCCTGGCCGAGGCGGTTCTACTGGGCAGTGACGAGGTGGCTGAGGGCGCACTGGAGGCCTTCCGGGAGCTGGGGATTCGCGTGCCGAAAGATGTGGCGGTCATTATTTATCAGGATATTCAGACTTTGGAGAGCAAGTGGCCCACCGGCACCTGCCTGGAGATGTTCCCGGACTATGTGTGGGAAAACGCCCTGGAACTGCTCTTTGGCCGGATCAGCCAGCGTCGTTCCCAGGCAGTGACCGTTACTGTGCCTACTCACCTGAAGATTGGAGACACGGCTTGAATTACTGAAGCGGTTATCAGAGGGCATTCCCTCTATAACAGATAGATTCAATAGTAACCCCAGAAACACTGACAGAAACAACAAGGAGGATCACAAAATGAAGAAAGCGTTTTCTCTCCTGCTGGCTAGTATGATGTGTGTTGGCCTACTGGCAGGCTGCGGCGGCCAAAACAGCGAGACCCAGAGCAGCACCAGCAGCACAAGTTCTACAGACGATAGCGCAAGTACCACAGAGACTTCTGAATCCAGCAACAAAAAGATTGATACCTTGCGGATCGCTTTTGTTCCATCCCGTGAGCCAGAGGAAATCATTACCGCTACTGAACCCCTGAAGCAGATGCTCACCGATGAGCTGGCGACACTGGGGTACGATGTGGGCGAAGTGGACATCACCGTGGGTACTAGCTACGAGGCGGTGGGCGAGGCTCTGGCCGCCGGTACCGCCGATGTGGGCCTGATCCCCGGTGGCACCTACGTACTCTACGATGACGGCTGCGACGTGCTGCTGACGGCTACCCGAGACGGCCTGTCCATCGACTCCGACAGCGCCAAGGACTGGAACGACAACGCCCCCACCGAGCCTACCACCGAGCAGGTCACCAGCTACCGCGCCCTGATGATTGCCGGTCCCTCTGAGAAGGGCAAGGAACTGGCCGCAAAAGTCAATGCCGGAGAGGCCCTCACCTGGGAGGATGTGAGCAGTGCCAACTGGAGTGTGGCCAACTCCTCCTCTCCCGCCGGATACATCTACCCCTCTCTGTGGCTCCAGGAAAACTACGACAAGAATATCACCGACCTGCCCCACGCGGTGCAATCTGACTCTTACGGCAGTGCCTTCGCCCGTCTGGCCTCCGGTCAGGTGGACATCGTCTGCACCTATGCCGACGCCCGCCGGGACTATGAAGATGAGTGGACAACCGAATACGGCATGACCAACAGCATCTGGGATGACACCGCTGTGGTTGGCGTCACTCCCGCTATCTACAATGACACCATCAGCGTTAGCAAGACCTCTCCCATCATGGACGATGATTTCAAGCAGGCTTTGGGTCAGGCTTTCATCAACATCGGCAACACCGAGGAAGGCAAAGAGGTCATCGCCATCTACAGCCACAACGGCTATCAGTGGGCGAAGTCCGAAGATTACGACTCTGAGCGGGCTGCGCAGGAGATGATTCAGTCTCTGAACAGCGCGGGTTAAAACCGATCAAACATGAACCATAAACGAGGGAGGGAGGCCGAGGCTTTCCTCCCTCGTTTGGAATAGGGAGAGTATAATGATAGAATTCAAAGAAGTGGAAAAGCGTTATCCGAACGGATTCGAGGCCCTGAAGCACATCAACCTGACTATTGACCAAGGAGAGTTTGTGGCTATCATCGGCCTGTCCGGCGCGGGCAAGTCCACCCTGATTCGTACCATCAACCGGATGCACGACATTACCCAAGGCCAGCTGACGGTAGACGGCACCGATGTGATGACCCTACACGGAAAAAGCCTGCGGAAATTTCGCCGCCGGATCGGCATGATTTTCCAGTCCTTCAACCTGATTACCCGCACCACTGTTATCAAGAATGTGCTCACTGCCTTTGTCCCTGATCTGCCCTGGTGGCGAGCAACTTTTGGCATCTTCACAAAGGAGGAGAAGATGAAGGCGCTGGAAGCCCTGGATCAGATGGGAATTCTGGACAAAGCCTTTGTCCGGGCGGATCAGCTCTCCGGCGGCCAACAGCAACGGGTGGCCCTGGCTCGAACTCTTGCACAGAATCCCCAGATTATCCTGGCGGATGAACCTGTGGCCTCTCTGGACCCGGTGACCGCCAAGCAGGTGATGGATGATTTTCAGCGAATCAACCGGGATATGCACATTACAGTACTCATTAACATCCACCATGTGGAGTTGGCTCTCCAGTACGCCACCCGGGTAATTGGTATCCGAGCCGGGGAGATCGTTTACGATGGCCCGGCCAATCAGGTGGATCAGGCGGTGCTGGACTCCATCTATCAGGGAAAGCAGGAGGAACCGGCATGAGTATGAGTATATACGACAAAATCTTCCCACCCAGATTGCTTACCCTACCCAACGGAAAGCAGGTTTCCAAACCCAGATCTCGTGCTCCGTTGGCAGCAGTGATTTTGGTAGCCATGACGATACTTTCGGTGGAGGTCACCGGTTTTGATATGGGGGTCCTGGTCAGTCGGATCAAGGAGTTTTTTGTCATTCTGGGAGACATGATTCCTCCGCAGTGGGACTATATGCCCCAAATTTGGCAGCCCCTGTTCGACACCATCAAGATGTCCCTGCTGGGCTCCTTCATCGGCTCCATCTTGGTGGTGCCCTTTGCCATGCTGGCTTCCACCAACATCATTCACAGCCGGGTGGTCGTGGCGGCCATGCGCCTGTTGTTGAGCATCATCCGTACTTTGCCTACCCTGGTCTCCGCCCTGATCGCCACCTACATTTTCGGCCTCGGCACCCTGGCTGGCACCACAGCCATCGCCATCTTTACATTCGCCTACATCGGCAAGATTCTCTATGAAGAGATCGAGACGGTGGACATGGGACCTTTTGAAGCTATGGAGGCTATGGGAGCCACCAAGGTGCGCTCCTTTATCAGCGCCATCGTCCCCCAGGTACTGCCCTCCTACCTCTCCAACTGCCTGTTCTGTTTTGAGGGCAACGTGCGCTACGCCTCCATTCTGGGATATGTAGGCGCTGGCGGCCTGGGCCTGATCCTGAACGAGAAGATTGGCTGGCGGGAGTATGCCAGCGTTGGCATGATTCTGCTGGCACTGTTCGTCACTGTATTTATCATTGAAACCATCAGCCGGGCCGCCCGGAAACGGTTGGTATAGGAGGAGCTGCCATGAACAAACGAATCGAAGCGGCTTATGAACAGCGGCCCCGCCGCTGGGTCTTTGAGATGGCCGTAGCTGTGGTGGTCGTAGCTCTGCTGATCTGGAGCGGCTCTGCCGTGGAGACGGCGGGCACCACACAAAATGGAGCGGTGATTGCCTGGAATATCCTGGCGGGCATCTTCCATCCGGATACGGACCTGCTGTTCAATTTCACTACCCAGGGTGTGCCTTATTTGTTGTTGGAGACCATCTGCATCGCATTTTTGGGTACGATCGTGGGGGCCATCATCTCCATCCCCCTGGCTTTCCTCTCAGCCTCAAACCTGACCCCCAAGCCGGTAGCTTTTGTGGGGCGTATCATCATTATGGCCGTCCGCACCGTTCCCGCCTTCGTCTATGGACTCATGTTTATCCGGGTCACCGGCCCCGGCGCCTTTGCAGGTCTGCTGACCATGTCCCTGTGCTCGGTGGGTATGGTAAGCAAAATGTACATCGAAGCCATTGAGGACTTGGATGTGCGTGTGCTGGAGTCCCTGGATGCAGCAGGCTGCACGACCTGGCAGAAGATCCGCTACGGCATTCTGCCTCAGCTGATGCCCAACTTCGCCTCCACCGCCATCTACCGCTTTGACATCAACCTGCGGGACGCCACCGTGCTGGGCCTGGTGGGAGCGGGCGGTATCGGTGCGCCGCTGATCTTTGCCATGAACTCTTACCGCTGGGAAGAGGCCGGTGCTATCTTGGCAGGTCTCATCGTGCTGGTGTTGATTGTGGAATGGATTTCCACCAAGATCCGCGTCAAACTGGCCAGGGGGTAAACATGGCAAAAACATTTCAGATCTACTATACCTCGGACACCCACGGACACATCTTCCCGGTCAATTACGCCGCTAACTGCCCGGAAAAATCCGGCCTTCTGAATATGGCTGTACAGATAGAAAAGGACGGGAACACCCTTGTGCTGGACGGCGGAGATTCTTTGCAGGGAACGCCTCTGACACAATATTACCTGGAAAATCAGGAGCAGTGGCCTGTCCACCCGGTAGCTGCGGCCTTCAACGCGATGGGCCTTGACTATTTTACCTTGGGCAATCACGACTTCAACTTTGGCTATGAGGCCCTTCGGGATTATCTGCGGGCCATGAACGGCGTATGCCTGTGCGCCAATGTAGAGGACTTGGGTGGCGAGCTGCCCATCCGCCCTTGGACGGTACATACCCTGGCCAACGGCCTGCGGGTGGGAATCACCGGCGTGGTCACCGACTTTGTGAACGTGTGGGAACAACCGCAGAACTTGGAGCGACTGCGGATCACCGATGCCTTTCAAGCTGCCCTGACGGCCTGTTCTGCCCTCCGGGACCAGTGTGACGTGCGGGTGTGCATCTACCACGGAGGTTTCGAGGAGGAGTTGGAAACAGGTCGAGTGCTCTCGGACAGCGGGGAGAATGTTGCTTGCAAAATTGCTCGGGAACTGGACTTTAACCTTCTCCTCACCGGCCACCAACACATGGCGGTGGAAGGGATAGAGCTGTCCGGCACCTACGCCGTCCAGCCCCCCGCTAACGCCGGACAGTTCCTCCGGATCACTGGACAACAAGACGGGAGGGACATCCGCTTCTGCTCCAAGCTGATACCAGTAGTGGGCAAAACGCACGGCACAGAACCCTATCAGAGCCTGCTGCCCTTGGAACAGGCTGTGCAGATCTGGCTGGACCAGCCCATCGGGGAGTTGGCCTATCCGATTTCCCCGGAGGGGAAGCTGGACGCCGCCCTCTACGGCAGCCAGGTGGCCGCCCTGTTCAACCAGGTGCAGTTGGCCGAGACCGGGGCGGATTTCTCCTGCACCAGCTTGGGAAACGACCCGGTGGGGCTGGCCTCCCCAGTGACCATGCGAGGGGTGACGGCGGCCTATCTTTTTGCCAACACCCTGGTGGTACTGGAGGTGACGGAGGAGGTTTTGCGGCAGACCTTGGAGCGGTGCGCCGCCTACTTCACGTTAGTGGGTGACCAGCCCCAAATCTCAGAGGAGTTCCTGCTTCCCAAGGTGGAGCACTACAATTACGACTTCTACGCTGGCCTGGCCTATACCTTTGATCTGCGCCGCCCTGTGGGGAGCCGGGTGGTTCGGCTGACAAAATTGGATGGTTCTCCCCTGGGAAACGGAAAGTTCCGCTTGTGTACCAGTAACTACCGAGCCACAGGTACAGGTGGATATGGAATCCTGCGGGTGTGCCCAGTCCTCTGGCGGGGCGGCGTAGAAATGCCGGATCTCACCGCCCGCTATATCCAGACCCACAGTCCGGTGCCGCAGTTGCATAACGTGGAGATGCGGGTAATCTGGTGAAGCCTCCTTGACAAGTCACAAGGAATATGGTTTTATAAATCAAACAGAGGAAAGAAGGTGGAGGATGGACAGATTCAATGTTGCTGTGAAAGTTGTTCAAAATGCAGGGAATCTTCTGCGGCAGTGTCATCTGGAAGAAACGGAAATTTGCCAGAAAACGAGCCATCAAGACCTTGTCACCCGTTGGGACCGCAGGATCGAACAACTGTTGCGAAATGAAATCCTGACAGCTTTCCCCCAGGATGCTATTGTGGGGGAAGAGTATCCGCCGGAGACGCATCGCACCGGGTCGGTGACCTGGTATATTGACCCCATCGACGGAACCACGAATTTTATCAATCAGCACCAAAACTACGCCATTTCCGTGGGGTGCTGGGATGGAAGCGTACCGCTGTTCGGACTGGTGCTGGATGTGGAGCGAAAGACGCTATACTGGGGAAAGCATGGCGGCGGCGCATGGCAGGATCAGACACCGATCCACACCTCCGACCGGCGGGAGCTTTCGGAGCTGCTGCTGACAACGCCGGGTTTGCAATATACCTTCCTGGAGTCGCATCCCTATCAGGAGCGGATGATCCGGCTCTCCCGGAAGGTACGGGGAGTTCGGTGTCTCGGCTCCGTGGCCTTGGAACTTTGCGAGGTGGCCGCTGGCCGGGCAGATTTATTCGTGACCATGCGCTCTTCTCCCTGGGACCACAATGCAGCGCGCATCATTCTGGAGGAGGCCGGAGGGGCGATTTTCACAGTGGATGGAAATGAGCTGCCCCTGAATCAGAAAAGCACAGTGCTCGCTCTCAATGCCATTGAACTGAAAGGCCGCATCTTGATGAATGAGAAAAGTCCGCTATAAAAGATTTGGGGACATTTAGTCTAGCAATGCTCAAGGATTGACCTTGTTTGCTGACTTATAGTTTTTTTGTGGCCTCAGGGAACAGGCTTACATTAACGATCCTTCAGAGCTACCATACCGACAATTAGAAAACATAAAGTAAAGTGCTTCTCCTTTGTACCGGCAGAAATGCCACCGGGAAAAAGAGAGGCACTTTTATTATATATTCATCCACGGCAAAGTATGGGACACGGCTGTTCAAAAACTTGTTTCCATTAAATACGTGCTTTCTATGATATGGTGTAATTATTTGGCAATCGTTGGGGCTTTTCTGCCTACGCTGGGCTTTGACACCTCCATGTGCCGGGCCACATCTACGAAGCGTACCATACCGAGTTTCTTTTGGAGAACAAGGATGGTTTCCAGGTAGTCCTCCCCGGACGCATGAAGTTTCATTGTTACCTCCAATCAGGCAGAAATTTTTTGTTCGGCGTTCCACATGGCCGCATACTTTCCGCCTTTAGCCAGCAATTCATCGTGAGTACCGGCTTCAGCAATCTTTCCGTCAGATACCACAAGGATTTGATCTGCATTTTTGACGATGGAAAGGGTATGAGCAATCATTACCACGGTCTTTTTCTCTTTCAGCAGATTGGCGATGGCCTGCTTTACTGCCAGCTCGTTCTCGATGTCAAGGGACGCTGTTGCTTCATCCAAAAGCAGGATCGGGCTGTTTTTCAGGATAGCGCGGGCGATGGAAATTCGCTGACGCTCACCGCCAGAGAGAAGGTTTCCGTTCTCGCCGGTCGGCGTATCGTATCCCTTTTCCATCTTGCGGATGAAGCCGTCACAGTTGGCCTCCCGGCAGGCGGCCTCGATTTCCTCGTCCGTGGCATTGGGGCGGGCGTGCCGGATATTGTCCCGGATGGTATCGTCAAAGAGAAATACATCCTGGTCTACCATAGAGATTTGTTCCAGTACACGCTCTGCGGCCACATGGTTAATAGGTTTGCCGCCGATTGAAATGGTTCCTCCATTCGCCTCGTAGTATTTTGCAATCAGGTTCAGAATGGTGGATTTGCCGGAACCGGAGTCCCCGACAATGGCAGTGAGCTTCTGGTCTGGCACCGTAAAGGTGGCGTGTTTCAGCACCGGCTCTCCGGGTACATACGAGAAGTCCACACTGTCGAAGGTGATTTCATGGGTGGCCGTTTGAAGCGGCTCCATACTGCCAGTTTCCTCTGGTTCGTTCATCACACCCAGGATTTTGTTTTTGGAAATCATCAGGTTCTTATAACTTGTCAGGTCTACAAAAATAGAGTTTGCCAGCTTTGCACAGAACAAAGGCAGCATACAGATCAGAAGATAAGATACTGTATCCAGTGTTCCGGCAGCCCAGGGCGCATAAGCTGTCCAGATAACAAGCGGGCAGGACAGCCAGCTTAAAATGCCAAATCCAGCGCCGATAGGAAGGACTTTCGCTTCATACACAAAGCTGATTCGACAGAACTCCCGCATGGCGCCTATAACGGTTTTATTCTTCAAACCACCTACGCCATAGGCCCGGAAAGTTTGAATACCAGACACATACTCCACAATGCTGCTGACATTCTCTGCACAAATATCATTCTTTTCTTTACCATACTTCCGAACCATACGGAAAGAAAGCCACAGTCCAGGGATCAAAAGCAAGTCGGCAATCAGCAGGATCATTCCGGCAGGCACATAAATGGTCATCACAAAAATAATCAGCATGAGCGAAAGTGCAAAACTCTTTGCCAGATCACCGATCTTATGGGTCAGGATTTTTTCGTAGTTGTTTACATCGCTTGTGATGGTATTGATATAATCGCCGGTCTGTCCCTGGGTAAACCGGGATAGCGGGATACGCTTCAAATGGTCGCCCATAAAAAGCCTGATGTTTTTGCTGACCTCTGCGCCGCCAATCTGCGCTTTGGTATAACCATAGCTGTAAATCAGAATACGAAGCAGGAAAATGACCGCAATTACACCAGTCAATATCAATGCCCGGTTCATGTCAAACTGCCCTGACCACAGAAATTGCATGACAGAGTAAAGAAGCATGAATAAGCTGCCGGAGAGAAGCCCTTCCAGAACAGTCCCGCCAACGCCAATATAAAAATTACGGTTCTTTTTCAATACATCATGCTCACTCATGCTGCTCGCCCCCCTCCAACTGATAAGTAATATTCCGGGCTGTTTCGTAGTCCTCCCACGCCTTCCGATAGTAAGCATTGTTCTTTCGGACTTCCTCATGGGTTCCGACACAGGTAATTGTGTGATTTTCAACCACTGCTACACGCTCGCACATCTTCAACGCGCTCAAACGATGGGCTACCACAATGACCGTCTTTCCCTTGCAGAGATTTTGAATGGCTTTGTCAATCTCCATCTGATTTTCCGGGTCAGAGGCGCTTGTGGCCTCGTCTAAGATCAAAATGGGGGCATTCTTCAGGATAGCGCGGGCAATGGCAATCCGCTGTTTTTCACCGCCGGAGAAGCGAGAGCCGAAGCTGCCCACCTTCGTGTCATATCCATCCGGCAAAGACATGATGAAATCATCAATCTGCGCCTCTTTTGCGGCGGCCCGCACTTCTTCCAGAGTGGCGTTACTGCCCATGCGGATATTTTCTAAAACGCTGTCACGGGTCAGGAATGTCTTTTGGAACACAATAGCGACATTTTTCAGAATGGTATCATAATTGAGTTCCTTTACATTTTTCCCGCCAATCAGCACTTCGCCCTCCTGCACATCATAGAACCGGGAGATCAGCTCAATCACGGTACTTTTACCGGCACCAGACTGTCCCACAAGGGCCATGCGTTCGCCATCTTTAATTTTGAGATTGACGCCTTGCAATACATCGGTCTTGCCATCATAGGAAAACCGAACATTCCGAAGTTCAATATCGTGATTTTGGGGAAAGTCCGTTCCACCCTCATAAATCGGAATATCCAGGATTTCTTTGGTCTTGGTAACAGCGTTCAGCACATTGGCAAAATTAGTCCCCAGTTCTTGCAGGGGGCGGATTTCCGTCAGATACATGGAACCTACATAGACGAACAGCAAAAATGCGCTGGCTGCCAGTGAGCCTTTCAGGAAAAACATTCCGCCGATTGGAACCATCAGCAACATCCCACATTCGATGATAACAACAAAGGCCGCATAAGGTGGCCCCATGCGCCGGGAAGTTTCATTCCACATGGCGTTTTCTTCCTGGATAGCGTCTGAAAACTTTTGAAACGATTTGCTCCCCATGTTATAGGCTTTAATCAATTTCATACCGCTGATGTACTCAATCATAACCGAGTTCAGTGTGGTAATGGAGCGATTGGCCCGTTCCATCAGGTCATCCGTATTGCGGAACATCATCCCCATTACAACAATGGCAAGGATCAGCGGAACCAGGGAAATCAATGCCAGAGGAATATTGACGGTCATCAGATAAAGAAAGATGACTACCGGCCCAACCAGATAGCACACAAGGTCAGGAAGGTTATGAGCCAGGAACAGCTCCAGCTTTTCAATATCTTCATTCAGAACCGTTTTTATATCCCCGGTGCGCCGTTCATTCAAGGCCCCCAAAGGCGCTCTGGCCATGTGTTCTGCAACCATGCAGCGCACTTTGAAAAGAGCGCCGTAGGCCCCTTTGTGGGCTGCTACGCCGGAACAGCCAAACAAGGCAAACCGCAAAGTTACCGCCGCCGCAATCATTGCCACGGTCTGCACAACCAACTTCTGCGTGCAGGTATGATTGAATGTGGCGTCCATCAGCCGGTAAATCCCAATGTAAGGGACGATAATGCAAAGGCCGCTGACCGCCGATAGAAAAATCGCCAGGAATAGCCAGATTTTTTGCTCACCGGCCCAGTGGAGCAGCAAAGCTACTCTGTTTTCTTTTTTCTGTTTCATAGATCACCTCTCCTTTCCATCTGAAACAGAGAACAGCTCTCTCAATTTCGGGAGGGCATCCATCACAACAGGTACATCATCGGGCATTTCGCCCTCGTCAAAATGCAGAACGCGGGAGCAGGTTCGGCAGACAAACTCAAAATCATGGGTAACGATGAGAATAACCTTTCCCATGTCAGACAATCGCCGGATCAGCCCTGCCACCTGTGCCATACTGTCAAAATCCAGGCCGCTGGTCGGTTCATCAAATACCAGAAGATTTTTTCCGCAGATCATACTGACCGCCACAGCCACCCGCTGTTTTTGACCGCCTGACAGGGTGTTCGGGTGTCGTTCCCGGTAAGAAGCAAGCCCCAATTTCTCCAGTGTTTCCGTCACTAATTTCTGATCGGGATTGCGAATACCAAAGGAGCATTCTGCCTCAACACTGTCAGCAAACAATTCGTAGTTCACATCCTGCATGACCATGTAAGACTTCGTCAGCCTTGCCTTTCGGTCCATCGGCCTGCCATCCCACAGGAATTGTCCATCGCAATCCTTATGCAGCCCGCACAAGGCGCGGGAAAAGGTCGTTTTGCCTGCTCCGTTATGACCAACCACGCCGATAACTTCTCCCTTCGCGGCGGAGAGGGCGATATGATGTAAAATCGTCCTCTTTTTGTAGCGGAGTGTTACATCTTGAAGTTCAAGTATGGGTGCTGAAACAGGCAGGCACTTCTGTGGAGGAAGTACCTCTGTCAAATCTACCGCCCGCAGCCCCATGTGTTCACGCTCGGCTTCTGGCAGCTTGCGAAATTCCTCCGGCGTATAAATTTTTCTGATTTGCCCTTTTTCAAGATAAACAATGCGGTCTGCAAGTTCCATCAGGTAGTACAGCCGGTGTTCCGCAATTAAAATCGTTTTGCCCTGGCTTTTTATCAGCCGCAGGTGTTCCTTTAATTCCTGAATGGAAGTCATGTCCAGGTTAGAAGATGGCTCGTCCAGCAGATAAATTTTCGGGTTCATAGCGTAGACAGAAGCAAAAGCGATTTTCTGCTTTTCACCGCCGGACAATTCAAAAATGTTCCTGCTCCGCAGCTTCTGGATATGCAGATCCTCTGTTGTCTGTTCTACCCTCTCGGCCAATTCCTGGGGAGGGCGTGCCTCATTCTCAATACCGAAGGCGATCTCGCTGTCGGTGTCCACATTGAAAAATTGTGTCCGTGGATTTTGAAAAACCGAACCAACCTTTGCGGCAATTTGGTACATGGGAAGATTACTGATCTCCTGACCATCTACCAGCACACGGCCATGAAGTTCCCCCTGATAAAACTGCGGGATCAATCCATTGACCAGGCGTGTAATCGTTGTTTTGCCACACCCGCTGCGCCCACAGAACAGGACACATTCTCCATCTAAAATTTTCAGATTGATGTCATGCAGGCCATCATGCTCCTGCCCATCATAAGAAAAGGATACATTTTCAAGCTCAATCAACCGATGACACCTCCCCGCACACACAATTCAAAAATCAGAAAAGCAACGGCAACCGCCATAATCATCCAATCAGCAATTCCGCACTTTATCTGAACAAGGCAGGTGCGTGGATTAGGATTTTCTATTCCGCGGGTAACAGAAGCGATGGAAAGTTCATCTGCCGCTTTCGAGGCCGTCATCATCAACGGCACATAGATACACTCTACCGTCATTCCCGGATGGGACAGAAAGCCCCCCAAAGAAGGGGAAACATCTCTCATCCGCATAGCGTCCTTGATATATCGCCAATCCTCCTGGATGGTCGGAATATAGCGCAGCATGACCGCCAACGGGATCACTAATTTCTTCGGCGCATGGACACGGTTCATCGCGGACAGAAACTCATTCACCTTTGTTGTTGACAGTACAATTCCGGCCAACATCCCACAGGCATAGACTTTATGAAACAGACCTAAAAAGGCGATGAACATAGTCCGCAGCGTTCCTGTCATTTCAGCCATGATCCAGACCGTCAGAACGCAGATGACAGCATAGAAGCACACTGCCTTGATGACATATTTCCATTTTCCGAAGAATGTTCCCAATATTGCAATCAGCACAACAAGCGCAAACTGGTATGCGAGAGAAGGGGCGAACATGGACGCTAAAACACAGATCAGGATAAGAAAGAGCTTGGCCCGTGGGTCAAGCCAAAGCCCTTTCTTCTGGCGCTCACCGCTCATGCCGTGATACCCGCCTTTTCAAACTGCTTTTTCAGCATTTTGCAGCCTACAAAGGCACTGATTGCCGATGTAATGATAGCGGCTGCAAACATGGCAATCAGGATGCCTGTGTTGGCGGTTGCCTGCATGGTGTCAATGTAGCTTTGTTCGGTTCCATTACCCAGCATGGTCTGCGCCCATCCATTGGGGTCAGCAAAGAAAACGATGTACGACCCAGTGCCGCCCAGGGAGAACAGGATATATGCAAGGCTGTTGAGCTTCTTGCTCTTATACTGTCCTGCACCGGCAACAAAATCGGCGACCACCGCCATAATCAGATAGCCCAGCGCAAAGGCCCAGTGCATACCCGTAACGAACCAGATGATACAAATGACAACGCCCATAATGGAAAGGCTCCACCTCTTTTGAACCTTTGCGATCATCAGCAGAAAAACCGGCCCCGCAAGCAGACCGCTCCCGGCCGGCATAAAGAATGTAAGCACCGGGTTGGGGGCAAAAAAGATACCGCCGACCAGTACAAAAACAAAAACCAATGCAGTAAAAATGCCTGTTGTTACCAGGTCTTTCACGGTAAGACCTTTGTTCAAAGAATTTGCTTGATTACTCATTTTCTTCCTCCTACCTTTCGTTGTCTTGACTCGACAAAGGGTTTGTGTTATTCTTGGGTTAGATGTTGCTAACCGCTATCTAATACAGTACGCTTGTATCGAACAACATGCAATAGGTTCCGGCGATGTTCGTCCGTTCCTTTCAAAAGTTCGTCCAATCGTTGCAAAAAGGAGGCGGGCTATTTTCATGTCCGAAATTATCGACAAATTTTACACACCTCTGCTGACTGGTCATGGTTTTATCCGCGATCCAGACAATCAGCAGTATGGTGATTTGGGGATATGTTGGAAACTTTCTCCCGAAGTTGGAGAAGGCACTTACTGGACTTATGGACAGAAAGACCTTTATGACATTAAGATACACAACTTTTCATTCCATGAGGATTTCATGCTGGAATTTTCTTTGCCGGAATGTTTGAGCATTACACGCTATGACTCGATTTCCGGTGAAGAACTATCTCCATACCGCAGATTGTCTGCTGGTTGTATCAAAACCTTTATTGGAGGCTACACACCCTATAAAGCATTGATCCACAAGAATATTCCGATCCGTTCGATTGGGATTGAGATTGCACCGGCGTATTATGAAGATTACCTGAAGAAGCTGTACCCGGAGGCGCAAATCAATCCAGTTGACGCTTTTCGGAAAATCGACCAGACTTCTGATTTTCCAGAAATGTCGCGGTTGCTCACAGAAATCAAAGACTATCGCGGGGAAGGAATTGCCGCAAAACTTTTTTATGAAGGCAAAGTAGCAGAAGCCGTTTCAATGGTCGTTGAATACCAGAAAAGGCATCCTAAAAAGATTGCCCATAAGCTATCACAACAGGATATAGCGAGTGTTCAGACAGTTGCCTCTTATTTGAGCGATCATTATGCTTCTGATATTCCACTGGAAAGATTGACGCAGATCGCTTGTATGGGAACAACAAAGCTGAAAACCTGTTTCAAAAAATACTACGATTGCACGATCACCGAGTACATCCAGCAGCGGCGAATGAGTCAGGCAGAGTATCTGCTGGCATATACAGAGCTGACGGTGGGACAAGTCGCTCAGACCGTAGGATATTCCACTTCAAGCAGATTTGCGGAACTGTTTCGCAAAAGCACTGGGTTGTTGCCACTGGAATATAGAAAATTAGGGAAACGGAATAAATCTTGAATTAGCCGAATGGTCATCAGCATATCGTTAATGCTGATGACCACTTTTCATATTGAAGCCAAATTTAGTTTCTGAAATTGTAGTATTGATAGAGGGAAAACGAGGGAAGGGTTGTTGTAGCAAGCACAGCCAGTGAGTACCCACTGGCGGATTTTTGATTTAGGGGGACCCCTGCCCCTAAATCGAAAAATTGCTTGCTGGGATAGTCCCAGACCCTTATGGAAACGGAGGCGGCGCAGCATGGCAAACCGAAAGCGGAATATCCAGATGAAGTTTTGGGTGACAGAGGAGGAAAAGCGGCTCATTGAGGAGAAAATGGCCCAGCTCCCCACAAAGCGGTATGGGGCATATCTGCGGAAGATGGCGATTGACGGATACATCATTCAGGTGGACACCACCGACATCAAGGAGATGACAAAGGCCCTGGGCTCCATCGGCCGGAACATCAATCAAATCGCCAAGAGGGTGAACGCCGGCGGCCCAACCTATCAAGCCGATATGGAGGAGATCCTGGAGAGATTGGAGCAGATATGGCAGTTACAAAGACGCATCCTATTAAGTCAACGCTGAAAGCGGCCATCGACTATATCTGCAATCCAGACAAGACGGACGGGAAGCTGCTGGTGTCCTCCTTCGGCTGCACCGTGGAGACCGCCGATATTGAATTTGCATGGACCCGCCGCCATGCCATCGACAAGGGCACGAACCTGGGCCGGCACCTCATCCAGGCGTTTGAGCCTGGGGAGGTCACGCCGGAGGAGGCCCACCGGATCGGCATGGAGCTGGCGCGGGAGGTCCTGGGGGGAAAATATGAGTTTGTCCTCACCACCCACATAGACAGGGATCACGTCCATAACCACCTGATTTTCAATGCGGTCAGTTTCCAGGATCACCGGCACTACCACTCCAATAAGCGGAGCTACCATGAGATCCGCCGCACCAGCGACCGAATCTGCAAGGAGCATGGCCTGTCCGTCATCGTCCCAGGCCGGGACAAGGGCAAGAGCTACATCGAACACCAGGCGGAACAGAACGGCACCAGCTACAAGGCGAAGCTGCGCTCCGCCATCGACCGGCTCCTGCCCGGCTGCGCCGGCCTGGAGGACCTGCTCCGCCGCCTTCAGCGGGAAGGGTACGAACTGAAACGGGGCAAGTACATCTCCGCCAGGGCACCGGGCCAGGAGCGGTTCACCCGATTGAAGGCCCTGGGCGCCGACTACGCAGAGGAGGCCCTGACCGCCCGGATCGCCGGCAGGCCCAGCCCCTCCCGCCAGCCGAAGCAGCGCACCGGGAAGCCCAGCCTGCTCATCGACATCCAGAACAATATCAAGGCCCAACAGAGCGCCGGTTACAAGCATTGGGCAACCATCGAGAACTTGAAGCGGGCGGCGGAAACGCTGAACTTCCTGACGGAGCATGGCATCGGAAGTTTGGAGGACCTGTCCGAGCGGTGCGACGGGGCGGCGGCCGCCACCGCCAGGGTGAAGGCGGACCTCCGGGCAACGGAGAAGGAGATGGAGCGGCTGACCCTCACCATGAAGCACGCCGCCACCTACCGCCAGCTTCGTCCCCTGTATGACCAATACCGCCAGTCCAGGGACAAGGAGAAATTCCTCCGGGGGCATGAGGGCGAAATCATCCTGTTTGAGGCGGCGGCAAGAGAGCTGAAACGCCTGGACGCTGTACCCCTGCCCGCCACCAAACGGCTCCGGGCCGAGATGGACGGGCTCACCGCCAGGCGGACCGCCCTGCAATCGGAATATCGGAAGGCCCAGCGGGAGGAGCGGGAGTACGACACCCTCCGCCAGAATGTGGAGGCCCTGCTGGAAAAGCCAAGGGAAGCCGAACCGCAGAGGCAGCGGAATCACGAACTGGAATAGGTAGGATTGTGCGCTTTGCCGGACTTTTCAAAGGCCCCTGGGCGCGGTCTGATTTTATCTGTATAATGGGAGGCAGGAATGGAGGTGCCGCCAATGACGAGAACCGAGGCCATCAAGGAATTTTTCAAGAAGGCAGTTTTGCCCGTCGCCATCGCCGGGCTGCTGTACTGCATTTTCAAATCCGCCTGCATCAGGAATGGAGAGCTGGATCTTCTCTGGCTCTGGATACTCTGCGGCCTGCCCTTCGGCATCCATCGGATGTGCGTGTGGATCGTGCCGGGCGGCGACTCCCTGGGCGGCGGCGCCGCCCTGTTTGTTCTGAACTTCGTGATCGGCGGCATCATCGGCGGCTTCGTCCTGGTGTGGCGCCTGCTGGTGGCGGCATGGTATGTGCCCCTCACCATCTACCGCCTGATCGTGGGATATTGAGATGGACAAATGATAGAGAGCCGGCTGGCATTGACCAGCCGGCTCTCCTCATGGTGTCCGCTCCAGAATAAATTTTGTTACCAGATCCGCATACTGTTCCAGCCGCACCATCAGCGCCAGGTGGCCGCCGGTCAGGTCGGTGACCA
>OESA01000187.1_pt1 | contig 20448 bp, 22 predicted proteins | sample 1540101 | NCBI WGS metagenome assembly OESA01 (sample SAMEA3891891, study PRJEB23780) | metagenome | biome: terrestrial biome; feature: animal house; material: Caecal content | place: Italy | collected 2015-05-05 | reverse complement strand
CCCCACCAGAGCAGCCGCGCCGCCGCCGCCCGGTGTGGCGGACCGGGAGGCCAGCTCGCCCAAAAAGTCCTTGCAGGTTTTGTCCATCATTTCCATTGGTAGACCCCCTTTTCTGTGATGATCCCATCCAAACGGACGTCCAGCGGCCCCGCCGCCACGGCGTCCACCTTCTGCGCCTCGTAGGCGATGCCATAGACCGCCGCCCGGGCGCACCGCGGCAGGAACCGGTCGTAATAGCCCTTGCCCATCCCCACCCGGCGGCCCGCCGCATCAAAGGCGGTGCAGGGCGTCAGGACAAGGTCCAGCCCATCGGGCGGCAGGATGCGGGCCCGGGTCAGGACCGGCGTCCGGATGCCGTAGGCTCCCGTCTCCCAGCCGTCCACCGGGGCGGGCAGGGCCGCCGTCAGGGTGCAGCCCTCGCCGCAGACCGGATAGGCCACCTGCTTGCCGCAGCCTTCCAGCAGGGCGGACAGGTCCGGCTCCCCGCCAAAGGCGGCATAGGCCAGCACCCGCCCCGCCTGCCGCCACGCGGCCAGGGAAGCCACCCGGGCGCAGATGGCCGCGTCGGCCGCCCGCCGCACCGCCGGCTCCAGCGCCTGCCGCGCCGCAATGCCCTGCCGCCGCTGGGCGGCTTTGGCGCGGGCGAGGTTTTCTTCAGTCGTCAAAATAAAACAGCTCCTCGAACTTTTTGTCCAGCGCGATGCAGAGGATCAGGGCCAGTTTGGCGGTGGGGTTGAACTGCCCCGTCTCGATCGAGCTGATGGTGTTGCGGGAGACGCCCACCATGGCGGCCAGCTGCGCCTGGGACAGCCCCGCCGCAGTGCGCGTCTCCTTCAGACGGTTTTTGAGCACAAGCTCTGCCTTCATGGTACGCCTCCTTACAGCCCCATCAAAAACCGCGCCGTAAAGGCCAAAAATCCAACCAGACAGCACAGGCCCCCCACCAGGTTGACCCGGGTTTTCAACCGCGCATACATCCACAGGTGGACAAAAGCGGCGTAGCCGGTGGCGATGGCGGGCAGCTCCCAGGCGTCCACTTCGGGCAGGGCCAGCCGGTCGGCCTGGAACACCCGCGCCAGCCAAAAGAAGGCGCACAGCGCCACCACCGCCAGGGCGCTGCGGGTCATGATGCGGCCCTGGATGCGCTCCTCGTATTCGCCGTTGCCCTCTTTGCGGGCTTTTTGCAGGATGTCCTCTTTTTTCATGGTACGCACCTCCCGACAGACTGACAAGTTTTATTTGCATACAGTATAACACAGACAAGTGTACTTGTCAACACAGGAACGCAAAAAAGCCCCCGCACCGGCGGAGGCTTTTGCGTTTAGGTCAGACGCCCAGCCCGGCCACGACGGCCAGGACCGCGGAGGCGACGCCCTGCAGGATCACCCAGCGGAGCACCACCTGCTCGTCGCTCCAGCCCAGACGCTTGCGGGCGTGGTCGTGGAGGGGGGTCAGGGTGTTTTTCAGCACGCTGATGTGCAAAAAGCGCTTGAGGCTGATCTTGACGATGCCCAGGCTGCCGTCCACGATGAACACCGCCGCCGCCAGCAGGAAGGCGAAGGGGTGGGCCGATTTGAGGGCCAGCAGCGCCAGGAAAAAGCCCATGGCGCGGCTGCCGGCGTCCCCCATCAGGACGGTGGAGGGCTTGGCGTTGACCCACAAATAGGCCAGCAGCGCCCCCACGAACACCGCCGTGGCGGTGACGCAGCTGGCCAGCTGCTCGGCGTACAGCAAAGCGAAAGTGCCCATGCTGACCACCGCCAGGCTGGCAGACAGACCGTCCACGCCGTCGGTGCAGTTGACCACGTTGATGCTGGCCCAGATCAGGATGACGATCAGCAGCAGGTAGACCGGGTAGGGCAGCACAAAATACCAGTGCAGGAACCGCACCCCACAGCCGTTGAAGTTCAGGTAGGTGACGCCGGCCACCAGGGCAATGACAAAGTCGATCAGGCCCTTTTTGTACTCGTTCCAGGCGGTGTCGGAGGCGTCGTCCAGGTAGCCCGACAGCATGGAGGCGATGAGCAGCACCATATAGATGACCGTTTCCAGGTGGAACGGCATGAACGCCAGCGCCACCAGCACCACGCACAGCACAAAGATCAGCCCCGCGCCCCGGGCCTTGCCCTTGGACAGGGCGCCGTCCACGGCGAAGGCGCGGCCATGATCCTGGGGCAGCCGGCCGCGGAACAGGTTGGTCAGCAGCGCCGTGAGCACGAACGCCAGCAGAAACGCCAGCGCATCCACGCCGCGCTGGCCCAATACGGACAAGAGAATTGAAACCATGTTTGCTTCCTCATTTCCCATTTTTATAATCCTTTTCTCTACAGAGGAAGTGTACCATGTCCGGCCAAAAAAATCAATCGTATAAACTACTATAAGCGGGACAAGGGGATTTTGTGCATGGGGAGACTGACATGCCCAAAAAGGGCGGGCCTTTCGGCCCGCCCCGGTAAACTGGGTCTGCACACCCAGCTGGTTCTTTTTTGGTGCGGCAAACTACAAACGTAAATTTGTAATAAACCTTTGGTGCTATACTAAGCGCTTAGTATATTGCGCAGGGATAGCGTCAACAATGATGCGGCCAACGCATAGCCCTACACGGGTCTGAATTATACAACTATTGTTAGCGTGTACTTAAACCCATTAGTATGCTATTTCTTAGATAATAGCATCCTCAACTGTGACACTCTCAGTAACAGTCAGCAGAACATAATTAGCAGACTGAACGCCATCAATACTAGTAGCATTAACAGTACTTACAGTGCCAGTATAACTATAATTATAAATCTTATTTTCACCGGTAGACACTACAGCCTTACCACGGATGTTGGTATCATCAGCCTTAATCTGCTTTGCGATCTGTTCAACCAGCTCATCCATGCTATATGCACCACTCATCTGGTAAACAAGAGTAACCGTCTTGGTTTCATTTTTGTCATGGTTATCACCAAGATCACTCCAACCGCCCTTCAGATTTTCAACCTTCAGAGCTTCCAGACGCTTATAAATAGTATTCGCGTTAGTTGCTGCAGTAGCAACGCTGCTAGTAGAAAGATCAGTAGCTAACAGGCCAGTAGCTGCACTCTGCAACTCACTAGAATTGACATTAGTAAACTCAATCTTATCCTGTTCATCATTCAGGATTGCAGCGGCCCCAGTGCTGGGAGTAACGATAACATCGCCCTCACCATTCTGGCCACCATTGCCAGAATTGCCAGAGCAACCAGCCAGCATACTGACGGCCATAACGCCGGACAGAGCCAGAGCCAAAACCTTATTCAGTTTCATTTGGAAATTTCCTCCTTGTTGTTGTTTGTAACTCGCACCAAAACATTTGGGGAACAGGTCACCATCCCCGTTCCTTGTGCATAGTTTAACACAACAGTATTTCCTTTGTCAAGGCAGAAGTGCCAAAAGATGGAAGAAAAGGAAAATTTACACAAAATCAAACGTGGCTGCGAAACTAAACTTTGGTCCATTGTGAGAGGGGCGCAAAAAACCCGCCGTACGGGTCACCCCATACGGCGGGTTTATCAGGCTTTGAAACGTGGACCTTCGTTCCTTGGCCCTGCTTGACACCAAAAAGCCCCCAACGTCGCACCGTCAGGGGCTTTCTCCTCACGAAAAGGAATTAGGGTCAATGAGAGAAACTATTACTGTTTTTCAGTAGCAGTCTGCTCAATAGCGACACCAATAACCCATGCTTCGGCATCCTCAGCGTCAGCCGCAGAGCTGGCAGTGGGGATAGTCACCTTATAGGCGGCAACATTGCCTTCGTAGGTATTATCGTAGTCAGCATCACCAGTAGCACCCGGCAGGTCGATAATTGCCAGCGAATCTTTGACTTCAGTAGCAACCTCATCGAGGGTGTTATATTCATCATTGTTCGCATTGAACACATAGACCTTAACATAAGTGCCGCTTTCCTGTGCAACACCCCACGCATCACCTGTGCTGAGCGTGCCGTATTCGGTCATCGTCTCAACGGTGGTGGTCAGGTTTGCAGGGAAATTCTCACCAGTTGCCGAATTAGCCGTCTGCTCGGTCACAACATTTGCAATCGTGCGGATAGCGTTCTTCAGCTCCGAGTCATTGCTACGGTAACGGATAACCTTTGCGGTTTCGTCATCGAGCTTGCCGTTCAGCGTGTTGGCAAAGGAGCTGCTCTGATCACCTGCACCAAAGATGCCAGAGCCACCGCCAATGCCGCAAGCAGTCAGCATGCTGACTGCCAGGACGCCGGACAGCGCCAGGGAAAGAATGCGTTTGAGTTTCATTGGACCTTGTTTACCTCCTTTAGAAGATAAATTTGCCTGGGGTAACCTGTTTCGAGTCTTGGACCTTGCGGGATAAGGACGGCCCCTATCCCGTCTAGTCATATGATAGTACAAATTCCTCCATTTGTCAATCACACCATTTTTCACCAGGGGGTTTGCTCACAAATTTTACTTTTTTCAAAAATAAGCGCCCTTGCCTTTCGGCAAAGGCGCTTTGGGCTGCCATGGCTTTTGTTCCGTAAGCAAAAAGGGCGTTTGCAACGGTTTTTTGAGTCCTTTTTGAGGCTGCGCGGAAAAAATTTCACGCCCTTTTTCTTGTAAATTTTTTGTTGCGTCAGGTTTTGTGCTCTTCTTTGGCGGTCTGTTCGATGCCGATGCCCACCACCCACGCCGCATTCTGGTCGCCGTAGGCCTGCTGCACGCTCACCGAATAGGTGTATGTATAGGTGTAGTAGCTGTCGATCACCACCTGGCGGCTCTTGGTGGCAAGCTCCGCCTCCATCTCCTCGATCTGGACCAGCGCCGCCCGGGCCACCTCGTCCTCCGGCCACTCGCCGGGATAGATGAACAGCCGGGACATCCGGGTCACCCCCGGCGTGATGGGCGCGCTTTTGGGGTTGTATTTCTGGGTGCTGGACTCTTCCCGCAGCTTCTCGGACAGGGTGCCGGTGTCCTCCTGGTTGGTCAGGCTGGGGACGCTGCCGTTCTTGATCAGGTAGGTGGCCGCCGCCGCAGTGCCCGCGCCCAGCTGGCTGTCGGTGGTGTCGATCTCCTGTTCCTCCGCCATGCCGGCCACCAGGTTCGCGGTGGAGGACATGGGGCGCGTCCCGATCTGCTTGGGCTGCACCGTACAGCCTGTCAGCACCACCATCGCCAGCCCGGCGGCCAGCACCAGCAGCTTTTTCCTGATCTTGCGCAATGCGCACACCCCCTTCCCGGCCGTATCGTCACACCGGCCCATTCTTGATTTTATTTTACACCGAACAGGCAGGTTTTGTCAACCTTTCCCATTTCGGAAAAATCGCGGCGGGCTTTTCTCCCCCGCTTTTCCGTCCGGCCCCGGCGCGCCGGCGGGCCGGCTCATTTTGCTCTTGATTTTGCCTGCGATTCAGGGTAATATAGTTTTAAACCCTATAAAGGTATCAAGGAGGAATGGGAAATGAAAACGATAGGCTTTATTGGCTGCGGCAACATGGGCGGAGCCATGGCCCGGGCGGTCTGCCGGGTGGCGGACCCCGCCGGCGTGGTGCTGGCCAACCGCACCCCCGCCAAGGCCCAGGCGCTGGCCCAGGCGCTGGGCTGCCGCACCGGCTCCAACGAGGACGCCGCCGGCTGCGGCCTGGTCTTTCTGGGGGTCAAGCCCCAGATGATGGCCGGGATGCTGGCCCCCCTGCAGCCTTTGTTTGCCGCCCGGGCAGCCCGGGGCGAGCGGTTTGTCCTGTGCACCATGGCCGCCGGGCTGACCATGGACCAGATCCGCCGGATGGCCGGCGGGGATTACCCGGTCGTCCGCATCAATCCCAACATCCCCTCCGCCTATGGCGAAGGGATGATCCCCTACTGCACCCTGGGCGTCACCCCGGAGGAAGAAGCCGCCTTCTGCCAGCTGATGGCCGGGGCCGGCCGGGCCGACCTCATTGCGGAAAACCTGATCGACGCCGCCAGCTGCGTGTCGGGCTGCGGGCCGGCCTGGGCCTGCCAGTTCATCGAGGCGCTGGCCGACGGCGGCGTGGCCTGCGGCCTGCCCCGGGCCAAGGCCCAGCAGTACGCCGCCCAGATGGTGCTGGGCACCGCCAAAATGCTGCTGGAGACCGGCGGCCACCCCGGCGCCATGAAGGACGCCGTCTGCAGCCCCGGCGGCACCACCATCCAGGGGGTGCGCGTGCTGGAGGAGCGGGGCTTCCGCGGGGCTGCCATGGACGCCGTCCTGGCCGCCTACGACAAGACCTGCAGGCTGCGGGAGGGCTGAGGGAATGCGCATCGTCGTCAAGGTCGGCACATCGACCCTCACCTACCCCACCGGCCGGCTGAACATCCGCCGCACCGAAGAGCTGGTCAAGGTGCTCAGCGACCTAAAAAACGCCGGGCACCAGGTGATCCTGGTGTCCTCGGGCGCCATCGGCATGGGGGTGGGCAAGCTGTCCCTGCCCAGCCGCCCCGCCGACATGGCGGGCAAGCAGGCCTGCGCCGCCGTGGGCCAGTGCGAACTGATGTATACATACGACCGGCTGTTTGCCGATTACAACCACACCGTGGCCCAGATCCTGCTCACCGGCGTGGACGTGGAGCACACCGAGCGCCGCCAGAACTTTGAGAACACCCTCTACCGCCTGCTGGAGCTGGGCGCCCTGCCCATCATCAACGAAAACGACACCGTGTCCACCATGGAGATCGCCTCCATCGGCGACAACGACACCCTTGCGGCCATTGTGGCCTGCTGCGCCCGGGCGGACCTGCTGGTCCTGCTCAGCGACATCGATGGGCTGTACACCGCCAACCCCCGCACCCACCCCGACGCCAGGCTGATCCCCCTGGTCCGCGAGGTCACCCCCGAGATCCTGGGGATGTCGGACGGGGCGGGCTCGGCCCTGGGCACCGGCGGCATGGCCACCAAGCTGCGGGCCGCCCAGATGGTCACCGCCGACGGGGTGGATATGGTCATCGCCAACGGCGCCCACCCCGAACTGCTGTATAAGATCGCCGAGGGCGAGCCCGCAGGCACACGGTTTGCGGCCCGGCCCCGGCATCATGGAAAGGAGGCCGCCCTATGACCACTCAACAGATCCTGACCGCCGCCCGCGACGCCAAGCGGGCCGTCGGCGTTTCCGGCACCGAACAGCGCAACCGCGCCCTGCTGGGCATGGCCGCCGCCCTGGAGGACGCCGCCAGCCGCGCGGCCATTCTGGAAGCCAACGCCGCCGACCTGGACGCCGCCCGGGGGCACATCTCGGAAGTGATGCTGGACCGCCTGGCCCTGAACGACAAGCGCCTGGACGGCATGGCCCAGGGCATCCGGGAGGTGGCCGCCTTGCCCGACCCGGTGGGGGCGGTGCTGCGCCGCATCGAGCGGCCCAACGGCCTGGTGATCGAAAAGACCGCCGTGCCCATGGGGGTCATCGCCATCATCTACGAGAGCCGCCCCAACGTCACCAGCGACGCGGCGGCCCTGGCCCTCAAGAGCGGCAGCGCCTGCGTGCTGCGCTGCGGCAAGGAGGCCTGGCGGAGCAGCAAGGCCATCGTGGACGCCCTGCGCCAGGGGGTGACGGCCGCCGGCCTGCCCGCCGACGCCGTCGGCCTGATCGAGGACACCACCCGCGCCTCCTCCTACGCCCTGATGGAGGCGGTGGGCTATGTGGACCTGCTGATCCCCCGGGGCGGCGCGGGGCTGATCCGCGCCTGTGTCGAGAACGCCAAGGTGCCCTGCATCCAGACCGGCACCGGCATCTGCCACATCTACGTGGACGACACCGCCGACCAGGACAAGGCCCTGGACATCATCGAGAACGCCAAGGCCAGCCGCCCCAGCGTCTGCAACGCCGAGGAAGTCTGCCTGGTCCATAAAGACATCGCGGCGGCATTCCTGCCCAGGCTGGCCCAGCGCCTCGGCCCCGACCGCGCAGCCCGCGGCCTCCACCCGGTGGAGCTGCGGCTGGACGAGCGGGCCGCCGCCCTCATCCCCGGCGTCCCCGCCGGCCCCCAGGACTTCGACATCGAGTTCCTCGACTACATCCTGGCGGTGGGGGTGGTGGACAGTGTGGAGGACGCGGTGGAGCACATCGCCGCCCACTCCACCGGCCACAGCGACGCCATCCTCAGCCAAACGGCAAGCCACATCGAGCGGTTCACCGCAGCGGTGGACAGCGCGGCGGTCTACGTCAACTGCTCCACCCGCTTCACCGACGGGGGCGAGTTCGGCCTGGGGTGCGAGATGGGCATCTCCACCCAGAAGCTGCACGCCCGCGGCCCCATGGGCCTGGCCGAGCTGTGCACCTACAAGTACATCATCCGGGGCGACGGCCAGATCCGCGCATAAGCCTATTATAATAAGGTATAACCGGCCGGTTTTGCCGGCAGCAAAAGAGCCGTGGAGCGGCAAACTCCACGGCTTCTGTTTTTGTTCAGTTCTCCGCGTAGAGGTACCCGGAAGCAGATGCGATATCCTCCGCCTGTTCCAACTTCTCCGCAATGCTGGCAGGCAGCGAGGCTGCCTGCCCCGCCTGTGCATCCCCGGCTTCTTTTTCGGCTCGGCACCCGCACAGCAGGCAGGCCAAGATGATCCACAAGGAGAGCACAAACATCATCTTTCGTTTCAAAAAGCCCGCCTCCTTTTAATAAGCTGTGACTAACTACAGCATCATTATCCCTCATGTGCGGCTTTTTGTCAAGGCCCCTCTCCCCCACACAGAAAAGAGCCGTGGAACGGCAAACTCCACGGCTCTTTTATCGCGTTTCAGTGGGAGAAGGCTCAGGCCTCTTCCAGGCCGGCCATCTGCTTGATGGCCTTGATGGCATAGACCAGGGTGCGGCCCATGGCCACGCCCGCCATCAGGCAGGGGTAGTTGTTGGCAAAGAAGCTGCCGGACATATCGCCGGTGACGTACAGGCCGGGCATGGGCTGGTTGTTGGTGTCCAGAGCCTGGCCCTTTTCGTTGATGGCGATGCCCTGCTCGGTGGTCAGCAGCGAAGCGCCCAGCCAGCAGCCATAGAAGGGAGCTTTGCGGATGGCGCTCAGGCGGTAGGCGGGCTTGCCGAAGTCGGTGTCCTCCTGGGCGTCGTACAGCTCGTTGTAGCGCTCGACGGTGGCCAGGAAGGTGTCCTTGGCCTCGCCGGTAAAGCCCAGCTTGTCGGCCAGCTCGTCCAGGGTGTCGGCCCGGAAGAAGCAGCCTGCGGCCTCGGCCTCCTCCATCTTGGGCAGCACGTAGTCGGGGCCGCCGTTGCGGGTCTGGGCCGAGCAGCCGATGGTGTGGAAGCGCTGGACGTCCTCGTACCAGTTGTCGTCGTGGATCTGGGCGTAGACCCGGCCGACTCGCAGGCCGCCAGCGCGCCGGCGGTGACGCCGCTCATGGCCGCCGCTGCCGCGATCTTGAGGAATCCTTTGCGGGTGATCTTGTTCATCCGCTTCTTCTTCCTTTCTCTCTTCACATGTGTGTGCACATACCCTGCCCGGCGCATTTCACGTCCGGACGCAAAGACAGAAAACCCGCACCACAGGAAGCGCACAGGTTTTTTGCTCCTTCTTATAAAAAGAATAACATACTTTAGATATTTTGTCCATCACGTTCTTCTTGATTTTGTGTCACAATATAGCACAATATTGATATTTTGTCTTGGTAAACAAATCGTAGAGCACGTTTGCACGCACAAAATGTCTTTTCCTGCATTCCATCGGTTGCAGCCGGTCCGCCGGGGTGTTATACTTTTTCTAAAAGGAGGCGATCGTATGGACGCACAGAAATTCGGCGCATTCATTGCCGAGATGCGCAAAGCCCACGGCCTCACCCAGGCTGCCCTGGCCGCGCAGCTCCACGTCACCGACAAGGCCGTCAGCCGGTGGGAGCGGGGGCTGGGTTTCCCCGACATCAACACCATGGAGCCGCTGGCCGCCGCCCTCGGCGTCACCGTCCTCGAGCTGATGCGCTCCGAGCGCCTGCCCGAAGGCGCCGTCTCCAACGAGGAAGCCAGCGAGGCCATCACCGACACCCTGACCTTCGCCCAGCAGCGGCGGGCTAGTCTTTTCTTTGACATCACGGCCGGGCTGGCCTGCCTGCTCTGCGCTGGGATGACCTTCTTCCTCTTTGGCACCGGGGCGGTGGCCGAGATCCTGTTTTTCTTTGGAGCTATCGGGGTCATGGTGATCGGGGTCCATCGCTATGTCAGCGAGGCCAGCATCCAAAAACGCCGCTATGGAGCCATTGCCGCCGGCATCGCCTGCATCTTTCTGTTGCTGGCCGGCGGCAGCCTGCTGAGCAGCAGCCCTTCCACCTCCCGCTATGCCGCCCTGTTCATGGCCTATTTTTTCCCTGTTATGCTTGCCTGCTGGCTGATGCTGCTGCTCCGCCGGGTGCGCGCGTGGCTGGGCGGGGAGGACCTCATCTTCTGGGGCGATTTTTTCAGCACCTCCGGGAAACTGGGAAGCGAGTTGGGCGCGAGTCTCTCGCCCAAGACGCGCTCCCTCATCAATATCGCCTTTGCTCTTTTGCTCACGGTCGAGTGCGTGTTCTATACGGTACACTCCGTGAGCTACGCCGCCGAAACCCTGCGCACCCCGCCCGAGGAGACCGTTACCCGGCAGTACGCCGAACTCTGCCTTGAGCGGGACTTCGGCGTAGCGGAAGAACAGCTCACCGGGACCGTTTTCACCCTGACGCCCCGAGATGAATGGGGAAGTTGGGACGACCTGTATTCCTACACCTTTACCTGGCAGGGCGAAGGCGGCGAGGCAAGCCAGTGCTACAGCGTTGTTTTTTACGACGACTATTCCTGCGAGGCCCTCGGCCAGGGGGCGGACTTTGACGCCAGCTTGGACGCCGTCAATCGCGAACTGTACCGGCGGATGCACGGACTGCCGGAACCATAACGCAGGCGGCAAAGCAGAAAAACGGCGCGGCCCCCTTGCGAGAGGCCGCGCCGTTTTGTATACAGACAGTTATACGCCCGCCTGGATCAGACCCAGCTTGACAAAGGCGTTGTACAGGCCGTCCTCGTCCACCCCGTCGGTGACCAGGTCGGCCATGGCTTTGATCTCGTCGCCGCCGCTGCCCATGGCCACGCCATAGGCGCAGTATTCCAGCATGGGGATGTCCACCTTGGCGTCCCCAAAGGCGATGGTGTCCTTCACGTCCGCGCCCAGGTACTCCAGCAGGTGGGCGATGGCGTTGCCCTTGGTGATGTCCTTGACCCCGATGTCACCGAACAGGGCGGTCTCCCCTGCCCCGCCCCAGGTGCCGTTCTGCATATCGGGGAACTGGGCCTTGGTGTCCAGAAAATCCTGGTAGCTGCCCAGCAGGTAGCTGACCTTGTTCAGGTCGTCCCGGTAGAGCTGCGCGCCCTCGTGCCCAAAGATCATGTCCGGGAAGACCTGCCGCACCGTCATCTGCTCGGCGCCGGGGCGGCCCTTGCGGCGGCTGTACTCCTGGATGGCGTCCTGGGCGGCGGTCTCGAAATGCTCGCTGGCAAACAGGCCGTTGTTGCTCTCCAGATAGAACTCCAGTTTGCGGCTGTGCAGCCAGTCCGCGATCCGCCGGGCCTGCTCGGGGGTGATCAGCTGGTGCATGACCACCTTGCCGTGGTCCTCCACATAGCTGCCGTTGCCCCCGATCATCCCGTCCAGGCCGATCTCCCACAAAGGCGGATAGACCTCGGCCTTGCTGCGGCCGGTGCAGATGTACACCCGGTGCCCTGCGGCCCGGGCGGCCCGTATGGCCCGCACCGCTGACTCCGGCAGGTGGTTCTCGTAGTCCACCAGGGTGCCGTCCACGTCGATGAAAAGGATCTTGCTCATGGTGTCGTCCCTCCTGAATGATAGATGCCGTCCGGATCGGACGTCGGTCGTTATCTTTTAAGATAGCGGACTTTCCGGCAAAATGCAATCCCAAATCGTTCGCAAAATGGACGGTATCCTCCGGGTTGCGTTTTTGCGCGGTTTTCTTATAATAGAAAGCGGGAATGTCCCCCGCATCCTGCCACAGAAAGGAATTTTTTCATGGAATACAACGCACAGGAAATCATCCTGCCCGATGGGTTCGAGGCGCTGGTCCGCCGGGTGGAAGAGCTGCTTGCCCGCCAGGGCCGGGTCCTGGCCGCCATCGACGGGCGGTGCGGCAGCGGCAAAAGCACCCTGGCCGCCCTGCTGGCCGCCCGCTGGGACTGCACCCTGGTCCACGCCGACGACTTTTTTCTCCGGCCCGAGCAGCGCACCCCCCAGCGGCTGGCCCAGCCGGGGGGCAACTTTGACCGGGAACGCTTCGAGGCCGAAGTCCTGGCCCCCCTGCGGGAAGGGCGGGACGCCCTCTACCGCCCCTACGACTGCCACGCCGGTTGCCTGAAAGAGCCGGTGGCCGCCCCCTGCCGGCCGGTGGTGCTGGCGGAAGGCTCGTACACCTGCCACCCCGACCTGTGGCCCTGCTACGACCTGCACGTCTTTGTCACCGCGCCCCTGGAGGTGCGCCTGGCCCGGCTGGCCCGCCGCCCCGGCGTGGACCTGGAGGCTTTCCGCACCCGATGGATCCCTCTGGAGGAGGCCTACTTTGCCAGCCAGCGCCTGCCCGAGCGCTGTGACCTGGTGCTGGAGACCTAAACAGACGGTAGAATCATGCCGAACATCTACACAGAAAGGCGGCGCAGCCGGAACACTGCGCCGCCTTTTTGCTTCCATCCGCCGTTTTTGCACCAAAGGCGGCTGTTTCCAGGCGTCTTATGCCAGGCCCGCCATCTGCGGCAGGAACATACTGATCGCCGGGACGTAGGTCACCAGCATCAGGCCCACCAGAATGGCCGCGTAATAGGCCAGCATATAGGGCATGGTCTTGGCCAGGGTGGTGCGGCCCACCTTGATGGCCACGAACAGGGTGTTGCCCACCGGCGGGGTGATGTTGCCGATGCACAGGTTGTACACCAGCACCAGGCCGAAGTGGATGGGGTCCATCCCAAAGGTCTGGACGATGGGCAGGAACAGCGGGGTGAAGATCAGGATGGCCGGGGTGACGTCCATGAAGGTGCCGGCCACCAGCAGGATCACGTTCATGATGAGCAGGATGATGATGGGGTTGTCGGTGATGCCCAGCAGGGCGGCGGACACCGCCTGGGGGATCTGCAGGAACGCCATGACCCAGCCCAGGATGTTGGACACGCCGATCAGAAAGACCACCATGCCGCTCATCTTGGCGCTGTCCACCACGATGTTCCAGAAGCTCTTCCAGGTGATGTTGCGGTAGCAGATGCCCAGGATCAGGGCGTACACCACGGCAATGGCCGAGCCTTCGGTGGCGCTGAACACGCCGGCGATGATGCCGCCGATGACCACGATGATCAGGGACAGGGAGGGGATGGCCTGAAGGGTCGCCTTGCCCAGCTCAGCCCAGCTGAACTTGCCCGGGGTGCCCTTATAGCCCTTTTTGCGGGCGATGATGATGGCCACCACCATGCAGCAGACCGCCCAGATGACGCCGGGCAGGTAGCCGGCCATGAACAGCGCGGCCACCGAGGTGCCGCCGGCGGCCAGGGAGTAGGTGATCAGCGCGTTGGACGGGGGGATCAGCAGGCCGGAGGGGGCCGAAGCGCCGTTGGTGGCGGCGCACAGGGCCTCGTCATAGCCCTGCTCCTGCTCGCCTTCCAGCACCATCGAGCCGACGGCGGCGGCCGCGGCGGAAGCCGAGCCCGAAATGGCGCCGAACAGGGCGTTGGCGCCCACGTTGGTCACCAGCAGCGCGCCGGGCAGCTTGCCCAGGATCGCCATGACGAAATTGACCAGGCGCTTGGCGATGCCGCCCTGGTTCATCAGATTGCCCGCCAGGATAAAGAAGGGGATGGCCGTCAGGCTGAATTTGCTCATGCCCACGAAGATGCGCTGGGCGCCGGTGACCACCGAAATATCCAGGGGGACGGTCTGCAGAATGGTGAACAGAGACGCGATGCCGATGGAGTAGGAGATCGGCACCCCCACCACCAGCAGGACCGCAAGGATGAGGATGATCATCCCGAGAGATTGCATGGCCATAACTTACGCTGCCTCCTTCTTTCCTTTGCAGATGTCATAGATATTCAGGATCGTATACAGGATGTTGATGACGCCGCAGATGGGCATGGTGACGTAGAACACGCCCACGGCCACCCCCAGAGAGGAGGTCATCTGGCCCATGGCCAGCTGCGTGATGGCGTAGCCGCCGTACACCAGGATGATGCCCGAGAACAGCATGGCGATCACCTCGCCAAAGACGGCGAAAAACTTCTGGGCGGCGGCGGGCATCAGCTCCACCACCACGGGGATGTTCATGTGGCCCCGCTCGCCGGTGATCAGGGACGCGCCGAACAGGCTGGCCCAGGCGAACAGATAGCCCACCAGCTCCTCCGACCAGGTGGAGGGGTTGTTCAGGACGTAGCGGGTAAACACCTGCCAGCAGGTCAGGGCTGTCATGGCGATCAGACTGCCCCCTGCCAGGACGTTCATGATATGGTTGAGTACCTTACGGATCGACTGCATAACGTAGCGCACTTCCTTTCTCTCACGCCTGGGCCTCAAACTCGGCGTTGTGCTCCTGGATCAGCTCATAGATGGGGGCCAGGTCGGGGTATTCGGCCAGCATCTCCTCGTGCATGGGGGCCACCGCCTCCTGGAAGGGGGCGATGTCGGGGTAGATGAAGTTGACCCCCTGCTCGTTCTGGGCCTTGTCCTTGGCGGCCTCGACAGCGTCGGTCCAGGCCTCCCGCTGGGTCTGGTTGAGGATCTGGAAGCCCTCGTCAAAAATGGCGCGCTCCTCCTGGCTCAGCCCGTCCATAAAGCCCAGGTTGCCGATCAGGATGTCGGGGATCATCTGGTGCATGGTGTAGGAATAGTACTTGCACACGTCGCCGTGGCCGTTGTCGGTCAGGGCAAGCTCGTTGTTCTCGGCGCCGTCCAGCATCTGGGCCTGCAGGGCGGTGTACACGTCGCCAAAGCCCATGGGGGTGGCCGAGCCGCCCAGCAGCTCCATCATCCGCACGTTGGTGGGGGACTGCTGGACCCGGATCTTCAGCCCGCGCAGGTCTGCAGGGGTGTTGATGGGGGTGTCGATGGTGTAAAAGTTGCGGGTGCCGGCGTCCAGCCAGGTGACCGCCTCAAAGCCGGCCTGCTTGGTGGACTCGAAAATGGGCCCCACGATGTCGGGGTCGTCCATCGAGGCGTGGTAGGCCTCGGCGCTGGAGAACAGGTAGGGCAGGTTGAACAGGGTGTAGTTCTGCGAGAAGGTCTCCAGCAGCGAGTTGGAGGCCACGCAGAAGGTGATGGCGCCGGTCTGGGTCAGCTGGACCATCTCGTTCTGGGAGCCCAGCAGCTCGCTGGGAAAGATCTGGACATCGTATTTGTCCCCCAGCTGTCCGCTGATAAACTCCTGGAACGCCAGCAGGCCGGTGTGGGTGGGGTGGTTGGTGGACTGGTTGTGGCCGATCCGGATGATCTCCAGCCCATTGCCGGCAGAACCCGCGCAGCCGGCCAGTCCGCCTGCCGCCAGGGCTGCCATCGCCGCCATAAATGAGCGGCGGGTGATCTTCTTCATAAGCATTCTCTCCTCCTTGGTTACCGTCTGACGGGCGCACTCCCGCCAGGGCGAATGTATGACCTTATCATACCGCATTTGCATAGCAAAGCGCCATTGCCATACTTACCCAACTTTGTGAACTGTTTTTGTACAAAAATACAACATTTTTCGTCTTGTATCCAACTTTTTGTTCCATACAGCAAGAGAAACCGGCGTTTCTTTGTCCTTTCTGTCCAAAAACCGCCGCCCCCGCCCAGCCCCGAATATGCAAAAAATAAGACCCGGACCATCGCATGGTCCAGGTCTTACTGGTGGGCGCGGGTGGATTCGAACCACCGAAGCATTAAGCAGCAGATTTACAGTCTGTCCCCATTGGCCACTCGGGAACACGCCCCTATTTTGTTTTCATCGCGCCGGCGTCTTGCCGGGCGACTTGTTTATTTTACCACAGGCTTTGCTGTTTGTCAACAGCTTTTTCAAACTTTTCCGGTCCTCTGCGCCCGGCTGCCGGTCCGACCGGCAAAGGGCGGCGGGGCCGTGCCCTGTGGTGCAGCCGGCAGCGCCGGACTGCTTGCTTATTTTAGCACCCGCCGGGGCGTTTGTCAACAGGGAATTTGCTTTTTGGGGCGGGATTGTTGTCTCCTGACAAAATTTTTGATTCCCCTTGTCTTTTTTCAGGCGGTACTTTATAATAATGACAGCGGCATACGGCGCGGGGCGGCAGTCCTCGTTTTTTGTCTGCCGCGGTCCGGCCAAACCCGTGAAGGAGGTATTTTACAAACCATGGATATCATCGGACAATTTACAAGTCTGTTCTCGAACTTCGGGAACCTGACCTGGCAGATGCTGGTCATGTGGATCGTCGGCGGCCTGCTGATCTACCTGGCCATCGCCAAAAAAATGGAGCCCAGCCTGCTGCTGCCGATGGGCTTCGGCGCCATCCTCGTCAACCTGCCCCTGTCGGGCGCCATCACCCAGGGCGATACGGAAGGCCCCCTCTCGGTGCTGTTCCAGGCAGGTATGTCGAACGAGCTGTTCCCCCTGCTGCTGTTCATCGGCATCGGCGCCATGATCGACTTCGGCCCCCTGCTGGAAAAGCCCTGGCTGATGCTGTTTGGCGCGGCCGCTCAGTTCGGCATCTTCTTCACCGTGTGCCTGGCGGGCCTCTTCTTCGACCTGAACGACGCCGTCTCCATCGGCATCATCGGCGCGGCCGACGGCCCCACCGCCATCTTCGTGGCCAACACCCTGGGCTCCCAGTACCTGGGCGCCATCATGGTGGCGGCGTACAGCTATATGGCCCTTGTGCCCATCGTCCAGCCGCCGGTCATCCGCGCCATCACCACCAAAAAGGAGCGGCGCATCCGCATGTCCTACCAGAAGGGCAGCGTCACCCGCACCACCCGCATCCTGTTCCCCATCGTGGTCACCGTGGTGGCGGGCCTGGTGGCCCCTGCCAGCGTGGCGCTGGTCGGCTTCCTGATGTTCGGCAACCTGCTGCGTGAGTGCGGCGTCCTGAACTCCCTGAGCGAGACCGCCCAGAACGCCCTGGCCAACCTCATCACCATCCTGCTGGGCATGACCGTCGCCAGCCAGATGACCGCCGACAAGTTCGTCCGCCCCGACACCATCCTGATCCTGGCGCTGGGCCTGTTCGCCTTCGTGTTCGACACCGCGGGCGGCGTCCTGTTCGCCAAAGTGCTGAACCTCTTCCTGCCCGAAGGCAAGAAGATCAACCCCATGATCGGCGCGGCCGGCATCTCGGCTTTCCCCATGAGCGGCCGTGTGGTCAACCAGATGGGCCTGGCGGAGGACAACCAGAACTTCCTGCTGATGTACTCCATCAGCGTCAACGTCTCGGGCCAGATCGCCTCGGTCATCGCCGGCGGCCTGCTGCTGACCCTGATGGGCGCCTAAACCAACTGAACGCTATAGAAAGGGCTTGTATATGAACATCGCTTCTCTGGCCCAGACCCTGCCGATCATGCTGATCGGTATGGTGGGCATCTTCCTGGTCATCGCGGCCATCGTCCTGGTGGTCATGCTGCTGGGCAAACTGACCAGCAACCGCTGACCTGCCGCCGGCTTCTGCCGGCCGCGCAGCCTGACCCCTGACCAAACAGGGCCTGCGTCCCCTTTCGCGGGGGCGTAGGCCCTTTAGCGTGCCGCAAAAGCGTCACGCTTTAGGGGGGACCCATTTCTGCCTGCTGCGCAGGGCAGAAATTCTTCCCCCCTAATATCCCCCTTTTGGACAAAATTTGGCGCCGAACCGCGCACTCGCCGCAATGCGGCTCGTACGCTCCCAGCGCCAAATTTCCCTGTATGTATCCCGACCGTACGCACATGTCGTCCGGTCGGGATTTCTTTAAAAGTCCGCTTTCCGTTTCGGTTTATGCTTCCGCTTTGGCCTCGGCCAGAAAGCGCTCCAGCCCGCTCAGGTGCTTTTCGGCCACGGCCCGGCCGGTGTCGTAGACCCGCTGCAGTTCCCGGGGGTCACGCTCCATCGCGCCGATCTCCAGGGCGATGGGCGGCCGCACCACATACGCCTCGCCCGCCTCTTCCAGCATGGCGATGTAGGCGAGGGTCTCGTTGTACCGCTCGTGCCGGTCGGCCACCGCCGCCACAAAGGCGGGGTAGCGGGCGTACCGGGCCCGGATGAGGGGCAGGAGCTTGTTCTTCTTTTTTTCATAGCCCTTGGGCTGGGTCAGGACGATGACGTTGCGCCGGTAGCCGATGGACTCCAGAAACCGCACCGGGATCGAGTCCGCGATGCCGCCGTCCAGCAGCTTGTGGGGCCCCACCTGCACCGTCCGGGACGCCAGGGGCATGGACGCCGAAGCCTGCATCCATTTCAGGTCCTCCGGGCCGCCGGTGCGGCACTTGTGGTAGACCGGGTCGCCGGTGCGCAGCTCGGTGCAGACCACGAAAAACTCCATCGGGGAGGCCGCAAAGGTCTCGGCGTCGAAGGGGTCGAGCTTTTCCGGGATGTCGTGGTAGCAGAACTGCTCGCTGTACAGGTCGCCGGTGTGCAGCAGGTTGTGGAAGCTGGCATACCGCTTGTCGTTGCAGTAGGTCAGGTTGTAGCGCAGCGCCCGCCCGGGCTGGTGCGACTTGTAGTTGCAGCCGAACACCGCCCCGGCCGACACCCCGACCGCGCCGTCGAAGGTCACGCCGTGTTCCATCCAAACGTCGGTGACGCCCGCGGTGAACATCCCCCGCATGGCGCCGCCTTCCAAGATCAATCCGGTTTTCATGATTCCCGCACTCCCCTCTGGTTGCAGCTCCCAGCCTGCGGGGCCCCAGCGGCCGCCGCATCTGGCGCCATTGAACACAGTATAATCAAAAACGGCCAAAAGCACAAGAGGGCAAAGGCCAAAAACCCCCTCCGCGCCCGGCGCGTATTTTGTAAAATTTTCGTCTAAAAGCTATTGCCCCCCCCGCCGCAATCCGCTATACTGTTTGGTAACGAGAGAAGAAGTGTGAGCCGCCGCGGAGCCAGCCCCCCGGCGGAAGGAGGAGCCAAGGCATGAAACGTTTGGAAGAGCGCATCCGCAAAGACGGCATCGTCCGCGAGGGCGGGGTGCTGAAGGTAGACAGCTTTATCAACCACCAGATGGACATCCCCCTGTTCCGGGAGATGGCCCGGGAATGGAAACGCCTTTTTGCGGGCAAGCCCATCAACAAGGTGCTGACCATCGAGGCCAGCGGCATCGGCATCGCGGCCATCGTGGCCAGCGAGCTGGACGTGCCGGTGGTCTTTGCCAAAAAGGCCATGAGCATCAACCTGGACTACGACAACTACGAGACCCAGATCCAGTCCTTCACCCACAAAAAGATCTACAACGTCATCGTCTCCAAAAAGTTCCTCGGCCCGGAGGACCACCTCCTGATCGTAGACGACTTTCTGGCCAACGGCTGCGCCCTGATGGGCCTGCTGGACCTGGCCGAGCGGGCCGGCGCCACCGTCGAGGGCATCGGCATCGCGGTGGAAAAAGGCTTCCAGCACGGCGGCGACCTGGTCCGCGCCCGCGGCATCCAGCTGGAGTCCCTGGCCATCGTCGAGTCGATGGACGCCGGCACCGGCGAGATCGTCTTCCGCCCCCAGCCCCATCAGAGCTGAGCGCTCTGTAAACGTCCCCATCACAAAACCCCGGCAAACGGTGTGGTCCTGCACGCCGCTGCCGGGGTTTTTCCGTTCCGTCTGTTTCAGTTCGCGTCGATCAGCTTGCCCAGGCTGAAGGAATAGATGCCCTTGTACGTCACCTTTTTGGGGGCAAAGCGCTTTTCCACCGCGATGGCGTAGAGGTTCAGCTGGGGCCGGTAGGAGGCCAGGAAGTCCGCCTCGGTCTTGCCGCGGTCGGTCTTGTAGTCCAGCAGCTCGAGGTGGTCGGGGAACACCAGCAGGATGTCGGCGATGCCCTGCACCAGCACCTGCTCGCCTGCGGCGGCGGGAGGCATCTCCTCGGGGGCCTGGCCCTGGGCGGCCAGCACCGCCCCGGCGGGCAGCGCCGTGATGAAGGCGTACTCCCGCAGCACCTGTTCCGCCGCCAGCACCCGCCGGAACGCCTCCCCGCCGAAGAACCGGGCCAGCCGGCCAAGGTCCAGCTTGTCCGCGATCTCGGGGGCGGTCAGCCGGGCTTCGACCTGGCGGTCCCGCTCGGCGGCCAGCGCCGCCAGCAGGACGTCCCTGCTCTGCCGGGCCGGAGCGGCCAGGGCGGCAAAGTCGGCGTGCTCCAGAAAAGCGTGGAGGGCGGTGCCCATCTCGGCGGCGGAAAGGCCCTCTTTGGCCAGGAAGGCGGGGCGCTCCAGGGTGGTTTCCCCCGTCTGGTGGACGATGCTGGTGACGCTGACCTTGGCGGGCACCCCGGCCAGGCCCGCCGCCGGGTACCGCCAGGCAAAGCGCTCCCGCAGGGCCCGGACCAGTTCCGGGTCGGCGG
>OESA01000176.1_pt1 | contig 21230 bp, 23 predicted proteins | sample 1540101 | NCBI WGS metagenome assembly OESA01 (sample SAMEA3891891, study PRJEB23780) | metagenome | biome: terrestrial biome; feature: animal house; material: Caecal content | place: Italy | collected 2015-05-05 | reverse complement strand
CACGAGGTCATCACCACCACAGCGGTGAGATAGAACACAAACAGGTTGTGTTTCAGCGGGGTGAAAAAGAGGACCATTAACAGAACGCCGGCGCCGTAGATGGGGCAGATGGGGCCGTAGAGAAAGCCCCGGTCCACCAGACGGTGCTCCAGAATGGAACAGTAGCAGGTCTCCATCAACCATCCTAGAAATGAGTAAAAGATAAAGTAGAGAAACAGTGCCTGAATGGGATAGCCCAGGATGGTCAATGGGTTTCACCTCTCTTTTCTGGGTCGGACAGTAGGATACCCAGCACACCGTTATAGATGCGGTCGGGGTGTTGGGTAAAGCGCTGGGCGATGTCCTCTCCTTCCTCCCGGGTGGCGGTGAGCAGCACATCGCAGCCGTCATCGTACAGCACGTAGGTGCCGCCGGGGATCAGGCCCACATCGGCGGTGCCGGCGGACAGGGCCTCGCCAACCGCCTCGTAGCTGGTGCCCACGGTGATGTCCACCTCGCCCACGTCATAGCCCAGCTTGGCCAGCTCGTCGGTGAGCATCTGCTTCAGGGGCTCGGTGGCGGTGATGATCTCCTCCGGCTCCCGAGAGGGGACAAAGGCGATGCGCAGGGTGTCGATGGTCTTGTTCCCGGTCTCCTGGGTGCTGCTGGTGTCCGGCGTGCTGCCGGAGCCCTGGGTGTCCTCCGTGTTCTGACCGCCGCAGCCGGCCAGCAGGCCAATGCACATCACGCCGGCCAGCAGGAGAGAAAGTGCTTTTTTCATACTATGATCCTCCTCGATTTCTCATTTATTGGTCTGTGTTTGATTTTGGATCTATCTGTTATAGAGGTGAAATCCTCTTATAACCATTTTAGGAAATCAAGCAGTATCGCCGATTTTCAGATGCGTCGGTACTGTGACGGTGACCGCCTGGGAGCGTCGCTGGCTGATTCGGCCAAACAACAGCTCCAGCGCGTTCTCCCACACATAGTCCGGGAACATTTCCAGACAGGTGCCGGTGGGCCATTTGCTCTCCAAAGTCTGAATATCCTGATAGATGATGACAGCCACATCTTTCGGCACACGGACGCCCAGTTCTCGGAAAGCCTCCAAAGCGCCTTCAGCCACCTCATCGCTGCCCAGCAGGACAGCTTCGGCCAGAGTATGTTCCTCCACGGCCTTCTTCGCCAGCGCATAGCCACTTTCTCGGCTGATTTCCCCCACATGGAAGGTTCGGGGATCGTACTGACCACGCTTTTCCAAGATGTGCCGGATGGCGGCCAGACGGTGGGTGCCGATGCGTCCGTTGGCCCCGTCATAAATACCACCAATATACCCCAGGCCAGTGTACCGCTTCTGATCCAGCAAATAGGACACCATCTGCTCCTGGCCTCGGTCGAAGTCCACCTGCACCTGGTCGAACTCATAGTTGTGCTGGTTGGAGTTCACAAAGACGATGGCAAAGGACAGAGAGCGTAGAAAGTCGATTTCCTTCTCGCTGAACACCCCCAGGGCGATAATGCCATCCACCTTTTGAGGCTCACCAAAAGTCAGCCGGATAAAGGTTACCTCGTACTGGTCGGTCATCATCTGCACCAGGCAGCACAGGGACGAGAGCCGTACATTGTGCCGGTCTGGGCGGATGATCCGCCAGTCTGCCACCCCGATGACCAGGTGAGTTTTATGCTCTGCCGCCTTTCTCTGCCGAGGAGATACATAGCCCAGGACGTGGGCCGCCTGAAAGATTCGGGCCCGCACCTCCGGTGAGACAGAGATGTTGTCGTCCTTATTCAAAACCCGTGAGACCGCCGCAGTCGAGACCTGAGCGGCTTGGGCCACATCCTTGATTGTCGCCATGTGGTGCCCCCTTTCGTATCGTTCCAAGCTCATTATATAGCGTTCTCTGTCGAAGTCAATGTATTTTACTAAAATTTTACTAAACTATGAACCGTTTATAACATGGAGTAGTCCTGCAATGTATCGAAAGGGCAAAAAGGCATCACGACCATCATAAGCCACGCCGTCTTTCTCGTTATCGCTCCTGCCCCGGCCTCCGTTTGCGGTTGGGCTGTGACATGGATTTGTGCCATTGCTTCGCCAACTGACGGACAGCGTATTCCTCCGCCGAATCGTTTGTCAAACGTGTCTGTGCCTGTTTGGCGTCCATCCACCGCAGCGGCGAATATTTACTGCCAAACACCTGTTCTAACTTTTCGTTGGCGGTGGCTTCATATTCGGGCCGGATGGACTGCCGGGCCTCATAGAGTTCCACTGGGTCGAGGTCAGCGGCCTGTGCTTTTGCCTCGGCGTACTTATGCAGCGCGGCATCCACTTCGGCAGAATATTTCTGCTCCTGCTCGTCCAGTTTTTGCAGGTTGGATTCCAGCGTGGCGATGTCTTTTCGGAAGGTCTCGGCCCCGGCGTCCTCGGCATACTTATGAGATGGCCTGCTGTATCATGTCCAGGATGAAAGGCAGGGATCCAAATGTGCTGTCGTTGCGCAGCGGGATAGGATTGAGATTCAAACTGTCAAATGCCTGGTAAAGTGCCTGGATAGTCCGATCATCTCGGATGCTGTACTCTTTTCGGAGCTCGTCCAGCGCAGAGTTCCATCCGTTCTTTCCATCGCTAATCTTGCGCACCAGAAAGTACATCTTCTCTTTTTGCTTTTCCTTGAGATCAGAAGCCTGGATACAGCGGATGGCCTCGTTAAAGGATAGATGCCGGCCTGTGCAAGGGAACAATTTATGCAGATAGTCCAGTATGATATCTTCCATTGCGTCATAGCCGGCCTTGAGCATGGTGTGCAGATCGTCGGTGCGGTTCAGTTTCAGTTTCTTCACAAAAGCTTCCCGCTTAAGGCTCACCTCGATGCGCAGCAGCTTTTTGCCCGCCAGTTTGGCTGGGCAGCGTCCATCCCGCTGTAATTCATAGATCTTGTCGTAAGCTTTGAAGGCAACGGTGTGGCAGTTCATGACAAAACAATGCCGGTTTATTTCTCGGTTTTTGCCTTTGCAGCGCTTGAAGTCCTGGGGCAGTTTGGCCTTTTTTGAACAGACGGATCAGCTCGGGAAGGTCGGCATCATCGCTGAGCCATAGATTCATGGTCAGGTCCATCTGGCTGAGGCTGAGTTCTTCAGGCTGAACGACCAGTTTTCGGGGATGCGCATTGTCTTCCAGACGCAGCTCATGCAGTATCTCCTCTGTCTGAAGCAGCACTTCCCCGCAGGCTTTCTTTTTGGGATGGAACAGTTGGGTGGGTTGGTAATCGTCTGCCAGCAGGGAGCTGGGATTGATAATCAGACCGATCCCGTTAGATTTGTTGTGGGACTGATCGATACGAATCCGCACACCAGAAGCAATCAAAAAGTCGCTTTTGGCGTGGCGGTCAATATTGAGGAAATCGCGCTGGACGATCTGCAGCTGTTTTTCTTCAGCCAGCCAATCCATGACTTTCTGTACCTGTTCGTATTTGAGATTACAAGCATACAGTTCGATGGTGTGAATGCCACGCTCAATCTTCTGAATCTTCATGGCTGTTACCTCCGTGCCCGCTGGCAGTTGGTGCAGCGGTTGCAGTTGGTGGAAGATTCTTCTCCCAGTGCATCCAGGACCTGTCGCACCATACAGGAATCGCTGGCTGCAACATTGGCCATCTCGTCCAGACGGCAGTGCAGCCATTTCTCCAATTTTGGGGCATAGCCGCCATGGTCCAGGATGTGCCGGTTCAGATCAAGATCCTCTTTGGCATAGAGAAGGACCGCGTGCGCCGGATTTCCATCCCGTCCTGCCCGTCCAATCTGCTGGTAATAGTCAATGACGTTCAAAGGCAGGTTGAAGTGGAGCACCAGACGAATATCTGGCACGTCTACACCCATACCAAAGGCTGTGGTGGCCACCATGATACGCTTATCTCCACGGATAAAGCGCAGTTCATGCTGTTCCCGCTTGTCCGGTTCCATGTAAGCATGACACTTAACGATCTCATGAGGGAACATTTCGCTCAGATAGTTGGCTACCAGGTCCGTATATTTGCGCGAAGAACAGTACACGACCACCCTGCCCTCCTGGCCGTACTTCCGAATGAAATGTCTCATCCGCTTGAGCCTCTGTTTGACTTTCAGCCCGGAACAGTCTTCCTTTAGTAAGGTAATATTCTTTCGGTAGAGGCTCATAACAAAACGATTGGGTTTCTTCATTCCCAAAAGCTTTGCAATTTTCCGGCGATGGTCAGGGGGTGCAGTAGCTGTAAACGCAGCAATCACAGGCCGGTGACTTTGGAAAGCCATCCATGCAATGGATTCTTTCAGCTCCAGATAGTCAGGGCGGAAAGTTGTTCCCCAGTCCAGTACACAGTGAGCTTCGTCGATTACTACCAGCCAGGGCTTGTTGTGCCAGATGGCCAGCTGAAAGTCCTCGGTAGCCACCTGCTCAGGCGTAGTATAGAGGATGGAAATAGCATTCAGGTTCAGACGGCGATAGATAGCGCAGTGCTCTTCCTTGTCCTTATCCTTGTTCCGGCTGGTGACATAAGCGGCGTTGATCCCTTTGTCTTGCAGTTTCTGCACCTGGTCACTGATAAGAGACAGAGTTGGCTCAATGACCAAAGTCCATTTTCCCTGTTCAGCCATCACCAAAGCAGGCAGCTGGTAGATAGCAGATTTGCCTGCAGAGGTAGGTGCAATGACCATGGTGTCATAACCGTCCAGGATACTTTGGATGGGTTTGATCTGATGCTTGCGAAGCTTCTTGATTCCAAGCTGTGCCTGGGCCTTCTGGGTGATACTGCTGGTTCTCATTGGAAAACCTCCCTGTTTGAAATAATTTGAGTCCAGAGGGTGAACTCTTATATTTCTGTTAGGGAGCATTCAAAAAATAAATGCCGTTTGGTGAAGATTTTGACGATTTCACTCAATGTTGAGAATGCGACGTGAATACGATGATTTTTGCCCGACAGGGATACTAAAAGTGCACCACAGATGGTACTTTATAGGTGGCGTTTTGAGCCGTGTGATTGTGCGGGGGTCTGTGTTTCCAGTATTTTTTCAATTTGGTTTTGAACATATCAATAATGAAACACACGAGGAGAAAGAATAGTATGCAAAATCATGTATAGACAAAAGTTCCGCGCGGAGATGGACAAATGACCGCCAAAAAGCTGGATATCCCCTTCGTCTTTACTGAGTCTGGCACCGACACTCTGGCCACCGAGCACAAACTGCCCAGCGTCATGTGGAGCCAAGAATACCAGGATGAATACCTGTCCATAAACTTTGTCGTTTTTGACAGCTACGATTTTGTACAGGGCGAGCTGGTCTGGAACTTTGCCGACTTCCAGACCACCGAAGGGATTATGCGGGTGAACGGCAACAAGAAAGGCATTTTCACCCGCCAGCACCAATCCAAGGATGCGGCCTTCGTCTCCAAGCGCCGCTGGGAGGAACTGCCGGAGCAGTATAAAGGAAACTGACGAAATTTGGCTTTCCGTTGTGAAGGCAGTTGAACCAAAGACCCGTATGCTCATGGCTTGATAGCTGGTGCATATGGGTCTTATAAATGGATCCTATTTGGAATATTTATGACATGCATCAACTAATTTTCCCATATCGGAATAAAATGTTGAATAGCTGACAAATTCGTGCTATAATCGGAACAGGAGGCGACGGTTATGGTAGAACGAAAAGAGTATTTGCAGCAGCTGCTGTCCTGGAAAGATGAACAGGTTATCAAGGTGGTAACAGGCATTCGCCGTTGCGGCAAGTCCACCCTGCTACAGCAGTATCAGAACTTGCTGCGTCAGCAAGGGGTGGCTCAAGAGCAAATTATTTCCATCAACTTTGAAGATCTGGCGTACGAATCGCTGTTAGATTACACAGCTCTCTACCACTTTATCAAGGAACGGTTGCAGCCGGATCGGATGACCTACATCTTCCTGGATGAGATTCAGAAGGTGCCATTCTTTGAAAAGGCAGTGGACAGTCTTTACGTCCAGCCGAATACCGACCTCTATATCACTGGGTCCAACGCCTACCTGCTGTCGGGCGACCTGGCGACCTTTCTCACAGGCCGGTATGTGGAAATTTCGATGCTTCCTCTCTCATTTCGGGAATTTGTAGAGGCAACCGGGCTGTCCGCAGAACAGGCATTCGCGGAATATGGAAAAAGTGGTTCCCTGCCCTATGTAGCCGTCATGGACCGGACGGATGAAAAGGTAGATGCTTATCTGGAAGGTATCTACAACACAGTCATTGTGAAAGACATCGAGGACCGGCAGAGCCGCAAAGAAAACGACCCCAAAAAGCGGAAAGTGACCGACATTGTTTTGCTTAAGACGATTGCCCGGTATTTGGCCAGTGTGATCGGAAGCCCGGTTTCTATCAAGAGTGTGGCGAATTATCTAATTTCCTCGGGCCGGAAGGTGTCTACCAATACCGTCAGTGACTATATGGAGGCTCTCATCGAGTCCTATGTATTCTATCCTGCTGAGCGGTTTGACATTGTGGGCAAACAGCTGCTGAAATCCAACCGCAAGATGTATATGGTGGATCTGGGCCTGCGGAATCACATTCTGCCACGCAGGCGTTATGATTTGGGTTTCTCCATCGAGAACATGGTCTATTTTGAATTGCTTCGCCGCGGCTATCAGGTGGCCATTGGCAAGAATGGGGCTGCCGAGGTGGATTTTGTAGCCCGGAAGCAGGGGATTCTCACGTATTATCAGGTCACGGCGGATATGACAGCCGAGGAGACCTTTGAGCGGGAGATGCGTCCGCTCCGGTCCATCCGGGACAACTACGAAAAGATCGTTCTGACGCTTGACCGCTTCACCTTGGGCAACTACGATGGAATCAAAGTTCTGAATGTTCTGGATTGGCTGCTGGGGCAGGCGTGAGAAGGTGCCGGGATTGCGTTTACGTTCAACAAAAGTTTAACAAGTCATAAAAATCTACACGACAATAAAATGGTCATTCTGGAAATCGTGAAATTTATACTAGTGGTTCCGACTGGGCGTGGAGCTTGATGCAGCAAGAATTTCCGTCCAGACTTGACTGCCCGACGGCTTCATGGTAAAGTGGTTTTGAAAATGTGTGCAGCTTCTGGCAGACAAGAAAGGAGCGTGGACAAGGTGAGGAAGAAGCTCCCCATTGGCATCGACAGTTTTGAAAAACTGCGGACCAATGACTTCTATTATGTTGACAAGACAGGATTTATTGCAGACCTTTTGCGGGACTGGGGTGAAGTGAACCTTCTCACTCGCCCCCGGCGCTTTGGCAAGACCCTGAACATGAGTATGCTGAAGTGCTTTTTTGAGATCGGCACGGACAAGAGCCTGTTTGACGGCCTGAAAATTGCAGAAAACAAAGAGCTGTGCGCGGAATACCAGGGGCAGTTCCCGGTGATCTTTATCAGCCTGAAAAGCGTGGACGGCCTGACCTTTGCATCCGCCGCTGCGTCACTGCGTCGCCTGATTGGGCGTGAAGCCAGTCGTTTTGGATTCTTGCTTCAAAGCAATCAGCTTGATACAGATGATAAAAAGCTGTACCGTGCACTGACAGCTGTTGAAGGCGGTACCTTCAGCATGTCGGATGACGTCTTGGCAGACAGCCTGAAAACCCTTTCTGGACTGCTTGCTAAACACTATAGCCGCAAAGTTGTCGTGCTGATTGATGAGTACGACGTGCCATTGGACAAAGCCTTTCAGTCCGGCTACTACGACGAAATGGTGTCCCTCATTCGCAATTTGTTTGGCAATGCGCTGAAAACGAATGACAGCTTACAGTTTGCGGTCCTGACCGGTTGCCTGCGCATCTCAAAAGAGAGCATCTTCACCGGGCTGAACAACCTCAAAGTGCATACAATCGCTGATCCCCGCTATGAGGAATACTTTGGCTTTACCGATGCGGATGTGGACGAGATGCTGGCCTTTTATGGCCTGACTTCCCACAAGCAGGTGATGCAGGATTGGTTCGATGGGTACCAGTTCGGCAAAGTGAGCGTCTACTGCCCCTGGGATGTGATCAACTACTGCGACCTGCTGCGGGCCGACCCGGAAGCCGAGCCGGAAAACTACTGGGCCAACACCAGCGGCAATGGCATCATCCGGCGGCTGCTCCAAAAGGCGGACCAGACCACCCGGGACGAGGTGGAGCAGCTCATCAACGGCGAGACTATCGTCAAGACAGTCCGGCAGGAGCTGACCTATCGTGACATCGAGGACTCCATCGACAACATTTGGAGTGTGCTCTATTCCACCGGCTACCTGACCTCCAGGGGCCGGTTGCCCGGCAAGCAGATGAAGCTGGCTCTCCCCAACCGGGAAGTCTGGGAGCTGTTCATCGACCTGGTGAAAGACTGGTTCCGGGAAGAGACGCGGGCCGATACCAGCAGGATCAACCGCTTCTGCGCGGCTTTTCCCAAGGGAGACGTAGCCACCATTCAGGATATGCTGCACGACTACCTGTGGGATTCCATCAGCGTGCGGGATACAGCAGTCCGATCCAACATGAAGGAAAACTTCTACCACGGGATGCTGCTGGGCCTGCTGCAAAGCCAGGAGAGCTGGATCGTCCGTTCCAACGCGGAGACGGGCATCGGCTACAGCGATATTTCGGTCGCCACGCCGGAACGTCTGGGCATTGTTATTGAGCTGAAATATGCGGAGGACGGCAATCTGGAAAGAGCCTGTGCCGCTGCGCTGTCTCAAATCGAGGAAAAGAAGTATACCGAGGCCCTGCGCCGCCGCGGGATGAAAAGCATCCTGAAATATGGCATCGCCTTTTGGGAGAAGGAGTGCCAGGTAGTGTTGGGAGTAACGGATCAATAAGAGGTAAACGCCATACTATGCTTTCTGCTTTTACAGATAGATGCTGATTTTTAAGAGGGTGAGATTTTATGCATCGACTGACCATCAACCAGCTTGGTCCTATTCAGCATTGCAAACTGGATATTCGCGGCACTACGATCTTAACAGGTTATCAGGCGTCCGGCAAAAGTACCATTGCCAAGGCTGTCTATTTCTTTCGTTCTCTGAAAGAAGATCTCTTGCAGCTCATTTTGCGGCGGGCAACAGAGAATGCCGCGTCTTTGCTTTTGCAGCGCGACCTGAAAACTGATTTTGAGATGATGGTACGCAATAAATTTCTCAACACATTCGGTTCGTCTTATGGTATGGACGCGAATATGACGCTGGAATACAATTATACTGAGAACACTCGTATCGGCATCTCATTGAAAGAGGCGTTTCAATCTCCCAATTATGTGTGGGTTGAATACTCGGCGGTTTTTCGTCAGTTCTTGGGCAGTATTCATTCCGATGATATAAAGCGCGACGAGCTCCAAAGGGATCTTATCGCGCTGTTCGACGATCCTTACGAGGCCGTCTATATCCCGGCAGGGCGCAGTATTTTAACGTTACTCAGCGGCCAGCTGAACTATATCTATTCCACAATGGACGATATGCAAAAGCGGCTGCTGGATGCCTGCACCAGAGATTATATTGAGAGGGTCATGAAACTGCGCCCGCAGTTTTTAGCCGGATTGGATGGACTGTTGGAAGGCGTGCCCGTTTCACCTGCTCATCGGAAGCTGCTGGGCGAAGCACAATGGTTGATCCGGCAAGTCCTCAAAGGAAACTACAGCGTTGTAGATGGCGAAGAGCGCATTTTGATCGACCAGTCCCGTTATGTAAAAATCAATTATGCTTCTTCCGGGCAACAGGAATCTGTCTGGATCACAAATCTCCTGTATTATGCCTTGGCTTTGAACAAGAAGACCTACTTTATCATTGAAGAACCGGAATCCAATCTGTTCCCCGAATCTCAAAAACTGATGATAGAGCTCATTGCGTTGGTCATCAATGCCGGGAACAACGTTTTACTGACAACACATAGTCCCTATGTATTAGGTGCTATCAACAACCTTTTGTATGCCGACATTGTTCAACAGTCCGCGCCTGAACAAGTTGAAGCTATTGTTCCCCGTTCCAAATGGCTCTGCACTGAGGATTGTGACGCCCGTTTTGTGTCAAACGGCCGTGCAGACAGTTGTATGGACCCTGAACTGCAGCAGATCGATAATTCTTTGATCGATGATATCTCTCATGTCATCAACGAGGAATATGATAAGCTGTTTGAAATTGAGACTGACGCCAAAGGAGAATAACGATGCCTTTGAATGGATACAAGTCCCTTTGCCAGGAGCAGCAGGCTATTATTGTCAGTTCCGAGCAGGGGCGGCAACACCGGGCGGTCAATTCTGACAGGTGTTTTGTCACCCACTATCAAATTGACGGGGCTGTTATTCGGACCGGTTTGCGCTGTGATTATCTTTTGATAAATGAGGACAAATCTGATGCCTATTTGATTGAACTCAAGGGCACCGACATCGTACATGCGGTAGACCAGCTGGAGGCCACTGCCCAGACCCTAAAACTTGCACTACAGAACTATCATATAAAATACCGCCTTGTACACACAAAAGCCAGAACCCATGCTCTCATGGAAACAAAATTCAAAAAGTTCTGTCAACGCCATCGTAAACCGGGAGAGTTCCTTCACAGAGAGAACACGCTGGAAGAAACCATCTGAATGCTTGCATGGACAGCAACGCCAGATCGCTTTGCGTTCAACAAAAGTTCAACTCTTTCACAACAACGCATAAGAAGGCTTGCAGAAGCAGAAAAAGAAAATTGGCATAAACGTAGTGTTCATGCCAATTTACAAAATGTCGCAAGAAATCTTGAAAGGGCCAAGAGGCGACTACGAATCAGTAGGCCGGGGGTTCGAGTCCCTTCCATCGCACCAAACCAAGAAAATCTGAACCTTTTTCTGATTGGAGAAGGGTTCGGATTTTTCGTTTTCTTTGGAGGCAGCGTCGGGGGAGGTTACAGTGCACACCATCTGGAGCCCCACAGGACGCCCCCGCCGAACCATAGCCCCGCAGCCTGGATACACAGACGTCCGGGCTGCGGGGCGTTTTTCTGCCGCGATGGCTTGGGGCGGGCGACTGTTTTGCCTTGCAATCCGGCGGCCGAACCGTTAAGATAGGGGCAGAACATGCACACACGGGGGTTGCATGCCCCGGTCCAAAGGAGGCTTTTTATGATCTATACTGTGACGCTCAATCCCGCGCTGGACAAAACGGTGGAGGTCCCCGGCTTTGCCCTCGACACCGTCAACCGGATCGTCTCGGTCCGCACCGACCCCGGCGGCAAGGGGATCAACGTATCTAAGGTGATCGCCAAGCTGGGCGGCGCCAGCGTGGCCATGGGGGTGCTGGCAGGGGCCGCCGGCCGGGCCATCGCCGCCCAGCTGGAACAGCAGGGCCTGACCTGCGATTTCTGCTTTGCCGGCGGCGGCGAGACCCGCACCAACCTCAAGGTCGTCGACCCGCAGGGCCGCACCCACACCGACATCAACGAGCCGGGCCCTGCCGTCGGCCCCCAGGTGCTGGAGGAGCTGCTGGGGCGACTGACCGGGCGTCTGGCGGCCGGGGACATCGTGGTGCTGGCCGGCAGTCTGCCGGCGGGCGCTCCCTCCGGGACCTACCGCGACTGGACTGCCGCCTGCCGGCAGGCCGGGGCCAAGGTCTTTCTGGATGTGGACGGCAGCCTGCTGGCCGAGGGCATCCAGGCCGCTCCGTACCTGGTCAAGCCCAACCAGGACGAGCTTTCCCGGCTGGCGGGCCGCCCGCTGGAGACGGTGGACCAGCTGCGGCAGGCCGGAGCCGCCCTGCTGGATGCCGGCATCCGGAAGGTGGTGGTCTCGCTGGGCAGCCGGGGCGGCCTGTACATGACCCGGGAACAGACCATCCTGGCCGAGGGCCTGCCCGTCAAGGTGGGCAGCACCGTGGGTGCCGGGGACAGCGTGGTGGCCGCCCTGGCCTGCGCCGAGGACCGGGGCCTGTCCCTCGAAGAGGCGGTGGTCCTTTCCACCGCCGCCGGCGCGGCCAACGTCATGTGCAGCGGCACCCAGGCCGCGGAATACAGCGTGGTCCAGTCCCTGATGCCCCGGGTGGTCTGGCGCGCGCTGTGACGCCGCCGGGCGGCTCCGGCTGGACCGGCAAAAACCAAAAACGTCCCGGCCGCACGGCGTGGGGACGTACGGTCGGGACGCATACAAGGGGGCTTTGGGGCAGAATAGAACCGCGCTGGGGGTCAGATACGCCCTGCGGGGGCGATCACTCGCCTTCCTCGAGCTTGCCCTGCTTTTTCCACACGCCGTACAGCACATAGCAGACCACGAAGGAGACCACCATGGCGATCACGGTGCCGATGCAGGCGTTGATGAGGTTGGCCATGCTGTCGCCGCCGATGTAGGCGGGCAGCACCAGCAGGCCGGGCGAGCCGGAAGCGTAGCGGCCGACACCGGTGATGCCCAGATACAGGCCGCCCACGCCGCCGCCGATCATGGCGGAGATCAGCGGGTAGATGAACTTGAGGTTGACGCCGTACAGCACCGGCTCGGTGATGCCCAGCACGCCGGTCAGACCGGCGGACATGGCCAGCTGCTTGGTGTCCTTGTTGCGGGTGCGCAGGCCCACCGCCAGGCCGGCGGCCAGCAGGCTGGCCAGCGGCACGGTGAAGAACTTGACCGCCTTGGGCGAGATCTTCTGCACGGCGTGCTCGATGACCGACATGAACCACACGCCCAGCAGGATGGGCACCACCGAGGAGCTGTAGGAGGCCAGGGTGACCGGCAGGCCGAACAGGCTGACCGAGGTGCCCGCGTCCTTGGCTGAGTTGATCAGGTCCACAAAGCCGGGGTAGACCAGCACGCCGCCCAGGGCCATGGCCACATACTGGTTGCATTTGAAAGTCTTGGCGGCAGAGCTGCCCAGCAGGATGGGCAGGAAGTAGAACGCGGAGTCCGCAATGGCGTTCAGGATGATATAGGTCTGGGACGCGCTGTCCAGCAGGCCGGTCACGGTGCCCAGCGCCATCAGCGCCTTGAGCAGGCCGGCGCCCGTGATGGCCGGGATGATGGGCTGGAACATGCTGGCGATGTACTCCAGCACGCTGCTCAGCTTGCTCTGTTTCTTTTTGGGTTCGTCTGCGGAGGCGTCCACAGGCTTTGCGATCTCAAAATTGCCCAGGGCCACCACTTCCTGGTACACCTGCGGCACGTCCGGGCCGATGACCACCTGGTACTGGCCGCCGGCGTTGATCACCGACAGGACCCCTTTGGTCTTTTTCAGGGCGTCGGTATCAGGGCCTGCAGGATTTCAAGGGCGCCTACTTCAGCGCCATCCCGGACGCACCCGCCTTCGACCTGCCGGACGGCGATTTCCCGTTCCAGGCCGACACCCCGCCCGATGTCCTGGTGCGGGACCTGCTCAAACTGGAGGAAGGCACCCTCCACCGCCTGGCCTCCACCCTGGACCCGGCCGCCTTCGACCGGGCGGCCGCCATGCTGGGCGGGGCAGGCAGCATCGAGCTGTGCGCCGCCGGGTCGGGGCTGTATCTTCTGGAGGAGTTCGCCTTCCGGCTGATGAAGTTCGGCTTCCGGGTCAACGTCATCTCCAACAGCGTCAACCTGAGCTACATCGCCAACCAGATGGATCCCACCCACTGCCTGCTGCTCCTGAGCTACACCGGGATGAACGAGGCCATCGGCTCCGCGATGCGGTTTGCCCGCCAGCACGGCACCCCCGTCCTGCTCATCACCGGCCACGCCGACAGCCCGGCGGCCCGGCTGTCCGACTGTGTGCTGCTGCTGCCGCTGCTGGAGTCCAACGACAACAAGATCTCCACCTTTTCGTCCACGATCGCGGCCAAAGCCATGCTGGACCTGCTGTTTGCCCGGCTGTTCCAAAACAACTACAGCGCCAACTGCGACTTTGTCCGCCGGGATGCCGCCCGGCTGAGCGTCCGCCGCCCGGTGGGCTTCCAGGACGGGATCAACGGCACTTCCCACTCCCGCTGAAAGAATGCAGAAAAGTCCCGCCCGGGGCGCCGTTCAAGGCCCTCCGGACGGGACTTTTTGGAGCACAGCGTTCAGCCCGCCGCGCTGAGCAGCAGCGAGATCAGCGGCAGGGTGACCACCGAAAAGACGGTGGAGAAAAACACGCCTTTGGAGATGTAGGAGGAGTCCCGCCCCAGCTCGTTGCACAGCATGACGACGTTGGAGGCGACGGGCATGGCCGACACCAGCACCAGCGCCCCCAGCAGCATGGGGTCGTGGAGGAACCACCGGCAGACCAGCAGGACCGCCGCCGGCAGCACCAGCAGCCGCAGCAGGGTAAAGGGCAGCAGGCTTTTCTCCTGCAGCACCTCCCGCAGGGGCTGGCGGGCCAGAGAGGACCCGATCACCAGCATGGCCAGCGGGGTGGTGGTGCTGCCGATGGAGGCCACCGGCTGCAGGATCAGGCTGGGCAGCTGCACCTCCAGCAGGTAGAGCAGGATGGCCGCCACCGCCGAGACGGTGCCGGGGTTGACCATCTTGCGGAAGTGGACCTTGCCGCCCTCACCCGGCTGGATCAGCAGGGTGCCGTAGGAAAACACCGAGATGTTGAACACCGCCATGAAGATGGACAGGTACAGGACCGAATCCGGCCCCAGCACGGCGTTGGCCACCGGGATGCCCATAAAGCCCAGGTTGGAGTAGACCAGCATGCTCTCGTATTCGGCGGCCCGCTCCGCCGGCACCCGCAGCAGCCGGACAAGCCCCTTGGACAGCAAAGGCAGCAGGACATAATAGACGGCCGCCGCCCCAAAGATGGCGAACAGCGCCCCCATGCTCTCCAGCCGCCCGCTGGTGGTGACGCTGTTGATGATCAGGGCCGGGCAGGTCAGGTTGACGATCAGCTTGGAGAACAGCTGCTCCGACTCCTTGCTCATCACCCGGCAGCGGTTGGCCGCATAGCCGGCGGCCATCATCAAAAACAAAACGATCATCTGCTGCAGTACCAAAGTCATCCCCATACGATACGATCCTTCCTTTTACACAGCGATCCGGCACTGGCCGTGCCGATGCTCCCATCATAGCGTGGCAGCCGGTGCTTGGCAATACGAAACGGTGCGGCTGGTGGTTTTTGATGCAAAGAAATCCTTCGGCGCCCTTTTTTGAAAGATCCTTTCATCGGGCGGCCGCACATACTGCGGCGGTTCTTTCCAGCTCCCATAAGGTCAGAGAACCGCTTTTGTGGCGCTCAGGGCTGTTTGGGCAAAGGATGATGGAGCGAATACGATCCCAAAGCAAAAGCTCCATTGACTTTAAAATGCAATCCATATATACTGTACATACAAACGATTGTTTTGATGGGATGAAAGGAGGATGGATCCGCATGAAACCGTACCAGGGAATCTTGGCTTTGATTGGTTATTTGGTATTGCAGATCCTGGTGGCCCGCTTTATCTCGGTAGAGTATTATGAGCCCATTGCCGGGATTATCGCATTGATTGTACTTGGATGGCTGCTGCACAAAAAACGGATGCTGCATCTCAGCAGCCGGGACCTGAAGGGCTCTCAGCTCCTCTTTTGTGTCGGGATCGGCCTCGGCCTGGCCCTGATTTCCAAAATAGCGATTGTTCTTGGCGTTTTGAGCCAGGAGCCGCTCCCCGAACAAATATTTCCTACTCTTTTCTTTTGGACACAATACATGGCAACCAGGATAGTTCTAATCCCTATCATGGAAGAACTTTTGTTCCGGGGAATACTGTTCGGATCATTTTGCAGGGCCTTTTCTTACAAAATAGCCATCGTACTCTCAGCGCTCCTCTTTATGCTGGTGCACTCCATGGTTTCCTGGCCATCGGTGTTTGTCATTGGGGTCTTGCTGGCCTGGCTCTATTGGCAAACCGACAATCTTGCGGTCACCATGGTGATTCATGGTACCGTCAACTTTGGCAGCTTGTTGGCCATACCGCTGTACATCCTGTTGACCACAAACCGAACCCTTGGGATCATGGCAGGCCTGCTGATGGTTTTGCTGGGAATCGGCATCACCTATCTGTCCACAAAAATGTTCCTCAAAAAGCATGACGCCTTGCCGGCTTGATGTGGAATGGAAGCACCCGGCAGGAAGATTGGGATAAGACCCGGAAGGCAATGCCCGCCAGGGAAAGAGCCGTGAACGCCTGCAGGCGGCAAATATCTTGAGAAAAACAACGAAAAAGGCAGAATTCCCTCTCGCCGGGCGCTCTGCCTTTTGTTTACTCCTGCCATTGCGGCCATCCTTGGACCGCGGCGCAGCACTCCGGGCAAAGAAAAAGCGCATCCAAACTCCTCCGCATAGAGGCGTGGATTTGGATGCGCACTGTTTGGTGGAGAATTAGGGACTCGAACCCCAGACCCCCTGCGTGTGATGCAGGTGCTCTAACCAGCTGAGCTAATCCTCCGAATGGGAACGCGATTATTATAGCACGGCTGTGGGCAAAATGCAAGCCCTTTTTTGGGGCAAAGGCAAAAAATTTGCCGGCGGGCAAAAAAGGGCTGTCATTTGCAGTTTTTTTCGGCGGGGCATTGCCCCGGCGGCGGAAATCGTGTATACTGGAGCCAACCTGTAAAGAAAAGAGGTTGTTCTTATGCTGACGGTACGCGGGGTGGTCACCCTGGTGGTGCTGATCGTGCTGTTCACCCTGGCGGTGATCTGGATCTCGAGGAACGGCGGATGGAAGGGCGAAGGCTGCGGCGGCAACTGCGCCTCCTGCCACCAGCGCTGCGAGAACCCCAAAGAGAAAAAAGACAGCTGACCCCACAGCCCCCGCCCGGTAAGAGGCGGGGGTTTGGCGTGTCAGGGGGCGCCGCCGGTCACAGCAGCCCTTCCCGGGCGGCGTAGACGGCCAGGGTGCTCAGCAGGTCGGTGTTGGCCTTCTGGTAGGTGGTGCGGCCGATGTGCAGCTGGGCCTGGACCTGCTCTTCGGTCAGGTGGCGGCGGTAGCGCTGCTCCAGGATGCCCGCCCGGATGGGGTCGTGCCGGTGGTAGTAGGCCGCCGTTTGGCGCAGGGCCTGGGCCCAGCAGGCGTTTTCGGGGCTGGGCTGGCGCTCGATCAGCTGCCAGTGCCAGAGGGCGGCGCGGCAGCGCCGCCGGTGTTCGTTGGTCATGGTTCCTCCTTCCCTGTTTGGTGACGGACAATCTACTTCAGCGTCCAGAAACACCGGGCCTGTTCCTCTTCGCTCAGCCCCAGCAGAAAGCCCAGGCGCTGGGCTTCGCCCAGCCTGAACTCGCTCTGCCCCCGCAGCCTGCTGTACAGGGTGGCGGCGGATATCCCCAGGGCCCGGGCCAGGTATTTCTTTTTGTAGCCGCTGGCTTGGATCTGTGCGTTCAGCCGGTTTTGGTCGATCATGCTCTGCCTCCTTTTGGCGATGCCGGTGTTGATTTAAAATCTATGACCCAGTGTAGCACAAAGAAGATTCAAAGTCAACCCTTTGGGATAAAATGTTGATTTAAATGCAATTTTGTGGTATACTGATCCTGTAAGCACATCAACCGCAACGCAAAGGAGCATTCGTATGTCAGTCCTATCGTCCCGTATCCGCCAGCGGCGGGAGGAGCTGGGCATGAGCCAGGAGGAGCTTGCTTCCCGGATGGGTTACCGCTCCAAGTCCTCCATCACCAAGATCGAAAAAGGGATCAACGACATCCCCCAGAACAAGCTGGAGGACTTTGCCGACGCCCTGGAGACCTCCACCGCCTGGCTGCTGGGGCTGGACAGCGGCGGGGAGGTGCCCCGGGGGTTCGAGCCCATGCCCCGGATGGCCCGGGTGCCCCTGGTGGGGTCCATCGCCTGCGGCACTCCCATCACGGCGGAGCAGAACATCGAGCGCTACATCGGGGTGCCGGCCGACTGGCACGCCGACTTTGCCCTGACCTGCCACGGCGACAGCATGGCCCCCACCATCCGGGATGGGGACATCGTCTGCATTCGCCGCCAGCCCGAGGTGGAACAGGGGCAGATCGCGGCCGTCCGCATCGGCGAGGAGGCCACCCTGAAGCATTTCCACCGCCAGGGCGGCGCCGTCGTGCTGCTGGCCGACAACGCCGCCGTCTGCCCGCCGATGATCTATGCCGGGCCCCAGCTGGCGGAACTGCAGATCGAAGGCCGGGCTGTGGGCCTGTGCCGCAGCCTGTAAGGAGGCGCCCTATGGCAGAACAAACCTTTACCATGCATCCTGTCGCCCACATCGAGAGCGACTTTGCCGAAAAGTTCGGCATCCCCCGCCAGAGCGGCCTGGTGGACGCCCTGCGGGCCCGGGTGGTGTTCGAGCCGCCCTACCGGGACCCCAGCGCCCTGCGGGGCATCGAGCAGTTCAGCCACATCTGGCTGCTGTGGCAGTTCACCCAGGCCATGCGGGCGGGCTGGTCCCCCACCGTGCGGCCGCCCCGGCTGGGGGGCAACACCCGGGTGGGGGTCTTTGCCACCCGCTCCCCCTTCCGGCCCAACCCCATCGGGCTGTCCTGCGTCCGGCTGGAAAAGGTGGAGCAGGACTCCGCCCGGGGCCCGGTGCTGCTGGTCCGCGGCGCAGACCTGTTGGACGGCACCCCCATCTATGACATCAAGCCTTACATCCCCTTTGCGGACAGCCGCCCCGACGCCGCCGAGGGCTACACCGCCCAGACCCGGACCTACCGTCTGGAGGTGCGCTGCCCCGAAGCGCTGCGGGCCTCTCTTGCGCCGGAGCAGTGGGAGGCCCTGGCCGGCGTCCTGGCCGGCGACCCCCGGCCCTCCTATCAGGACGACCCGGCCCGGGTCTATGGGATGCGGTTTGCCGGGTATGAGGTGCGGTTCACCGTGGCGGAAGGGGTCCTGACCGTCTGCGGCATCGCCCCGGAGGGCTGAGCCATGGAGCTGCGCAACATCAACACCTTCCTGCACGTGGCCGAGCTGCACAGTTTTTCCCGGGCGGCCCGGGAGCTGGATTATTCCCAGTCGGCGGTGTCCAGCCAGATCGCCCAACTGGAAGAGGAGCTGGCGGTCCCCCTGTTCGACCGGGTGGGCAAGACGGTCCGGCTGACCGACGCGGGCCAGACCTTTCTGCATTATGCCCGCACCCTGCTGACCACCGCCCAGCAGGCCAAAGCCGCCCTGCAGCCCGCCCCCGAGGCCAGCGGCACCCTGCGGGTGGCCATCGCGGACAGCCTGTGCAGCGCCCTGATGCCCCCGCTGCTGGCGCGGTTCCACGCCCTGTGCCCCCGGGTGGAGGTCAGCCTCCGCACCGCCACCACCCAGGAGATGCAGGACCTGCTTTCGGCCAACCAGGCCGACCTGGCCTATACCTTCGACCAGCCGGTCACCCACCCGTCCTTCGTCCGCCTGCTGGACGAGCCGGAGCCCTGCTGCTTTCTGGCGCCGGCGGGCCACCCCCTGGCCGGCCGGCAGGGCCTGACCCTGGCCGATCTGGCCGGGCAGGAGTTCCTGCTCACCGAGCGGGGGATGAGCTACCGCGAAGCGCTGGAACATCTGCTGGCCGCCCGCCGGCTGTCCCTCCGCCCCTATCTGGAGCTGGGGGACGCGGCGCTGATCTGCCGCCTGGTGGAGCAGGGGCTGGGCCTGACGTTTCTGCCCCGGTACATGGTGGAGGCCAGCCTGACCGGCCAGGCCGTGCCCCTGGATGTGGCAGACTGCCGCATCGAGATGTGCCGGCAGCTGTTCTGCCACAAGGACAAATGGATCACCCCCCAGATGGAGGCGTTCATCCATCTGGCCCGGTCCTGACCGGTCCGCCGGCAAAAATGAAACCCACGCAACACAGAAAGCCGCCGGCGTATACACGCCAGCGGCTTTCTGCGTTAGGAGAAGCTTACGTCTCTATGATGAGGGGATCTATGACAGAGGAGGGGTGGCCAGGCGGGGCCCGGCCGGAGAGCGGACGCTTAGTTGAGGATGGTCAGCTCGGTGTCGACGTCGAACAGGTGGACCTTGTGCTGGTCGAATGCGACGCGGACGGTATCGCCGTGACGGGCCTTGGAGGTGGGCGAGACGCGGGCGGTCATCTTGTTGCCCTTGTAGTCCAGGTACAGGTAGATCTCGGCGCCCATCATTTCGGAGACCTCGACCTCAGCGTTCAGCTGGCAGTCGGGGTGCTTGGCCATGAACTCGGGCTCGTCGTCGATGTCCTCGGGACGGATGCCCATCTTGACCTTCTTGCCGACATAAGCGTCCAGCTTGCCGTCGGCGGTCTTTTCCTTGGGCAGGGGGATCAGGTCGCCGCCCAGATCAACGGCGTACTGGTCGCCCTTCTTGGTCAGGCTGCCGTCCAGGAAGTTCATCTGGGGGCTGCCGATGAAGCCTGCGACGAACATGTTGCAGGGGTAGTCGTACAGGTTCTGCGGGGTATCGACCTGCTGGATGATGCCGTCCTTCATGACGACGATGCGGTCGCCCATGGTCATGGCCTCGGTCTGGTCGTGGGTAACGTAGATGAAGGTGGTGGCCAGCTTCTTGTGCAGCTTGATGATCTCGGTGCGCATGCTGGTACGCAGCTTGGCGTCCAGGTTGGACAGAGGCTCGTCCAGCAGGAAGACGGCCGGGTTACGGACCATGGCGCGGCCCAGAGCGACACGCTGGCGCTGGCCGCCCGACAGAGCCTTGGGCTTGCGGTCCAGCAGGTGCTCGATCTCCAGGATCTTGGCGGCCTCATGGACGCGCTTGTCGATCTCGTCCTTCGGGGTCTTGCGCAGCTCCAGGCCGAAGGCGATGTTCTTGTAAACGGTCATGTGGGGATACAGAGCGTAGCTCTGGAACACCATGGCGATGTCGCGGTCCTTCGGGGGGACGTCGTTGATCAGACGGCCGCCGATGTACATCTCGCCCTTGGAGATCTCCTCCAGGCCGGCGATCATGCGCAGGGTGGTGGACTTGCCGCAGCCGGAGGGGCCGACGAAGATGATGAACTCCTTATCCTTGATCTCAAGGTTGAAGTCGGTGACGGACGGGGCAGTGGCGCCCGGGTAGATCTTGTAGATGTGCTGGCAGCTAATCGAAGCCATGAGAGTGCCTCCCTAATGTTTGATGGATTTATGACGGTTTATAGACGGATTCTGACGGCCCTTGACGGGCCTCTCGCTTGCTGGTACTATAATAGCAGATATTTTTGTGATATGAAATAGCATTTTATTGATTAGAGGTGTCGGATATTGCTTTACCATTGGGAATCCACCGCCGCCCTGTCCGCCGTCCGGGACGAGCAGACCGCCGCCCCCCTTGCCCTGACGGGGGAGGGGCTGTGGGTCTGCCTGCTGTCCAGCGGCAGCTGCACCGCCGCCCTGGGGGAGGGGGGCGTGGAGGAGAGGCGCTGTCTCTCTGACCTCACCC